>Ga0255753_1005511_pt1 | contig 12090 bp, 10 predicted proteins | sample 041ome_10_FD_179953 | JGI IMG/M metagenome (GOLD analysis project Ga0255753, IMG submission 179953) | Coastal salt marsh microbial communities from the Groves Creek Marsh, Skidaway Island, Georgia - 041412US metaG (version 2) | ecosystem: Environmental > Aquatic > Marine > Intertidal zone > Salt...
TGCCCTCAGCTACCGCGTTCTCGAATACCTCTGCCTTATCAGCGCCAGTAAAATGCAATATCAAGTTGCGTGTATTGAGCAGGCGAGCCAGGCTCATGCTGATTCGCGGGTGAGGTGCTGTGGTTGGGTGAACCGCGAGTACTGCAGTGGCGCTCGTAGCATCCAGACCCAACGACAGCGCTGGTGTGTTTGGGAACAGCGATGCGGTGTGGGAATCGCCGCCCATCCCTAAAATAACCGCATCAAAAGTACCCAGATTGGAAAGCTTGTGAGCGATATCATCGCAACCTTCTTCAGGCGTTGCAGCGCCCGTGTAAAGCGGTAGAAAGTCAGCTACCGCTGCGGGCCCTTGCAGTAAGGTTTCGGCTACGAGACGGTGATTGCTATCGCTATGTGATGCCGACACCCAGCGCTCGTCCGCTAGCGTCACAGTAACCTTGGACCAGTTTACTTGGTCTTGCTTGGACAGCGTCCGAAACAGACCGAGTGGCGTACTGCCGCCTGATACCACCAGGACGGCGCTGTTTCTCTCTGCGATGCCCCTCATTAAAGCGTGAGTGATCGCTTGCGCTAACTCGTTCTCGAGCGCATCGCGCGTTTCAAATCGGTGCCAATTATACATGCCAGCTGCGTCCGTCTTTCTCAATTAAGAGCTCCGCTTTCGCGGGGCCCCACGAGCCCGCATGGTAAGGCTTCACTTGGATATTCTGGACTTGGCACGCTTTGATCAGCGTATCGCACCAACGCCAGCTCTCTTCAATTTCAGAACGACCAACGAAGAGAGATTGATCACCGTTTATCGCATCCAAGAACAGTCTTTCATAGGCGTCAGGGATTCGATTGCTTCCCGAAGAGCTTAAAAAATCGAGGTTTAGATTGTGGGTCACCAAACCCATCTTGTCTTTCAGGCTCTGAACTTTGGAGACCATTTTCATCTCGATCCCTTCGTTCGGCTGCAAGCGAATCACCAAAGAATTTGGAATATTGTCGCCACCAGAAAAGATATTGTGCGGGAGCTGTTTATAGGTGATGACAATCTCGGTCATCTTTTGAGCCATGCGTTTACCTGTTCTCAAGTAGAACGGAACGCCAGCCCAGCGCCAGTTGTCGATATGGGCCTTGATCGCTACGAATGTTTCAGTGTCAGTTTCACCAGCGATGGAGCCTTTCTCTTCAGTGTAGCCAGGCACGCTTACGCCTTCAGACCACCCTTGAGCGTATTGGCCGCGTACGACATGGTCTTTCACCGAGTTTTCATCGATAGGGCGCAGGGCCTTTACGATCTTAACTTTTTCATCTCGAATGCTTTCGGCAGACATGGAGTTCGGTGGCTCCATCGCCACTAGGCAGAGAAGCTGCATAAGATGGTTTTGCACCATGTCTCGTAGCTGTCCGACCTTATCGTAGTATGACCATCGACCTTCGATGCCAACCGTTTCAGCAACGGTGATCTGGACGTGATCGATACAGCTCTGATCCCACTGGGCGTTTATGAAGCGGTTAGCAAAACGCAGTACCAGCAAGTTCTGGACGGTTTCTTTACCCAAGTAGTGATCAATACGGTAGATCGAATTTTCTGCGAAGTAGCGGCCAACGGTTTCGTTTACTTTTCTCGACGTTTTAAGGTCTTCACCGATCGGTTTTTCCAAAACAATGCGGCAGTCTCCGGTTAGGCAACCCGCTTCAGACAGGTTGTCGCAGATTGGCGCGAACAGGCTGGGTGGGGTAGCTAAGTAAAAAAGGCTAACGCGAGCGTCATCGAGCCATTCGGAGAGTGAAACTAAATTACTGGCTTCGCTGAAATCGGCTTTGATATAGCTAAACACACTGGCGAATTCCGACCATGCATCTTCGCTCCAGTGTGCTTCCCCGATCGAAGGTTGCATGCGCTCCTTCAACCGCTTCAAGAACCCGGCGGTGTCGGTATCGTCTCGCGCGACCGCGGCAATACGAAACGATTCAGGGAGGAGCTCCGCGACTGAAAGATGGTAAAGGGCCGGAAACAGTTTGCGAGCCGACAGATCACCGCTCGCGCCGAAAATAATTAAATCCGTTTGCTGCATGATGGGGTCCCCCGACCTTAGGCCGCGTTTCGAATACCGTGTGCTAGAGCGACAGCTTGCCGTGCAAGATCCGTGATCTTGGCCCAATCACCCGCTTGCATCGCCGATTTGGGCGTAATCCAGGATCCGCCCACTGCGATCACGTTGGGTAGCGCAAGATACTCTGCGAGATTGTCTACTCCAATACCTCCGGTTGGGCAAAACTGCAGGTCGTAGAAAGGGCCTGAGAACGCTTTGAGCGCCTTAGCTCCGCCGTTTATCTCAGCGGGGAAAAACTTGAGTATCTCAAAGCCGGCCTCTCTGGCATGAATGATCTCTGATGCGGTTGCAACCCCCGGTAGCAAAGGGAGTTTGGTGTCGTGAGCGGCTTGAAAAATAGCGTCGCTCGATCCTGGCGAAACAATAAATTGAGCGCCACGCTTGTGGCATTCAAGCAGCTGATCGCGATTGCAAACTGTGCCGGCGCCGACGATGGCTCCGGGTACGGCTGAGGCAATAGCCTCGATTGCGTCAAGCGCGCACGGAGTTCTAAGCGTGATCTCGAGTGCGGGTAATCCGCCGGCCACCAATGCTTTCGCTAGTGGAATGGCGTGCTCCAGCTGGTCAATGACCAGAACTGGAACGATCGGAGCGGCAGTAACAAAATCGTAATTGGGTTGTGTCATGGGTTCTCCACCAATGTTAGGTATTGAGCTGCGCCTAGCAGCCCCAAGTTGTCTTTTGTGATCAGCCGCAAGGGAATGGGCTGCAGGTAGTCTTTGAATCGGCCTTTTGCCTCGAATCGGGCTCGACACTCGCTGTTCTTGAGAAGGTCGGGGTACCTCGGTGAAATACCGCCTGCGATATAAACGCCACCAAATGCGCCAAGGGTCAGAGCAAGATTACCGGCGGCGGAACCGAGAATCGCAAAAAATGCGTTCATGGCAGAGATGGCCAGCGTATCTTTACCTTGATTCGCGGCCTCTGCAATTTGGGCCGGTGTGGCAAGCGTTATTTCACGGCCTTTGATTGTGGCAATGGCTTGGTACAGATTAACGATACCTTGACCGGAGAGTACGCGCTCAATGGAAACGCGTTCGAAACGCTTTTGAAGTTGCTCTAGTATGCTCAGCTCGAGGGGTGTTACCGGTGCGAAATCGGCGTGTCCGCCCTCGCCACCTATGACGCGAAAGCCCTCGTTTTCTGAGGGCACGAGTGAGGCTACACCAAGCCCAGTACCTGGCCCGAGCACTACGATAGGCTTGTCAGTGAGTGCTCTATGCCCCCCTATCTCATGGAAATCGCTCTCTTTGAGCTGGGGAATGGCGTAACCCACGGCTTCAAAGTCGTTGATTACAAACAGCGCTGCACCGCCTAATAGTTCACTCATGCCCGATTTAGAAAATTCCCATGAGCTGTTGGTGAACTTAATCGTCTCGGTATTGGGCGCACTGGCCACCGCAAGACAGGCAAAGCGAGGGTATTTGGTGTACGCGTCTGCGCCCGCTATTGAATGCAAGAACTGAGTTAAAGCATCCTCGAGTCTCGGGTAGTCCGATACGGCGTAACTTTCGATACGATCTAGACTTTGAGACTGTCTGCAATACAATCCGAATCTCGCATTTGTTCCGCCAATATCAGCTACTAAGTTCCAGTCATTTTTCATGATTTAGTCTCAATAACTCAAGTTTAGAGCGACGAGTGCCTTTTGTTCGTCGAACAAAAACGTTGCGCCAGTCTCTGCGCTGCTGAGCAGAGCGCGCGTTGAAGCGAACAGATCTCGGCCACAATTATCGTCTTCCATCGGCGCGGGAGCCACGGGGCGCGTAGCGAGTTCATCCCGATCAACCAAAACGTCCAGCACGCCATTCATTGCGTCGAGTCGAATGATATCACCTTCTTGAATTTTACCGATTAGACCACCGCTGCTGGCCTCCGGAGAGAGATGAATAGCGGCCGGTACTTTACCCGATGCGCCAGACATGCGTCCGTCGGTCACGAGAGCGACTTTGTAGCCCTTGTCTTGAAGTACACCCAAGAAGGGCGTTAGTTTGTGCAACTCGGGCATACCGTTGGCCTTGGGGCCTTGAAAACGGACAACGACAACACAGTCTTTGTTGAGATCGCCGTTTTTGAAGCGCGCCTCTAGTTCGTGTTGTGATTCGAATACAACGGCCGGAGCCTCGACCACCCAATGCGCCTTGGTCACCGCTGAAACCTTGATTACCGACCGCCCTAAATTCCCGTTCAGTTGGCGTAACCCGCCTTCCGGAGCAAAAGGACTGCTGAGAGACCCAATGACCTCTGAGTCTAGCGAGCGCTCAGGGGTGGCGTGCCATTTAATGCCTGTATCCTGAAGTTTCGGCTCGACACAGGATTCACCGAAGTTATTGCCGAATACGGTAAGTGCATCGGGATGCATCAGGCCACCGGTTAATAATTCTTTGAACAGAACCCCGGTTCCACCCGCCGCATGAAAATGGTTTATATCCGCGGGGCCATTCGGGTACACCTTAGCAAGCAAGGGGGTTACCTTGGATAGGCGATCCATATCCTCCCAGCTGATGAAAAAGCCCGCGGCTCGCGCGACGGCGATTAGGTGTATCGCGTGATTGGTTGATCCCCCAGACGCCAGCAGTGCTATGAGTCCGTTTACGATCGACTTTTCGTCTACCACTCTACCAATAGGGCGGTAGTCTGGCGTTTTAGCCGATATGCGGGTTACTTGCTCGGCGGCAAATCGGGTAAGCGCATCCCGTAGGGGGGTGCCTGGATTCACAAATGACGATCCGGGGAGCTGCAGGCCCATGGCTTCCAGTACCATTTGATTACTGTTTGCTGTGCCGTAGAAGGTGCAGGTGCCCGCAGAATGATACGAGGCCGATTCTGCCTCTAAGAGCGCATCACGGCCAACTTTACCCTCGGCGTAGAGCTGTCGGATTCGAAGCTTCTCTTTATTTGCTAAACCGGTTGGCATAGGGCCTGCTGGTACGAAAATCGTGGGCAGGTGGCCGAATCGGAGTGCGCCAATCAGTAGGCCGGGAACGATCTTATCGCAGATGCCGAGCATTAAAGTCGCATCAAACATCTGGTGGGACAGCGCGATTGCCGTCGATTGGGCAATGTGATCACGACTCAGCAAGCTAAGTTCCATTCCAGATTGACCTTGGGTTACACCGTCGCACATGGCGGGCGTCGCACCGGCTACTTGCGCTGTTGAGCCCACTGACCGGAGAGCGCTCTTAATGATCTCGGGATAGTCTTGGTAGGGTTGATGGGCGCTGAGCATATCGTTGTACGCTGTGACGATGCCGACATTGATGGAATCCATCAACTTGATGGTGTCTTTGTCCTCTTGATCGCAGGCGGCGAAACCGTGGGCTAAGTTGCCACAACTCAGGCGCCCTCTGTCGGGGCTACTCTCGGCATCTCGTTGGATTCGCGCCAGGTAGTTGTCACGCTCTTGACGGCTGCGCTCCAGGATAGCCTGAGTGACTTGTTGAACAATAGGATGCATGGAGAACGTTCCTTTGCTTGTTTTTGTAATAAAAGCACAAAACTGGGTAAGAAATCTATATTCAACCCTCTATTTTTGTAGTTTTTTTACATATCGGTGCGGACCTCATGACCTAATCTAGGCGTTTAGGCTGAAAAAACTTACCAACGAAGCTATGCTGGGCACATCGACTGTTTTTGGGGATTCTAAGCATTGACCGAGCCGGTGCGTAAGATATTACACGTTGATATGGATGCATTTTATGCGAGTGTCGAGCAACGTGATAATCCCGAACTGAGAGGTAAGCCCATTGCCGTGGGTGGCTCGAGAGAGCGAGGCGTGGTTGCAGCGGCGAGCTATGAAGCCCGAGAGTACGGGGTCCGATCAGCGATGCCCTCACTGACCGCCAAGCGCTTGTGTCCGCATCTAATTTTTGTGAAATCTCGATTCGACGTATACCGCTCTGTTTCAGCTCAGATTAGAGCGATTTTTGCGCGGTACACGGATCTCATTGAACCGCTTTCGCTGGACGAAGCTTATCTGGACGTGACACAAGATAAGCAGGGGATAGGGAGCGCGATTAAAATCGCGCGCTTGATTCGGCAAGCGATTTTTGACGAGCTTGGTCTCACCGCCAGCGCCGGTATCTCGTATAACAAATTTTTGGCAAAAATCGCCTCGGATCAAAATAAGCCAAATGGGCAATGCGTTGTTTTACCGGAAAATGGGGAGCAGTTTGTGTCTACCTTACCCGTGCGGCGATTTTATGGCGTGGGTCCCAAAACGGCTGAACGTATGGCCAAACTAAAACTGGAGACGGGCGCCGATATTCGCGCCTGCAGCATGGCGTTCTTAGCTGAGCATTTTGGCAGTTCTGCAGAATATTTGTTCTACGCAGCGAGAGGGCTTGATCATCGACCGGTTAGACCGAATCGAGTCCGAAAGTCCGTTGGAGCAGAGCACACCTATCCGCAAGATCTCCTCGATTTGGTTCTGCTAGAGGCAGCCGTTAGCGAAGTGGCATCGGAGGTTTGGGAACGCTTAGAACGTCACAAAACGAGTGGCAGAACCATCACGCTGAAGTTGAAATTCGCCGACTTTAAGCAGATTACTCGGGCAACCTCTCTGCCTGAGCCGATCCAATCGACGGAAGAGCTGGGTTTGGTATTGCTCGCGCTGCTCCGTCGAGAATGGCCACTGCAAAAGCCCGTTCGCTTGGTGGGCGCGCAAGTATCGGCTTTGAGTTCTAGGGTGTTTCGCGATCATGAGGCCCGCGGAGACCGCGTGGGTGACCTTGCTGCAGTGGGCCTGCAGCAGTATCGGTTCGAATTCTAGTTGCAGCGCAGACTAGTCGAGATCGCTGGCGTCATGGCGCTCTAAACAACGTTCTTCTTCAGGTCCCCAGGTTGTGTTAACGCGTTTACCTCTTTTGACCGCTGGCCGCGCGTCGATCTCTTCTGCCCAGCGTTTTACGTGGGTGTACTCGTGTACGCTTAGAAACTCCTGCGCTGAGTAAAGATTGCCGATCACGAGCGTCCCGTACCAAGGGAAGGTGGCGATGTCCGCGATGGTGTATTCATCGCCCGCCAGGAAACGTCGATGCGCTAAGTTTTTCTCGAGCACGTCTAACTGTCGCTTCACTTCCATTGCGTAGCGATTGATTGGGTATTCGTATTTTTCCGGTGCGTAGGCGTAGAAATGACCGAAACCTCCTCCTAGGAATGCGGTGCTCGCCATTTGCCACATCAGCCAAGACATCGTTTCGGCTCGCTGAGTAGTTTCGGTGGGTAAAAAATGCCCAAATTTTTCCGCCAGGTACACCAAGATGGACCCTGATTCAAACACGCGGGTGGGCGGGTTCGTGCTGTGATCCGAAAAAGCGGGGATCTTTGAGTTGGGGTTGATCTCTACGAAGCCGCTAGAGAACTGCTTGCCTTCGAGGATATTGATGATCCAAGCATCATACTCCGCCTCGTTGATTCCGAGGGCCAGGAGTTCTTCCAGCATGATGGTCACTTTCACCCCGTTGGGGGTGCCCAAGGAGTAAAGTTGAAGGGGGTGTTTCCCTCTAGGTAAGGCCTGCTCGTGGGTTGCGCCTGCAATGGGTCGATTTATCTGGGCAAATTTTCCGCCGCTCGCTTCATCCCAAGTCCATACCTTGGGTGGGACGTAGTTATCTTGGCTCATAGTGACCTCGTAAGCATGTCATAAATATAAGACCCTAGCTCTGCGCGAAAAAGCTCGAACAAGTAGCTAAGCGGCTGTTACATTACATCGTGAGTGACACTAGGCCAATATATAAGAAGCACAAGCGACAAAAAAAAGGTATAAGGAACACACATGAAAAGCACTGGTTTTGGATTGAGGCACTGTTTAATGGTTCTTGGCGTTGTCTTGCTGAGCGCCTCGGTACAGGCAAAGCAACCTAATATTTTGGTGATTTGGGGAGACGACGTAGGGATTTGGAATTTGAGTACTTACAATATGGGAATGATGGGCTATCGAACGCCCAACATTGACCGTATCGCCAGTGAAGGCATGAAATTCACTGATTACTATGGCGAGCAAAGCTGCACTGCTGGCCGATCCGCTTTTATTACGGGTCAGAGCCCTATTCGAACCGGCCTAACCAAAGTCGGTATTCCGGGTGCCGATCTCGGCATTCAAGATGAAGACGTCACCTTAGCAGCCGTGCTCAAAGATCAAGGGTACACAACGGCGCACTTTGGCAAAAACCACCTCGGTGACCAAGACCGCTTTTTGCCCACCAATCACGGATTTGATGAGTTTTTCGGAAACCTGTATCACCTAAACGCTGAGGAAGAGCCGGAGAATCCGGATTACCCGCAAGATCCAGAATTTCAAAAGCGATTTGCGCCGCGTGGCGTCATTCGAAGCTTCGCTGATGGGCGTGTTGAAGACTCAGGCCCTTTGACGAAGAAGCGTATGGAAACCGTAGACGAGGAGTTTTTGGCTGCGTCGCTGGATTTTATGGATCGCGCACATGCAGACGACAAGCCGTTTTTTGTTTGGTTTAACTCGACGCGTATGCACTATTACACCCACACGGCCGAGAAGGAGTTGGGGCTCTCAGGACAGGGCTTCTACAACGATGCCATGGTTGGACACGATATGCTTGTGGGCGAGTTGCTCAATAAACTGGATGAGCTGGGCATAGCCGATAACACGATCGTTATTTACACCACGGACAATGGCCCTCACTACAATATGTGGCCCGACGCCGCGATAACCCCTTTCCGGGGTGAGAAAAATACCAACTGGGAGGGTGGATTCCGCGTGCCGGCTATGATCCGTTGGCCCGGGCATATTCCTGAGGGCATCATTAGCAACGAAGTCATGTCTCACCTCGACTGGTTTCCCACACTCACTGCAGCCGTTGGACGAGACAATATCGCGCAAGATCTCAAACAAGGAACTCGAGTTCAGGGTAAGCCTTACAAGGTGCATCTCGACGGCTACAATTTCTTACCGCATTTGACTGGCGAGAGTGAGAAAGGCGCGCGACAGACCTTTTTCTACTGGAGCGATGATGGCGACTTGATGGCGATGCGGGTAGGTGATTGGAAAGCCTTATTTGCTGAGCAACGCGCTGCGCAATTTGATGTGTGGCGAGAGCCTTTCGTGCACTTGCGTATTCCTAAGCTCTATCATCTGCGACGTGACCCTTTTGAGCGCGCCGATGTTGATTCTAATAACTACAATGATTGGTGGAACCGCAGAGCAGGGCCGCAGTTATCGATTGCTCGAGTGGAACTCACCAAATTCCTGATGACCTTCCAGGAATTCCCGCAGCGCCAGCGCCCCGCCTCGTTTACGGTGGACCAAGTGCTCGAGCGGTTGTTTAGCCAAAATCGTCAGTAGGATCTGACCCTGGAAAATGGGCGTGGACTTATGACAACACCATGGCAGGCCGTCGGCGATTTGTTGACGGCTTTGTCCGATCGACTGGTCGGGCAAGATCACATCGTAAGAGGCTTGATTATCGCCTTGTTATGCGATGGGCACCTCTTGGTTGAGGGGCCTCCGGGCACGGGTAAAACCCGCGTAATCAAAGCGCTCGCACAGCTTTTGGGCGTGAGTTTTGGCCGTGTGCAATTCACGCCAGACCTTTTGCCATCGGATTTAACGGGCTCTGAAATCTACACAGCGAAACGAGAGCTTGAATTCCGTCCGGGTCCGTTATTTAACCAATTGATCTTGGCTGACGAAATCAATAGGGCACCTGCGCGTGTTCAATCGGCCTTGCTCGAGGCCATGGAAGAGCGACAGGTTACGGTGGGTGGCTCGAGCATGGCGCTGCCGAGGCCGTTCTTGGTTATGGCTACGCAGAACACGATAGATCAAGAAGGAACCTATCCGCTGCCCGAGGCCCAGCTCGATCGGTTTTTTATGAAGCTCGAAATTGACTATCCCAGCCGCGAAGCAGATTTTGTGATTCTGCGTCAGCAGCAAAACGAGGAACTCAGTGACTCGGCTCATTCGCCGGTTTTGAATCCAAATGACGTTGAAGAAGCGCAAAAGCAGATTCGCGATGTGACCTTATCTGACTCGGTGGTTCAATACATTGTTGATCTGGTGCACGCGACGCGCTTTCCTGAACGGTACAGTAGCGAACTTGCGGGTTGGATACAGGCAGGGGCGAGTACGCGGGCCTCTCTCTCTATACAGCGCGCAGCGAGAGCGAATGCGTGGCTAGCGGGGCGAGATTACGTCGAACCCGAAGATGTTCGAGCGGTCTTATCGCCCTGTTTGATGCATCGAGTGCAGCTGAGTTTCGATGCTCGAGCCGCTAGGGTGAATTCAGAGCGATTTGTGCAAACCTTGCTCGATCATGTTGCCGCACACTAGTGAGCCCGAATCGGCGCGATTGTATACATCCCATGAGCGCCTGCTTCGCTGTCAAGCGCAAGGGCTCTTAGCGAGTGGTTTGAATGTTCTCAGGCCTTACACCCTCCAAGCCGGCGTAAATCGGTCAACTCACTTGGGTCGAGGCACGGAGTTCATCGAGCTTCGACCGTATTCACCCGGTGACGACATTCGACATATGGATTGGCGTGCGACCGCGAGAAGCGAGAGTTCCTGGACGAGAGCCTTCGAATCTGACCTGAATTTTGCAGCGACGTTTATCGTCGATCTGCGTAACGCTCTATTTTTTGGCTCGGAACGCTTTACCAAGACACTCCTCGCCACAGAGCTCGCAGCCATCGCAGCGTGGGATCATCTTGGTTTGGGCTACGCGGTTCAGTTCATCGGTATTTCGGATCATGGTCTCAACCTCTCTACCGCCTGTCGAAGCGAGCGAGAATTGCAGCGTGAGCTGGCGGTGCTTGCCCGTATTCAGAGCGAGGGGCAGGCATTCCGAGCGGCGGACATGGCGCACTCAAGCGACGCCTTACTCGATTATTTAGTGAGTTACGGGAGCCAGCGCGATGTCTTTTGTTTCTCGTCTCTCACGGCACCGATGTTGCTTAATGCAAATCAGTTTGCCGCAGTAGCCGACCATCATGCGCTTGCTTTCATCAATATTTGTGATCCATTGGATTCTGACTTGCTGCACCTTTCGGGTATTGAATTGAGCGATGGCAATATGGCGCTTATGCTCGATGAGCTAGGTTCGTCTGGCGTGATAGATCACCAGTATGCGGTAGATCAGATCGAACGTAGTTTCGCAGGAAGATGCGCTCAACTGGGCGTTCGGCTCTACGCATTGACTGGCGATACATCGGCACAGGATGCCTACAAAACCAATAGCGGATTTGGGCGTTTTCAAAGAGGGTTTAATGCTTCCCTCTAATCCTGCTCTGGATCCTTTTTATGAGCCCGACATTGATGTTGTCGTGAGCATCTTACCATCCACCTGGGTATGGGTGTTGATAGCGGTTTATGTTGGCTATCGCCTAGGTCGAAAACTGGTTCATGCCATTAGGTTCTGGTGGAGACAACGCTATCGCCGTGAGGCTTTGGAGCGACTGCGGGTTATTGCTTTAGAGGACCGAACCGGTGTGGTGGCCCAAGCACACGAGTTGCTCAAAATTGTTGCGATCTATTTGTGGGGTCGTACTCGCGTAGCCAGCGTTCCTGAAAGAGACTGGTATGTTTTTTTGGACGCGTATACGCCGGATCAGACCTTCGGCCCTGAGCTCAGCTCCCGTGTTTTTGCCGTGTTGTACCAGGAGCGCTCCATGAGTTCTGCGGAGGTTTCCGAATACTTAGACGCGTGTGGGAACTGGATTCAGACGCATGAGGTGCACCATGAGCGGCTTTGAGCTACTGGCCCCTTGGTGGTTATTAGTCGGGCTCAGCCCCCTGGTTTGGCGGTTTATTCCAGAGTGGCGTATTCGGCGAGCTATTTTATGGTACCCCAACACGGCTGCGTTGCGATCTAGGCTGGACAAGACTGTTGGCGTTAAGCCGAACGAGAGCTGGATTTCTCGGGTTTTACCCTGGTTTTTTGCGCTCAGCTTGGCGGGGTATTTTGCCAGTCCGGTGTGGGTTGAGACCTATCTAATACAAATGGGCTCGGGTCGCGAT
>Ga0255753_1005527_pt1 | contig 12067 bp, 18 predicted proteins | sample 041ome_10_FD_179953 | JGI IMG/M metagenome (GOLD analysis project Ga0255753, IMG submission 179953) | Coastal salt marsh microbial communities from the Groves Creek Marsh, Skidaway Island, Georgia - 041412US metaG (version 2) | ecosystem: Environmental > Aquatic > Marine > Intertidal zone > Salt...
GTGTAAATGTTTCAATTTCTTTTTTATTTGTATCAGCATAACGTAAGCCAATATTAAAATCTTCTATTAACATTTCATTTTCATCTTCCCAGATTTCAATTCCACATAATACACTTGTTCTATCTTTTTCATTATAATATATTATATACCATTCATTCTCATTATCTGGTAATTTAATATCATTATCTTCCAAATTATTTAGATAATATTCCATTGTATTATTCATTTTAAACATAGTTGTATATTTATAATATGTTAATTATAAACATATTATAAATCAATTTTAATTTAACATATATTTAAAGTCCATAATTTAAATTTATTTTTTATATATATTTATTTTGCAAACATAAAAGGTTGATATTTTGTAGATATCATTATTTTCATGAATGAAAATTTTGGTTTATAAAATGATTTTATATTATCCATTATAAAACCATTTCCAAAATAATGAATATTATTTTGTTCTTTATTTTTATTAATTTCTTTATTTATGATTGGTTTTATTTCAGTTGAATTATTATTCATTGATAATACAGTTTGAAAAAAAGACATTATAATAAAGATTTATTTTAAATTATAACTATATTATAAATCAATTTTCAAAAGATTATTTAATTTATTACCGAATATTTTTTTCTATATGAATTATATAAATAAAAATGCTAAAAATAATCACCGGAACATTAACACTATTCGCAATAACAATGAATAATGCATTACCGAATGTCCGGTGTATAAAAGACGATAAAATGATTATTGATAGTAATAGACATAAAATTAATTCTACAATTTCTGTTAATGATACTATGTGTGCAAATTATTGTTGGGAAAATGATGATTGTTATTATGCAGATTATAATAATATTACTTTAGAATGTAATATATACAAAGATTTTGACCATGTTAAAAGTCAAGATAATTCTAGCATTTTTATTATGGATAGAGGATATTTTCCAATTTGCGATTTAACTTTTACTTTTAAAGTTAAAATAATTCTTGAAATAATTGTTATTTCTATTTTTATATTAATTTGTTCATGTTGTCTCTGTTGTATATGTAAATGTTTTTGTGGATGTTATGATTATTTTCAAGATTGTGATTGTTGTATAACTAAACGAAGTTGTTGTCAAAAAAATAATCCAGATACAATTCACATTAATCTAGTAAGAAATGAAAAAAGAAATGAGAGTTTTAGAATTTAAAAAACAAAATTGATTTTATTTTATTTTATAAAAATAATATTAAAATAGTATTTACAAAATGTATTCAAAAGATAATCTTTCACAACGAGTTAATGGAACAAAAAGAAGAAGATTAAATGATAACACATATGTTATATGTGAAGATAAACCAAAAGATGAAATTTATATTAATGTTATTAGAAATCATATCTATTTTTATAGTGATGTTACAAATAAAAGTTGTTTTGAATTAACTACTCATTTGCGAATTTTAGATATTGCATTAGATGGTGAAGATTATAAAGATTTTAAGAAAAAAGATAAAGTAATTCATTTACATATTAATTCTTATGGAGGATGTTTAATGAGTGCAATTACAATTATTAATACAATTAGTGCATTAAATCATCAAGTATATTCATATATTGATGGATATGCAGCAAGTGCGGGAACTTTAATTAGTTGTGTTTGTAAAAAAAGATTTATGTATAAAAATTCAAGAATGTTAATTCATCAGTTATCTTCTATAGCAGAAGGAACATATGAAAATATTGTAGATGAATTTAATGATTTAACTGAATTAATGGAAGAAATAAGAAAAATTTATATGGATAATACAAAAATTAAGGAGAAAGAACTTAGAGAATTATTATCAAGGGATATTTGGTTAAATTCAAAAAAATGTCTTCAATATAAATTAGTTGATAAAATTTTATAAATAATTAATAAATTATCTTTTTAAAAAATAATTTATTGTATTGGACTTATTTTATATTTATAATATAATTAAATTATATATGGAATGAATCTTATTCCAATTGAATTGGAAAATATTATTCTTGATTATGTTTCACAACTTAATTTATATGAAAAAATTCAAAAAATAAATAATGATATTATTATTGTTGTTAATGAAAGAAAAAAATTTATTAAATATATTTTCTCTCGATTTGATGATAATACATATTTTGAAAATATTAATGTTATATTAATAAATCGTATATTTACATCTCTTACTATCGAATATGATAAATCTCTTTTCCTTTTTCGGTCTTCTTTTTCTAAAGATATTCGTTATAAATGGTTAGTTCATACTTATATTAATGATTTATATATTCCACAAAACTTTTTTATTTGTGAAAGAAATAATATTTGGCAAAAACCATTTGATATCAATAATATTCTTTCTTTAAGAATTTAAAATAAATTTATATAATTATATTATATAAATTATGGTTGTTAAATTTAAAAACGGTTTATATAATAATTATACACAACAAAATATAATTAATATTTTATCTGTTGCCTCACAACAAAACTTTTTAATATATAACTTAATGATTTCTCCTTATGATTATATTTTAGTAGAAGGTGATATTCATAGAAGTCAAATGACTTCCGATAATACACTTAATAACTATTGGTTTAAAATTAAAGGGTTCTCATCAAATGGATATATTATCCCTAAATTAAAATCTGCTCATATTTATGTTTGTTTTAGACAATATTTTTTTGATTATCGAACACAACAATATAATATTGGTATGTGTTTTAATCCAGAACCATATAAAGGAACTGATATAGCAAATATTAATAACTTAGATGGTCATTGGGAATATGTAAATATTACTTATGGTATATCTCCAATGAATTATTTTAAACAAACTAATAAAAATGTTAAAAAAATTAAAACTCCTGTCAAAAAGAAATTAGAAATAATTGACCCTAAAACAGGAAAACCAATTAAAATTCAATCTAGTCCAATTAAAAGTAATAAAGAAATTGCTGTAATGGCCGGTGGAGGTAAATCAAACTCTGATTATGTTGTTGATAATTTAAGAATTAAAAATGATGAAATTAAATTATTTACAAAAGAAGTTGAAAAATCAAAATCATTATCATTAATTAAAATTATTAAAATCTTTAAAAAAATTATTTCTAAAAGAAAATAAATCAAAAAAAATAAAATAAGTTTATAATTTACATACATTATTACATTGGTCTAATTGTTCTTTTGTATTTACATTCTGTAATTCAAATTCATTACAAAATACTCCCTCAAAATATTGGTTAAGTTTTTTATTATATATTTCAATTATATCTGTAATATAATATTCATTCTGTTTGTTATTATTTGTTACATATGATAATAAATATTCAAGTAATCTTCTATTTATATAATACATTCCACCATTTACAATATTGACTTGTCGTTCCTTTTCTGAACAATCTTTCTCTTCTACAATTCGATATACTTCATTATTTTTTCCACAAAATATTCTTCCATTTCCAAATGGGTTCTTCTTTTTTGAAATTATTAACTTTGGAATATCTGTTTTTATCATTCTTTGTAATGTTTTAATTGTAATAAATGGAGAATCACCATTTAAAATTAATACATTTTTTCTATCATTTATATTTTTAATTGCATGTTTTGCAGCATGTCCAGTTCCTTCTGGTAAGGGTTGTAATTCATAACGAATTTTTGTATAGATTTCTGATAAACGAAAATCATTATCTACTACTAATTTTGTTTGTTTATAAGTTAAAGGAGAACATAATACAATAATCTCAGTTGGTTTTAATGATAATGTTGTATTAATTATTCGTGTAATCATTGGAATATTTTTTACTTTATGTAATGATTTTGGTAATGTTGATTTCATTCTTGAACCAACTCCTCCAGCTAAGATTACTACTGATATGTTCATTTATTGTATAAATATAAAATATTCTGTATTTTAATTTTTAATAAAAAATATTTAAAATTGAATTTTTAATTTAACTTTAAAAAAATAATTATATATATCATAAAAAATGTGTGGAATCACTGCTTATCTTGGAAAGAAAAAACAAGTTTTCAAATATTTAGTTGAAACACTTAATGTTTTACGGTCCCGAGGTTATGATTCCGCCGGTGTTTGTTCTGTTACTGATAAAATTAATATTTATAAAACAACTGAACAAGATTTAAATAAATTATTAAATGATAATCAAGAATTAGAATCTTATAATGGTCTTGGTCATACTCGATGGGCAACTCATGGTTGTATTTCAATTAATAATACACATCCTTTTGTTTGTTATAAAAATAAATTTATATTAATTCACAATGGTATTATTAAAAATTCAGATGAAATTAGAAAAAATCTACTTAATAATGATGTTACATTTCGAGGAGAAACTGATTCTGAAGTTGTATGTAATTTAATTTCATTCTTATATCATAATTCAGAAACAAAAAATATGACTGAAATTTTAAAAGATGCATGCTCTCATTTAACAGGTTATTGGAGTATCGCATTATTAAAAGTTGATGAACAAAATAAAATGTATGTATCAAATAGAGAAACACCATTTTTAATTGGTTATACTGAAGATGCATATTTTATATCATCTGATTTTAATACTTTTTCTCATAAAACAGAAAAATATGTTGAATTAACAGATGGTGATATATTAGAATTAGTTTATGATATTGAATCAAATAAAGTTAATTCAGAAATATTTTCAAAATATAAAAAATATAGTATTGATGAAACAGTTAAACAAAATTTAACACCATATCCATATGAACATTGGTTAATTAAAGAAATATTAGAACAACCAAAATCAATACAAAAAACATTAAAGAAAAATAATGTATTTAATGATACTTTTTATAACATTATAAATGATGTTGAAAATATTATATTAATTGGAGCCGGAACATCTTATCATGCTGGTATGATGGGTGAAGTATATATTAAAAATGAAACTAAATTAAATGCTTATTGTATTAACTCTTCTGAATTTCAATTAACTGATATTCCAAAATATGGAAATACTTGTTTTCTATTTATTTCACAATCTGGAGAAACAAAAGATTTATATGATATTATTGTAAAATTAAAAAAAATGAATAAAGGTTATCGTTTTATGTCTGTTACAAACTCATATAATTCTTTAATTCCAAGAAATTGTGAGTTTAATTTATATTTAAATTTAACAAAAGAAATGAGTGTTGGTTCAACTAAAACTTTTACTTGTTCTGTTTTAATGATGAAAATAATTGTTAATCATATTTTACGAACAGATAAAAAAGATATATTACATTTATCATCAGATGTAGAAAAAACAATTCTAAGTAATCAAGAAACTGTTAAAGAATTACTTGATTTTGTAAATAATAAAAATATGGTTTTTCTATCATCTTCAAAAAGTAATATCCCTATTGTAAAAGAAGTTAATCTTAAATTTCAAGAATTATGTTATGTTTATTCATTATGTTCTGGTGCAAAAAATTTAAAACATGGACCATTGGCATTAATCTCTTATAATACACCAGTATTCTTTTTTGCCCCAACAAAAGAAGATTATGAAAATATTAAATCCGTTGCATATGAAGTTAAATCAAGAGGTGGTTTTAATATCTTAATTTCAAATAACTTAGATTATGATGAAAATATATTTAACAAATTATTGTATGTTCAAAATAATAAGGAATTTCCAAATTTAATGACTTTATATCCATTACAATTATTTGTTTATTATTTATCAATTCATAAAGGAATTAATCCAGATTTCCCAAGAAATCTTGCAAAGTGCGTTACTGTATAATTTTTAATATATAAATTTTTATAATATTAAAAATAAGTCCATTACATAAACTTATTTTTTTTAATTAACTTATATTAAGTTTTTCAAATAAAATTTTTAAATAATCTTTTATATATTTTTTAGGATAATACTCTCCATATTTTTTATCAAATGTTTCAGTTTGACTTTGAGATGTTCCATTTACTTTATTAAATAATAACATATTAATTATATATACTTCTCCTGTTTTAATTAACTGATATGATATTCTAAATCCAGCATTTTCATATACCGTTTGTATTTTTTTTCCAATAATAAAAAAATCCAAACAACTAAATTTATATTTATAATAATCACTTTTATTTGGTATTTCTTTATATAATATTATTGATATTAACTTATTTTTTTCAATTTGATTTTTAATATCTAAATATGTTATTTTCTTTTCAAATTTTTCCATTTCATCTACTTCATATTCAATTAATTGAATTTTTTCTTCAAATGAAACCATATTTAATATAATTTTAAATATATAATTGTATTATATTATAACTTATTAAATAATCAATTTTAATTTAATTTAATTTTAATTTACGAGTCCATTATTTAAATCTATTTTTTATTTAAAGTAATTTTAAATTATTAGTGATTTGATTCAATTTATTTTCATAGTCAATTACTGCAAGAACTGTTCTGCTTCCCGATTTAACTTGCGTGCGGCCGGCATCAACAACGGTGTAGTGAGCAATACCATTATCAACTAACTTTGAAATAATCAAATTCATCTCACCATCATCTTTTAATTTAGCACAAATCTTCTTTTGACCGTTTGATTTCCAGTCATCAATCATCTTTTCATATTTCTTCTTTCCAAAGATTTGTTCGTAGACTCCAATCGTAGCATGCCCACACTGAGCTCCAATCTTGCCAGATTTCATTTTAAGACTCATGTTGACTAACAACATCATCTTAACTCCTGTATTCTTATGTTTTGAATTTGGCATAGGCATTTTACTTTTGATTGATATAAATAATAGTTATAAATATCAATAAAATCAATTTTAATAATGGTTAATTCTATTATAGTATAAAATTTGATATATTAAATTTTTAACAACCAAATTCATTTAAAACAAATTCTTCAATTTCTTTATCGGTAAATATTTGTGTTGTGATTAATCCAGAATCAAGTGAAATTGAACGTTTTAATAATCTATTTTTATAAGGTATCTTAAATGTTAATTTTCTTTGTGAATAACATTTTAAACATAATTCTCTTATATTACATTTTTGACATAATTTTTTTTTACATTTTTTACATTTTTTATTATTTGTTGTTAAAATTTTACAATCAATACATTCATATACTTTATTATTACTTTCTGAACGTTTAAATAATTGTTGAATAAATGACATTATATACTTATTAATAATAATTATATCTTTAAATCAAGTCCATTATATTAATTTATTTTTTAAATTATTTAATATATTCTTCATAATCAGATAATTCATCATCAGATAAATCACCAATAATAAAAATCTTTTCTCCTGCAATATTTTGTTGCATTTTAACTTCTTTTTTAATGTGATTAAATACAAATTCATAATCTTCATTGCATTCTTTGCATAATGTTTTTTCTTCATTTACACAATTCATACAAATTTTTTTATTACAATCCAAACATTTTTGAAATTTTCTATTCTCATTATAACAATGAGAACATGATATAAATAATAATTTTTCATTTCGATTTCTAAATTTTCTTTTTTTATCATTGATAGTTTTTTTAAAATTCGAAAATAATTTATTCATTTTGAAAATGTTGATTGAGTTAATTTATTAATTTGTTTATATACTATAATAAAATCAATTTTATTTTTATTTTTTTTTAAGTCCATTATAAATATTAGTTTTTTTAAAATAATATTTTAATAAAAACTTTCATATGCTCCTTTTAAAATATCATTTGTATATCGTTTTTGTTCTCTAGCTTCTTTAACTAAACATCTTCCTTGTAAATCTCTTAATACTATTTGTTCATCTTCATTTAAGAAATTTTTTAATTCCTGTTTTTTTTCAACTCCATAAATACTTTCATATGCAGTTGTTAAAATATAATCTGTATATTTTTTTCTTTCAGTTGCTTCTTGAACTAAATTTCTTCCTTGTAAATCTCTTAATACTATTTGTTCTTCTTCATTTAAGAAAGTTTTTAATTCTTGTTTTTCTTCAACTCCATAAATACTTTCATATGCAGTTGTTAAAATATAATCTGTATATTTTTTTCTTTCAGTTGCTTCTTGAACTAAATTTCTTCCTTGTAAATCACGTTGAATAAAGTAGTTCATTTTGAAGTTATTTGTTAAAAGTTTTTAATTATTTTAAGTTATAAATTAATTAAAAATCAATTTTATTTTTTTTTTAATAAAAAACCACAGATACGCAGATTGTATCAAGTATTAAAAATATTCAAAGCAAGTCCCATATATAAATTGATTTTTAAAAAGCTCGGTCATCAATATAAAATCTATTTACTACTTCCAAATATGAAGCATCTCTTTCATATTTTTCATACCAAAACTTATCAATGGCATCTTCTGATAATAATATTTCAGTATATGTTGCCGGAGGTGTTCCTGGTTGCCACGTTGGTGTTTTTTTATAAATCTCAAATTTATAACTATTGTAAAAATAATCGTATTCAATTATTGTTGTTTTAACCCATTCGCGATATCCAACGTAAACAATATTAATTGATTTATTATCTTTAGTAGTACCAAACGAAAAATCTCTGATTTGGTCTAAACATCTTTCATATTTTTCAGATACTTCTATTGATATTTTATAATCATCAATGAGGTTTTCGATATCTTTTGGTAGATTATTCATTTTAAAATATCGTTTAAAGTGGTCAATAGTTCAAAAGTTTTGTTATTGTACAATATATGAAAATCAATTTTATTATTATATCATTAATTAAGTCCATTTTTAAATAAAATTTTTTTATAATTATTTATTTTACTATCAATTCCCCTTCTGGAAAATATATCCAAAATATTATTAATGCTGCGAGTAATAAAAGAAATATATCACAACATATTCTTCCACATCCAAATACACAATCCCAAATTAAATTTAATATATAGGTTCCAATAATTATCATAAATACTAATGTTAGTAATAAACCCAATAATGTATCTCCTGGTATTAATGTTATATCAAAAAATACATATAATAATTTAAGTATTTTTACTATATAAAATCCAATTTGAAATAAGATTTGCATTGATAAATATAAATCCATTTTATTTAAAGTAGATTTATTTTGAATTATAAAGTTAATATAATTCAATTTTATTTTTTAATATATACTTCTTCAATTATATTTTCAAGAATTATTGGGTCTTTTTTAAATATAATATTATCATTCTCATCATAAAAATAAATCTTTTTACTTAAATCTGGGTCATCTGTAAAAATAATTTTTTTCTTTATTGATAAATCAAAATTATCTTTTGTTCCTTTTTTATATAAATCTCTCGTATGAATTTTATTTAATAACTCTTGATTATCTAAATAATAAATAATATCATCTGTTATTTTTGTCCATTTCATATCTTTATGACAATTCTCTAAATCTAATAATTTATCATTTAAGTTATTTAAAAATAAATCCCGAACCATCATTTCACATAATAAAACTTTATCATCTTGATATAATTCTTGATGAAGTGAATAACGTACATTAAATATATTATAAATAATATGATGAATATCAATATTATAACATAAATGATTATTTAATACTTTTGTATTTTTAAATATATAATTAACATCAAAAGGTTTAAAATAATTAATATTATATGTATCTCTTAAAAGATAATCAAATTTATCAACATCTAACCCATTTCTATTATTACATACAACTTCAAATAAATAGTCTGGATAATTTTTATATTTAATCCCATTAATCACATGTTCAATAATATTAATTTCTTCTTGTGTTATATTAATTTTATATTTTTGAATTATGTATTTAATTAGAATAATAGAACGTTCTTCATGATGATTTAATAGATTCGCATTTTTTAATGATGGAATTATATAATAATCAAATGTATGTGAAAATGCCATATGACCAATATCATGACATAAACCAGCAATTTTAATTATTTCAATTAATCTTTTATTGATTTCTACATTTAAGTTTCTTAATAACTTCCCAGTTAAATGATAAACTCCAATTGAATGTTCAAATCGTGTATGGTCTGCTGTTGGAAATACTAAATAAGAAGTACTTAATTGTTTTATTCTTCTTAATCTTTGAAATTCTGGTGTATCAATAAATTTAATTGCTAAATCAGAAACAGTTATACTACCGTGAATTGAATCTTTAAATAATCTCGACATTTTAATTAATATATAATTATCAATTTTAATATGACTTTTCAAAAATATATATTAATTATATAATGGATATTATATTAAAATTAGATTATGACACAATCGGAATTGTTTATGAATTTTTATCCGATAATTATCTTTTTTATTTGTTTTTAAAAAAATATAATTTATCTCCTCAGAAAAAACTCGATATTAACTTATTAAATTGGTATCATTTAAATAGAACTGTCTTCTTTGAAGAAGATTTTGATTTTATTGAAGAATATTCTGAAAACTTTAATTGGAATATTTTAACTTCATTTAATAAATATAATATTTTATTTTTACGAAGATTTATTGATTATGTTGATTGGCACGATATTAATACAACAATGTCTTTTTCTCGTTTATATGATTATAATATTTTTGAAGAATTTCAAGATAAAATAGATTGGGCTTGTGTATCTAAATGGAGAGATATGTGTGAAATATTTATCGACAAATTTTATGATAAAGTAGATTGGCAAATCATTTCTAGACACCAAGGCTTAACTCAATATCTTATTCAAAAATATGCAGATAGAATTATTTGGAATGAACTTCAATTAAATAATAATGTTGATTATGAACTTGCAAAAGAATTTAAACCAATTAATGATGAACAAGATGAAAATAAAGAAAATAATGATATTGTAATGAATGATACTCAAGAGGAAAATGAAAATAATGATATTGTAATGAATGATACTCAAGATGATGAATATAATAATTCTGATGAAGATATTATTGTTCGGCATAATAGTATTCGGAGATTAATTAATAATGATGAAATGATTAATGATTTATTAAATGATATGTTTAATAATAACAATAATAACAATAATAACAATAATAACAATAATAACAATAATAACAACAATTCTTAATTTTTTTTAAAATTGATTTTATTTTTATATTAACTTTAATCAATAATGGAATTTTTAAAAAGATTATTCGGATTCAGACACAGATTAGAAACACTTGAAGAAAGACAACAACGTCTTTATGAAGAACGATTAAAAATACAAAAAGAAAAAAAGGAAAAAATAAGAATTGCCGAAGAAGAAAAAAAGGAATTAGAATATGTATCGATGTGTTGTGTTAAAACACCCGAAAACTATATTATTACACGTAGATATTTTAAGAATGAATTATTTTATGATTTGGCTTATGAACCAAAAACATATGACCGCAAATCTAACAAGACAATAAATCTAACTTTACGAAATATTCATGAATTACCACTTGATTTTGTTGAAAAATATAAAGATAGAATATACTGGAAGTTTGTAGGTAATGGGTTTTATAAAAATTATATGAAAATAGAAAAAATGGATATTGAGTTTGTAAGAAAATTTCAAAATGAAATTAATTGGGACCGAGTTGGTTCTGGATTTTCTGGTAATACAAAAATTGAAAATTTACCACTTGAGTTTGTGAAAGAATTTCGACATAAAATTAATTGGAAATCAGTTGGGCATAGAAAATCTGGACGATTTGTATGTAGGAGTATTTATTTCTTCTTCAATAATTATAATTGGTACACAAATGCAATAGATTTGTCAGATGAATTTATTTTTGAATTTAAGAATGAAAATAAGTATTTACATGATGAATATTTAATTCGCACTCATCCAAAACTTCAAGTAGAAGGCAATACTAAAAATATAGAATATTCTAATGAAGGTAGGTAATTAAAACAAAACTAAAATATAAAAATTAAAATTGATTTTTATATTAACTTTAAAATTAAAATGGGATATTTAAAAAGATTATTCAGATTAGAAACACTTGAAGAAAAACAACAACGTCTTTATGAAGAACGATTAAAAAAACAAAATATTAAGAATGGAAAAATAAAAACTGCCGAAGAAGAAAA
>Ga0255753_1005531_pt1 | contig 12061 bp, 7 predicted proteins | sample 041ome_10_FD_179953 | JGI IMG/M metagenome (GOLD analysis project Ga0255753, IMG submission 179953) | Coastal salt marsh microbial communities from the Groves Creek Marsh, Skidaway Island, Georgia - 041412US metaG (version 2) | ecosystem: Environmental > Aquatic > Marine > Intertidal zone > Salt...
TCGACGACGACGCGATGTTGTCTCGAGTGTTGTTTCCCGACAAACTTCGCTCACAGAATCTCGTTTTCGTTGCACTTGTTCGGACGACCACCCAGAAGCTCGAACGCGGCAGAAACTGCAACACCTGCTCCCGCTCAAAATCCTGGAACTCGTGCTTCTTCTCGTCGTTTTTAGTAAAGAAGAGCCCTCCCGCCGAAGAAGAAGAAGACGAAGCGTCTCGCGCCTCCTCCTCATCTCTCTCTCTCTCTTTTCCTTTTTTGTTTTCTGAAGCAAACGCCAGCAGAAATCTTTTTTTTCTTTCGTTTTCTGCTCTTTTTCCTTCCTCGTTGAAAAAAAGGTCCATCCTTTCTTTTAAAAGCGAGGAGCGTTCTGAGACACAAGTTTTTTAACAAAAAGAGATCTTTTTTTCAATTCATGCATTTTTGTGGCAAGAAGCGAGTACTTCTGTGTTCACAAAATAACGGCACAAATAAACTCTACTAAAGTTTGTATTTATATACACATTATTACATTTACCGGAAGATGACGACGACGACGAGGATAACGAGCGGTAATAATAGTCGCAACTTTTTTGTTGGAAACAAAGTTCCTCGCGGGGTGTGTCGCAAAACTCTCTGTCGTCGCGCTCTTCTTCTTGGAGAAAATCATCATCGAACGGTGGTGATGATGATGATGATGAAAAAGATTAGTACGAGAGTTGAGAGGAGGAACGAGAGAAGCAGGTTCGGCTGCGTTCGAGTAGCGGCGGCGGCGAGGAGTAGTTATAGTGGTAGCAGTAACGACGACGACGACAAGAACAACAGTAACGGCGCGACGACGACGAGAGATGAATTATTGGAAGAGATTGAAAAGTTAAAAGCTGAAAACGCAAAGTTGAAGATGTTGCAGATGCAGTTGGAGGATGTTTCTTTGCCTTCTTCTTCTTTGTCTTCTTCTTCTTCGAATTCTTCGAAGTCGACGACGACGACGACGACAACAATAAAAACAACGAAAAAAGCCGCCGTCGGCGCGCTTCGAACCGATCCTAAGAGTGAATCTGAAATCGAATGGCCGTTACCGATTACCGCGGAAGGATGTCCCGTAGGCGAGGAAGACAAGAAACCGTTCTGGGAAACGAGACCGAAGAACGACCCGGACGAACTCTTTGAAGGAAAAACGGCGACGGAGGAAACAAACAGACCGAAAAAAATTGCGCACGTTACGGCAGAGTTAGCACCGCTGGCAAAAGTTGGTGGATTAGGCGACGTGACGCAAGGGTTAGGTCGCGCGATGAAAATGCAAGGCCACGACGTGGTCATCATCTTGCCGTTTTATCAATCGCTCGACGCGAACGAGATTTTCGATTTAAAACACGTGATGGATTTTGACGTACCCAAAGGGACGAAATGGGACGGAGAAAATGTCGTGTCGATGATGAAAACGTCCGCGTATTCGGGAAATATCGGCGGGTGCGACGTGATTTTATTGAAACCGCACGAGGAGACGAATTCGAACATTTTCAAAGGCGGGGCGATTTACGGCGGGAGTTATAATGAGCTCGAAGCGTATTTATATTTCTCCCGAGCGAGTTTAGAATTTTTGGATAAATCTGGAAGAGACCCGGACGTGATTCACGTCCACGAGTGGCAAACGTGCGCGGTGCCAATGTTGTATTGGGAAGAGTACCACGGGAAGACGAGTTTGAACAAAGCGAAAATTGTCATGACTATTCACAATTTGGACAACACCGGAGAGTGCCGAGAGGAGGAGTTTTTCGCGACTGGCGTGAATGGAGAAAAGTTTAACGTTATCGAGAAAGCGTTGGATGAACGAACTATCGGACACAATCCGGAAAGAATGTGTTTAATGAAAGGTGGCGTCGTGTACTCGAACAAAGTCACGACCGTTTCGCCGACGTACGCGAAAGAAACTTTGGACGGGAACGGCGGCTTCATGTCCAAAATTCTAAAAGCGAACCAAGAAAAGTTCTCCGGCATTTTGAACGGCATCGATTACGATTTGTGGAATCCGGCGTTAGACGCGACGTTGCCGGCCAATTTTGCCCCAGGGAATAAAATGACCGAAAACAAAAAGCTGTGCAAAAAATACTTACAAATCGGCTTGGGATTGGACGCGGACGAAACAAAACCGTTGATCGTGTGCATCTCGAGGTTAGTTCCTCAAAAAGGCATTCACTTGATCGAACGCGCGGTCACGCAATCCGAAAATAACGGGAATCAGTTCGTGTTACTCGGCAGCGGCCACAGCGATGGTGGTTTCAAACGAATGGCCAACGAAGAGTTTTCCCAAACGAACTCGTCCAACGTCCGATTGATGATTACCTACTCCGACGCGCTCTCTCGATTAATGTACGCCGCCGCGGACTTTGTCTTGGTCCCTTCAATGTTCGAACCGTGCGGTTTGACGCAAATGATCGCCATGCGCTACGGCGCCTTACCCATCGTCCGTTCTACCGGCGGACTCGCCGATACCGTCATCGATTGCGACGCCGACCAAGAAAACGGCAACGGCTTTGTCTTTTACGGCGCCGACGACCAATCCTTAGACGAGTGCATTCAAAGAGCCAACAAAACGTTCCAAGACCGAAAGAAGTTTCACGAGTTGCAAGAACGCGTCGCCAGAGTCGATTACGGGTGGGAAGCGAGCGGTAACGTCTACGCGGAGTTGTACGAGAGTTTGTAATTAAAAGACACACACTGTTGATATTTTTTGCATGTTATTGCATCTCATAACTGTCTGTACTTTATCCAAATCTCTTCATTTACTCATCACTTATTAACGACCGCTTTTTACGGCGGATTTTCTTTTCCAATGACGACAACGACGACGACGCGCGCGGCAGCTTTGATGAGCACCACTCGCGCCTGTTTGTTCCTTCGCAAGTCTTCTTCGAAAACAACGACGAGAACGAGTGGAAAATGCACATCGCTCTTAAAGGGGAGGACTAATCTTCCATTTCAACGAGGAGGAGGAGGACAACGACGACGCGGGAGTGCGCGAGGAGGAGTGCGCGGGAGTGCGTCGTCGTCAGCTGCGACGACCGCTGATGTTGTTCGTAATAATAATACTAACAACAACAACAGAGTGAACATTCAACCATCGTCAGATGCGAGGAAAATCCACCTCCCGACGTTTGTCGCCTTGTTAGTGGACGTCGCTGAGGACGGGTGCGATATCATTCGAGAGGTGACATCGAGAGGCGATTTGGCGGTTAAAGACAAAGGCGGGAGCGAAACGTTGGATAAAAAGTACATCATGGACGCGCAAACGGAAGCGGACAGACAGGTGGAGATTATGGCGTTGAGACGGATTACGACGTTCGCGGGCGGGAGGTTGCGCGTCGTCGGCGAGGAATCGTACGAAAACGCGTTAGAAGGCGAGGCGGAGTGCGACGACTCGACGTGTTTTGCCTCGTTCGATGAGGAAGAGGAGATGATGAGGAAAGAAGAAGGGAACCATTACGTAGATAAAGATATCTTAAAAGAAGTTTTGGAGGCGAAATGGCCGCCGGCGATTGCGTCCGGGGAGATTGACATTTCCAGAGTGAACGTGTACGTAGATCCTTTAGACGGAACGAACGAATACGCGAACGGGGAAAGACCGGCAGTGACGGTCTTACTTGGTGTCGCCGTAGATGGTGTCCCAGTAGCTGGGATTATCGGGCAACCGTTTTTTGGTTGGAACGCGAACGTTAACGATTCGAAACATTTAGAAAATTTGGGCAGAGTCGTCTGGGGCGGCCCCGGCGCCGGGTGTAAAGGTCTTCGAGTGGACGAGACGCAAAAAAAACTCGTAATGCCTCCAACAGGGCCGCACGTTGTTTGCTTGAACAGAAACATACGCGACGAGCGCCAAGCACCGGTCATGGAACAAACAAAATCGGAAGTCGCCGTCTTAGTTTCCGCGACTGGGTACCACTATTTGTGTTTGCTGGAAGGCAGAGCGCACTCGGCGATGCTGTTACGGAAAGCGAGTAAAAAATGGGACACGTGCGCCGGAGAGGCGCTGTTAAGATCCGTCGGTGGTGCAGTCACCGATACCGTTGGTCGACGATATAATTACGATTGCGACATGCCGGGCGTCCCGAACGTCTGCGGCATGGCGGCGTCGATCGATATCGATTTACACTTGGAGCTCACGCACTCGATCATCCAGAAAGAAATCGAAAAGTTGGAAAGTTTGTACCCTTACGACGTGGAGTGTTCGTCGATTAAACAACCGATTTTAAAAGAAGCGTACAGAAAGAATGTCGCGTTTAAAGCCTTATCAGTGGATGCCGGTGGTGTTCTCGTCACGCCGGCCAGAGCGGTCCACGACGTCTACGCCGATCACGCCAAAACGTACGGCTTTTCCGACGTCACGCCCGAATCTGCCAAGAAAGCGTTTAAAAGCGTCTTTTCCACGCCTCTGAGCGAAAACGAATTGCGGTACGTCGGCGACGGACGCGAATCGTTTTGGAAAAAATGCGTCTTTGCCGCACTAAACGTCGACGCGTCTAACGAAGACTCTTTAAAACGAGGCAACGAGTGTCTCGACGCGCTCATGAAATTTTACGAACAACCCGAAAATTGGGCCGTCGCCCCAGGTGCCATCGATGCCTTCCGTCGCTTGCGCTCGCGAGGCATCAAAGTCGTCGTCACCAGCAACTGGGACGACCGCTTACCGAACATCTTAGAAAAATTAAACATCATCGACGAAGTCGACGCGGTCTACTGCTCCGCCGTCGGCGGTTTCGAGAAACCTCACCCGAACGCGTTCAAACGCTCCTTAGCCGCCATCGATATCACCGACAAAAATGACTTCAAAAGCGTCGTACACGTCGGCGATTCCGACGTCAACGACATCTTCGGCGCCCAAAACGTCGGCATCGGTTACGCTATCAAATGGGGCGGCGACCGAGAGAACGCTCGCGTAACCCCGGCGTTTGATTTCCAAGAGTTGGCGGATGAAATGATTGCCAGCGCGTACGCTTTTGCAGACGATTCGAAGACCACTCGGCGGTACTTTTTTTAAAAGTAGTAGTATTGCGTGTGTAGGTGTGTGTATATGTATATGCATATATATATATACGTAGTTCAAATTGTCTCACGTAAGTTGTCTTTAACTGTTTTCGTACTACAACACATTTATTATTATTAGGTGTTTGCTCTTCGGAAAAAAAGTTTTCATTCCCTCGTTTTTTTTGAATTTTTCCTCAAAAACACTTCGCGTATTTTCTTCTTCTTCTTTACCTTCTTCGCGCGTTTAACGACGACGACGACACCCGAGGACGAACCCCAACCGCGCTGCTCAAAAACGTTGAGAACAACTTTAAAGTGATTTAAATCAGTATCGTCTTCTTCTCATGGTGGCCAAGAACAAAAGTTACGAGGAGTTTTACGAGGAGGAGGAGAAGAAGACGAGTTTTACGAGGACGAAGAACGAGGACGAGGTTTTTTACGAAGACGACGACGAAGAGTTTTCGACGCCTCCGAAAGAACAACAACACGGTAGTTATGTTCAAGAAGCGATCGTGTGCGTGCACACGCTCGTCCACCGGTCGAAGGTAGGCGTCGTCGTCGGTCTTCGCGGGAGAACGATATTTGACATCGAGAGAAGAACCGGAGCGAGCGTCTCTATCTTGCGAGAAGAAGAAGAAGAAGAAGGAAAAGGAGAAGGAGAAGGAAAAGAGGAAAGAGTAAAAGTCGTCTTAACCGGCACGGCGCAAATGTGCAAAGAAGCGGCGAAAATCATCGAAAGCATCTCAGATGGGAAGATTATCGACGAGAAGACGACGACCGAAAAAGATGGAAGGAAAGAGACGTACGGACGACGATCGGTATCCGTTTCGAGAGCGGGAGATGGTGAAAAGCTGCTGCGCCCGCTCGAGAAAGCGTTTTTAGGGTGGACGAGGAAAACGGGAGAAGAGAACGAGGTCGAAGATGCATATTCGAGCGGAGAAGAAGATATTATATCCACGGAAGACGGAGAGAACGACGACAACGGCGAGGTAGAGGAATGCTCGTTTAACCACCATCACGCGACGACGACGACGGCGATGACGACAAAGCATCGAAAAACACCGCCCCCGTACGAACGAGACGCGTCGAGGTTCTTCGGAACGCTCTCGACGGCGACAGTGCGAATCCCAGACGCCAAAGTGGCTTTAATTATCGGGAAACAAGGCGCACACATCGAGTTCTTACGACACATGACCGGTTGCTCTTTGAATATGGCGAGCCAGGTTGTGGATGTAGGGGACGTTTTTTTGAATAAGGACGAGCGCGTATTCAAGGCGGCGACGAACATGGCCGAACGCGTTTTGTTGATCGAGAGCACTTCGTTAACAGATGTGGCCAGGTGCGTCGCGCTCGTGGCTGATATCGTCGAAGGCACCTTGTACTTACAATCGAAAAAATCTGGAGGAGTTGGATTTTCGTCCACCGACGACGACGCGATGCCATATATGAAGGAAATTCACGTCTCCATCCGCGAATACGCGAGCGTAATGACGAAAACGACGTTTCGCGTAAAAACGAAAGCGAAAGAAGTGAAGCGCACTTTCACGTTTTCTTCTTCTTCGCAACAACAACAACAACAACAACAACAACATCAACATCAACAGTGCACGTCTACAACTTCTTCGCAATCGAGACGCATGTCCACTTCCTCCTCCCCGGAACGGCGTTCCTATCACCAAGAGAACCGCCAGCATCGAGTGCGGCAAGAAAACGAACAACAACAGCACTATTCCTCTTCCTCGTACTACGACTACTACGCAAACCCTCCTTCATTAAAGTTTGATCCAATAACGAACGAGTTATTAGCAGTCGTACCACCTCACGTTGTTTCTGCACCGCCACCACCATCAATCAACGTAGTAAACGTCGACGAAGACAACTATTTTTGCGAAGACGACGAGTCCGACGCGTACAGCACCGACTCCGATTTCGCCGCGTGAGAGAGAACGCGCATCGACGAACGAGAGAAGCGCGCGTTGAACGCGTATATACATACACGAGAAAGAAAGAGAAGAAAAACACAAATCTAACAGACAATGTAATGAACACACACACACACACACACACACACACACACACACTACGCAAGAGAGCATACACTACCACAAAGTAAAGTTCGCATTATTATTTCATTATTATTATTATTATTACGTTCTCGCTCTATATAAACTAATGATGATAAAACATCCTCGCTACGTTTGAATCCTCGTTCTCTAACTCCAACTCCATATCCTCTCGATCGTGCTCGTCGTGATGACGAGCGTGGTGAGGATGAGAAGACGACGACGAAACGCGATCGATCCCATCACCATCACCACCACTCCCATTGCCACCACCATTCGTCCCTCGCCTTTTTTTCTTCCCAAACATCACGCGCGAAAAGAACCCCTCGCCTTCCTTGTAAATATGCTTCGTCTCGCTCCCAATGTAAGGAAGGACTTTCCTGTGCTTATTGTGTGCGGCAACGATCGCGGATAAGTAGAGATAAAAGAGCACGCTGAGGATGAAGCTCATGCAGAATATCCCCCTAACGTGTGTTTTGTGCGTCGCGTGATTGAAAGAGAGCAGAGAGAAGAGTTAGTAAAGCGCGTTCATAATCCTTCCATTATATCCACAAACGGATATCTTTTTCCACGCGAGAATAAAAAGAATACCATCAAGTCGTAAACGTACCTGTATCGTCTCCTCTGTAACCTCGGCGTGACCGGTAACTCCAGCCCTCTTTTGCTCAACCCTTGCACTTGGTTGATCGCGTGTTCGCTGAACTGGAGCATGGACGCGGACTTTCGCATCTGGCCTCTCGAATTCGTATTCGTTCCGGCTTTGTTGATGATGAGAATGGTCTCCCCGTTGTTTTGTTGTTGTTGTTGTTGTTGTTGTTGTTGTTGTTCTTTACTATTATTACTATGACTGAAAATGGTGCTATTTTTAGATGACGACGTCGGCGATGGCGTGGACGAATCCGACGAGCGCGTCCGAACGTGATGGACACCACCGCGTTCGGACGAAGAAGAAGACATCTCTGCTTCTTTTTCCACACCTTTTATCTGACGGTTTCCGGGGGAAAGTCAAAGACTGCACAAAAAGCGTTATTAAATCTCTCTCTCTCTCTCTCTTATTATTATTATGTCTAAAAACAAACGCGCTTCAATAGCGTTGGAATGAGACTGTTGTTTTTATTTTTGTTGTTGTTGTTCTGTCATTAAAGACGCGTAAAGAGAGAGAGAGGAGAGAGGGAGATGACGAGCGACGATGCTTTTATTCCGAATGCGAGTGCGACGACTGCTGAAAAGAAAAGAAGGTTCGATACCATCGACTTCACGACGACTACTACCACGAATACCGCGTCGTCCTCCTCTTCGCATTTATTCAAAAGAGGCGGCGCCAAAGCGACGAAATATTCCGAACTTCTCGAACGCGAGAAACCAGACGCGAAGTTACCCACGAGAGAAGAGCTGAGAGTGAAAACGACCGAACAGTCCAAGGAACAGTTCGATCTGCTCGTCTCCGCGTGGTCGAGAGAACGGAAAGCGTCGACGAATAACATCGCGGTAGCAATATGGGACGAGAAGTTGAAACTGGCGAAAGTGGTGAAACAGAAAGGGAAGTCTTTGTCCAAGTTTGGGTATTCCGCGGCGGCGTCGAGCGGGGCGACAAAAGAGACGGGGGCGAATGCGGCGACGGTGACGACGACGACGTTTGCATCGTCCGCAGATAACGGTGGAGGGGCGGTGTATTTGTTCCCCGAGGAAGTCGCGTTCTTAGTGGAAACGGAACGGGTGTGTTTGTTTTGGCAAGCTCGAGGTAAAGGTTTAGAACCGGCGTCGGTGAAAAGCATACACGAGATGTTGGAGGAGTGCGGGGTGTCGATGGAGACGTACGTGACGTACGCGCAGTTGTGTAGGATTGGGTACGTGGCGAGAAGATTCGGGGCGCCGTGGGTTGTGCCTGAGCGAGTAAAAGCGAACGCGAGGAAGAAGAGAGAAAATGAGACGTACGTTCATCGGATAATGGCTGGGGAAGGGGAGTGGGTGTTTAAAGGGGTTGACAACAACAACAACAACAACAACGACGACGACGACGACGACGACGACGACGACGGTAAAATGGAACTCGACAATCATACCGTAATCGCTGAGAGCAAGGAAAGAGACGCAGACGCAGCGATGGAAGAAAAAGTAGAAATAGACGACGACGAAGCGGTAGAGATTGTTCATCATCCGGGCACTCGCCGGTGGTTTCATTGGTCCGGTTCAAAACACCACCCGTGGTTAGGTCCGGAAATCCACGCTTCGTACGCTCAAACGCAAAAGGTCAAGCTAGAGGAAAGAAGAAAGCGAGAAAAGGAGAAAGAAAAGCTTCGACGCGAGAAAGAAAAGCAAGAATTGATGAAAATGCGCGAAGGTGGGGGTAAATGGCCAACCTTTGACGTGTGGCGACCGAATGGAAATTTCAAGAAATCAGGCCCGGGCGAACCGGACTTTCGAATCGCGGTATGTTCCGAGAGACCGCCGCATGGCGAAGAAGCGGAACTCTTGTGGAAACGCTCGAAGAATGTCAAGATAAAAATCGCAAACGTGGAAAGCGGAGCAATTATGCTGTTTGATCTAGAAGCAGGTTTAGCGCGGTGAGATGCCAGAGTGCGCGCATGCTAAGTTTTAGTTGCATTCTAACATATTACTACTAGAAATAAATCTATTCGTTTCGCCGTCGAATGTAAAGTTTTTCCCGTCAATTCTTCGCGTGACGGGATTGCCGATATAGATGTAACTCCATCCCGAGCGTTGACCTCGTTTTACCTCTGCGAATATATTCGAATCTTCCTCGACAATGCGTAAAGCGCTCATGTCTCTTTTCGCCGCGGTAAACACGTCTTGCCTGGTCATAGCTAAAGCAGAATCTTTGGCGCCCAAATAGCGAGCAGCATTCTTCTCGGAATTCATTTCGCTCACGAACGCGTTCAAAAATCGCACTCGCGCCGAGACTTCTTCTTCGCTGAGATGAAAAGAAGAAGAGGTGGAAAGTTTTTCGATTTCTTTTTGCGCGTCTTTGCGAACGAGATTTTCAAGTCGAGTGCCTAAAACAGCATCCGCCAAAAGCTTCCGAAGCTGAGGCGCGAGTCTCGCTAAAGATATTACATACCCAGAGACGTACGTTAGGTCGTTTTCAGAAAGCGCGTCGAAGGTTTCTCGAAGCTTTGGCGTGAGCTTTGCGCACGAGTCCGGCGTGAGTGCGTTTAACGTTCTCAGAACGTCTCTCTTGACTTCCCTCTCCTTCTTCTCGTCGTTGTCGTCGTCTGCTTCTTTGCATTTTTGAGTGGATGTTGGAACGTTCACTACAATTTTGCGTTTGCCGCTCGATCGCTCTTTCCCGGTATCTTTTCTCGATTTAAACCTTTCGAACGCGAGCAGTTTGCACGCGTCCAAACTCACTTTTGCAGTATACGCCGATGTAGTTATTCGACACGGGATACCTTTCGCGTGGTACAAATCGCACCCGGCTCTCAACAAGAGTTCTTTGACGCCTTTCCCGCGGAACTTTGGGTTCACAACTAACCGATTCACGACGCAAAATCGTTGCACTTTTGAGGCGTTCAGATTATCGACGACGTTTTCAAACTGCGGCGGCGCTTGCTCCGTGTGAAAGCTCGCGTATCCAATCAGATTTCTTTCGTCGTCATCCTTGTCGTCGTCTGCTTTACCGACGACTTCTAAATACACGCCGTGAAGAGTTGGAAGAGAAGTCACGTAGTGCCATCTTTTGAAATCATCGTAGCGTTCTCTCGTCGATTCGACAACGACGAAAGAATTACTACCATCGTCGTCGCTTCTATACTTCTCTCGGTTATCGCGAAAAAGGTTCGAGATATCGTTCGAAACTTCCAAGAGCTGCTCTCTGACTCGTAAGTGCACGGATGGAAAGTAATCTCGAGTGTCCTCCTCCTCCTCGTCTTCCTCGTCGTCTGCCGCTCGAAAAAAGTGAGACGACGAAGAAGATACCATCGTCAACGCGGTTTCATCTTCTTGAAACGTCATCCCACTGTTTTCCGCGAACGTTTTCGCCAACCGTTTCACCTCTGCTCGCCATCCTACTTTCTCGCTTGCGATACCGCATCCCCACTCAAACGCGTCAAAACCGTCGCCGCTATGAGTATTCCTCACTCTCAACCAGTCCTGTCTGTTTCCGTTCGTTTTCATCACCGGAACTAACTTCTCGTGTTCGATAATCATCGCTATCGTCGTCGTCGTTTTTTGAAGATGTTGTTTTCGACGTCGTCGTCGTCGCAGTAAACTTAAACACAGTTGAAACACTCGCAAGAGTTTAACTCCGGCGCAGCCATCACCTCCCGCCAAAAGTACAATTTTTTTAGTTTGTTTACGACGCTCAACTTCTCCTTCTTCTTTTATCCAGCGCAATAAAATCTCCATGAAATGTTTCAGGGAGGATTTATCGCGCAAAGGAGACTTGCCTCGCCAACGGTGCGTTTTGATGTTATCATCATCATCATCATCATCATCATCGTTACAAGAAGAAGAAGAAGAAGAAGAAGAAGAGCTCTTCCCAAAAACGACCACTTCATCCACTCTTCTTTTATCGCTCTTCTCCTCTTCCTCTTCCTCTCGAAAATCAACCAAGAGCACTCTCTCGTCCTCAAAGTCGTCGTCCTCGTCTTCTTCCTCCTGTTGCTGCTCCTGTTGTTGCTGCTGCGACATTTACTCTCTCATCGCATTCGACGTGTGATTTTTTTTTTCTAACGAACTTTTAAAATTTTTTGCCATTTGTGGTGAAACTTAAAAATCGTTCGAGAGACTTTTTCTTCGAAAAGTGGTGAAATTTGGCTTCTTTCAAGAGTGAACGAGCAAAAATAAACGACAGAAAAAGAGCCGCGCGAGAGATTCGATATTCTCATTCATTCATTCATTGCACGAATAGAGTATTATTATTATTATTATTATTATTATTAAGTATTATTACACACGCGCACACACACGAAAAGCGATACACATGAAATAATGCTGGCAGCGGCAGCGGTGAGCGCGTTGTATAATAATAATAAAAAG
>Ga0255753_1005537_pt1 | contig 12047 bp, 10 predicted proteins | sample 041ome_10_FD_179953 | JGI IMG/M metagenome (GOLD analysis project Ga0255753, IMG submission 179953) | Coastal salt marsh microbial communities from the Groves Creek Marsh, Skidaway Island, Georgia - 041412US metaG (version 2) | ecosystem: Environmental > Aquatic > Marine > Intertidal zone > Salt...
CGGCATTAATGATGACCCGTTCGTCTATTATTTCCACTGAAATCCACACCTATACGCGTATGTTAGTCTCGGTCAACTCGTTCACTTCTCAGTAAGACACAAACACACACACACACACACACACACACCTGTGAAGTACAACCGGGCACCTGAAACAAGTTTGATCAATACAAACCACCCTTGTCCACATGAGACGTACCTTGTTAGCTTCCACTCGCTTATCCTATTCGAAAACAATCAATTCAGCATCCCCACAGTTCACAGTGTTCTCACCTTCGACAAAGGTGGTAGTTTTTTTGCCAAGAAGAGCAGCTGTTTGTAACGAAGCATGGGGTCTGGAACCTGGTTCAAGTTATCAAAACGGTACACACGCATACTGTCTTACAAGCGCACCATACTGAACGACTTCATTAGCTTTGTCAGTGTTGGTGGATATAGATCTTCCCCTCCCATGGCTCGTGACACTAAGGTTCTTTTTTCGTTCCTTATTTTTTGGCACTTCACACCGGGCCGGGACTTTCCCAGAAATACAGAGCTTACGCTATAACTGAGCGTGACATGCGATGACATACGCGCGGTTCCCTGTGACCGCCTACACGAGCGTTGATAGACCGCAGTCTAACGCCAGTGAAGGCACGCCTCGCGCTATACTGGCGGAGTTGCATGCAGATACAAAATCCTCGAAATATAGCGCAATACTGCGTAATATCAGTATGTATTACTTTCCACGTCCCTAATATGTGCGCGCCGTCGAAGTGCTAATAACTCGCGACGACGCCACAACGCGCGCGTGGCGATCGAGAAGTGTTAACACCCCATACATTAGGGCGTGGAAAGTAATACATACGGATATTTTGACAAATCGCTGAATCATGATTTCACTTGAAATAAAGACAGCGAAACGACGTATATACGTCGTTATATGCGCTACATACGCCAAGGACATTGGTATACAACGCTGAAGCGGAGCCGCCAACGCCGTGCGATCGCACGAGGCCTCGTGCGGTCGCCGAGTCTGACCACATTCACGCACGACTAGACGTTGAAACAGCTGATAATTTTCACCGCAAACAAATTCGCGAGGACACGAACGACATGGTGCGTCGCTGATACGATACTCCGCGTCAAGCGGCTGCCTTCGAGCCCGCGAAAGACCTCTCCCTGGATAGGTCGGACGCAACAGATGGGTTTTGTCGTGCATTACTGACGAATTCACGCTGGTTTCCCCGTGCATAGTCGAGCAAATTTTGGGGTACTGATTCCGACTCTAGCGGAACGAGCGAAGACGATTCGGAAACTTCTTCTGATTCTTCTTCTGATTCTTCTTCTTCTTCTTCTTCTTCTTCTTTGTCATCCTCTGAGTCAGAAGACAGTTTTAAAGGAGCTTCAAAGTATGTATACAATACAAACCAGCTTACCAATGTATACTGATCTCGCTTCGTCCAGATACTTGCAGGATGATAGCTCCGACAGCTCTGAGGACGACAGAAGGGTGATTCAAAGCGCCAAGGTATCGTGTTTTCTCTCAAGTTGACGTCGGCAAGTAAACAGTTATTTTGCAGGAGCGTAGACACGCAGAAATCAGAGCAACGGTTTCTCAAGTTTTGAGCGATGCCAACAGCAATGAATGGGGATCCCTGGTCAAATCATTTGAAAAGCTTATCAAGCAAGTCGAGAAGCATTATGCGACGCCCGAGCGCATTTCAACTTTTGTCAAACGTGCTTTAAAGCAGATCGTCGGCACCGTTGAATCCGCGTATGCAGACAAAGAACATCGGCAGAGTTTGTCGACCACGGGCTCGAAAGCGTTGTCAGCCCTTAGACAGCGAATTGGAAAATACGTCAAGGTAAACGAGTTGGATTTAGAAGCAACCTCGGATAGCGATTCTGCAACTGATGAAGAGTTCGCCGCGGGGAACGTGGCTCTGAACGCAGGATTAGAACCAGATAAGAAAGACAAAAACTACCTACTCTACGCAGACAAGAAGGACGTAACATTTGAAATGATCGATGAGAAGTTGAAAGACGTGACAGCGTCGAGGGGCAAAAAAAGTACTGATCGTCAAGTCGTCGTGAAGCACTTGACCTATATTGCAACTCTTGCGAAATGTCCAGCACAAGAAGTCGAAATATTGCTCCACATTATAAGTGCACAGTTTGACATGACTGGTAGCATGTCCTCACACATGCCAGTATTAACATGGAGAAGTTGTGTCGCAAATATTCTTAGACTTTTGCTACTTCTCCAAGCCAACAAGCACATTGAACTCGTTGAGAGAGGAGAACCATCAGTGCGTCCGGACAAGGATGAGCTATTGAGTGATTCTCCGGTTCAACTAGCAGGCTCTCTATGTGCTTTCACAGAGAGATTGGACGATGAGTATGTCAAGTCATTACAGAATATCGATCCCCATACGAAGGAGTATGTCTCACGACTACAAGATGAATGCTTCTTGTTGATGTTGATACGCGAAATCCTGGGTCATTACTTGCAACAGGACGACCGTGAAAATCGAGTAAAACTCTCTCTCCGGCTTTTGGCTCGTCTTCACTGCAAGAACCCAACATCGTACGATGCGATGAGACGTTTTGCAAACGATCGGGTCGATCACATAACCGCTACATCCTTAGAAGCTGACGAGTTGCCAGAAGATGTGCAAGTGTCGAATATGGAAGCTTTCTTTGCCAAGGACCTCACCGAAACTTTGATAACTGATGTAAGTGCATGGTTTCCACAAGGTGTCATGTTCCCAGCAGATACGCTTGCCACTACGATGCGCAACTTGACAGAATATGTATACGCTTCGGGAGATCAGCGATCAAAAGTTAGGGCTATACTTTACGACACGTTCCACAAGTCTACGTGTGGGGACTTTCGTGGTGCGAGGGAGCAACTGTTGATGTCTCACCTTCAGGAGAGTATACATTACATGGATATTGATACGCAAGTGCTTTTCAATCGATGCATGGCGCAGATTGGTCTCCATGCTTTCCAGCGCGGCTCTTTTAGTACCGCAAAGACATGTTTGGCCGAGTTGCTGTCGAGTGGTAAAGTCCGAGAGCTTCTAGCGCAGGGTTTTTCTCCAGGTCGATATTCGACTGAACGCAACTTTGAACAAGAAAAATTAGAACGAAGGCGGCAAGTTCCTTTTCACACTCAAATCAATGTGGAATTATTAGAAAGTATTTATTTGGTATCGAGCATGCTCACAGATACACACACCATGTTCAACAAGAACAAGCAGCCTCGTATGCTGAACCGCACATACCTCCGACTGATCGAAATGTTTGATAAGCAAACATTCAGTGGACCTCCAGAAGGGATAAAAGATACAGTTATGTGCGCAGCGAAACATCTTATCGACGGAGACTGGCACACAGCATCGAACTACGTCACAGAAATGCCATGCTGGACTCTATTGCCTGGATCTGAAGAAACACGCAAATCCGTACTTGATCTTGTGGTCATGGAGCTGAAGCGAGAAGCTTTGCGAACGTATGTATTCCAGCGGGCTTCGCAATACGAGAGTATTTCCATTGAAACATTGAGCTCTATGTTCAACATGAGTACTGAGTCAGTCCAAGCAAGTATCAACACATTACTCTCTGCAGGACTTGCCGGTTCCTGCGATGCCCCAACATCTAGCTTCGCGGTACACGCCATTGGGCCGACAGACCTTCAAATGGCCGTCACAGCGTATGCAGAAAGTTTGACGGTGTTGTTGGACGCAAATGAGCGGACACTAGGGAACCGAATCGAATCGGAAAGTACTATTCCACTGGATGACGAAGACTTGCACTGGAGACAGCGTGACTCACGCTCACATCGATACGATGAGCGTGACGAATCAAAACCAAAGGCTTCACGATCCAAACTCATGGCTCGTGGCGCTAAGAATGCTACAATTGGTATTAGTAGACTCTCGAAAGGGCGGAAGCAAGAAGTCCGTGATAAAACAACCAAAACAGAGTTTACCAGCAGATCAGGAGGGAGGTTCACTCGCACGTAGCCTCGTACGAAGCAAACAATAAAAGATATCGTAACTCCTTTCACGAATCGTAGTAAGACATAAGATCAAGTAGCGCGTTAAGAATAGTTCGCACTGTCAGTGAATGTCATTCATCATTAACTTTCTCCTAACGTTGTCACTCTTGCTCAAGTATAAACGAGCCCCTCATCAATGCGCAACTTTTGTTGTTGAACAAGACATTCAGAAATCCACATAATATTTCGCAACTCTTGCTCGAAAAGTTTCACATAAGCAACAAAGATGGCGTATCCTGACTCGCATCTAAACGCTTCCTCGGATAGGAACATCTCTTCATCGTAAAGTACCTAAAAATATTCAAAGTAGGCTCGAAAATGAGATAGGAACCACTTACCTTGTCAAATGAACCGGGTTCCACTGCACCAAAACGTGACAAGTACGGGCAATACGACCCGTACTTGGCCAGTACAGTCTTAACTTTTTCTAAACTAGTGCAACTCGCTAACTCCATTTGGCCAGTCGGGAACAAATAGCCATATTTTGGAAATAACCGGATTTTATCGCTTGTTGACATTTCGGTATCAACTGATGAAATTGAAATGCTTATGACTCTTCTATCCGCCTCAAAGTACAACAGATTCTGAGAATACGTGGTTGAGTCGAATAATCAACACTTCAGTTCCGTAACTCACCAGAAGACTCGAAAACTTTTTTGATTTTCCTTGAAGTATGTTGCAGCTGGAAATGAAATCTTCCAAGTACACCTATTATCTACATGAATATAAAACGGCAAACATCGCAGAAGGCACTTTACCTTGTAAACAGAATTCCTAATGAACTCAACGCGCGTCTCATCTAGAGAGCCGTGTCCCAGACACTCAGTGAAATATCCTGAGATGGGTGAATCAACTAACACCAAACGGTGAATTTCTCTGAAACGTCGTCAGAAAAAAGTAAGACAAACACTACAACTTACTGAAGATCGCTTGCAACGAGAAGGTTCTCGATTGAATCAAAAAATCCAAGCGGATGGCAACTTTCGGACAATTCCTGCGACCAACGTATCAACACAAGTCAACGAGCAAGACAAATTAGACAAAAGCACCGTGAAGGAACGGCCTGCCAAAGCGCCGGTCATGATCAGTATGACGTTATCGATCATGAAACTGTACACAATATAATTCAAAACTGTAGCCAGAGGTTCAGATGCCTATAAACCATCAGATTGATTGAAATAAACGATGCCTCAAGGCGCACCAAGGCTGCAAGTTGTTGAAAGTCGTTCACAAACTTATTTGTACAAGACCGCACGAGCCGCGCTGGATCCGGCGCGTCCGTTCCACTCTGTAGTTCGGCGTGGTAATATTTCGAGGCCTATATATTTCATCTTTTGGAGTACGAAGCGAACACCAACAACTTACCAAGTAAAGTTTGAGGTCAGACAGTGACTCGCACTGCCGCAACTTGGCGTAGTCGTCCGCGCAGAGAAGTTCTGACTTTTTGCCTCGCACAATAGCCTCGACGAATCCGTCTTTTAAAGTAAACATGCCCGATCAAACACGTCGAAGAAAATGCACCACGACTCGCACCAGTTTGGAAACGAACGCCCCGTTATCTATCGTTACGACTCCACTTGCGTCATACGTCAAAAGTGAGAGATAATGACACATGAGATGAATGAGATGAACCCAATCCCGTATTATAGTGATGCTGAAGACTATGCCTACTCTACGAGGCCTATACCTACAAAGCACTTAGGCCGACTAAGAGCACCGTCGATACTTTGACTGAAGAGCCTCTTAGTCTGCCTTAGAATAAGCAAAGCACGCGACATCCGACGCGACATAAAACCTAAGGTAATTTCGAGGCCGCTCGACGCGTCGCCGTCTCGCGCTTCGGTCGCACGTTTGCCGCGCGCCGCGTACGTTTTCGAAAAAGTACTCGTACGCTACCATGAGCACACGCGGCGTGCAGCCAATCGTCCACTCTCGACACGCCGCGTGCGCGACCACGAACAACGCCTATTTCCACCTTCGAAACGGTGTCAGAGGTAACCTTACTTCAAGGTCAAAGTCAGCCACGCGTGCCCGGCGTCGTGACGTTTTGTACGTTTCATATGATGAGCCGGACAGCGCGGTTAGCCTAATCGGCAAGGCGATGGACGATATATATGGCCACGCAAACTGCACACGCATCAAGAAGAGCCTTGACTTGACTCTGTCTGGTGCAGAAGTGCACAGACAAATTGAAGGAAAAGGAGAACAGAGGGCGTCGTCTTACATCGAGGGCCTTAACGCTATTCCATATCACGATGTCTATAACGGTAATTTTATCTGGATGGAGATCTTAGAAAGGGAGCACGAACGCATTCAACGCGAACTTGAAGGCGCGCTAGCAAACCCGGAACTGGCAACTTTGGGGAACTCAGTTTGGGCACCGGCAGCGAGAGAAGAAGCCATCGCATACGGTCCGAATTGGCGGACACTAGTACTGCAGGATCGATGTCAATGGGAAAACGTGAACGCTCAGCTTTTCCCGGTGACAACAGCTCTGTTGAAGGACTCAAAATGTCCATCTGTAGAGGTATTTTTTGCGCGCCAGCCACCCAAAACTGGGATCAAACCCCACACAGACAACACGAACTTTATTCTCACCGCTCACTTGGGACTTGATGTACCTGAACGATTATCCTGGATGCAGGTTGGCGACTTCAAACAGTACTGGGAAAATGGCAAAGGTCTAGTCGCCGATACAAGTTTTATACATAGCACGGCAAATGAAAGCGCTGAAATGGATCGTTACGTCCTTATTGTGCGATTTTGGCACCCAGAACTCAGCGAAGTAGAATGTCAAGCCTTACAATTCCTCTTTGATGCCCTAGATGACCCGACTGCGTATGGTATAAGTGCAGCCGCACAGCGGGCAAAAGAACGCTTGCCCTCGAGACTGAGGCGTCGAAAGAAGAAACAATCTAGCGGGGGTGGGCTTGGATTACTTTCTAAAGGTATGCATTGAGAACCATCATCTTGCGTTCCTAGCGCGAACGCAACTAAAATTTTCAACAACGAACAGCGTGATACGAGTAACTTACACAACGCAAGCGTGGGCCGAAAACATCACGCATACCATTTATATATGCCGTACTGTTTAACTGAACAAGTATCGAAATAGACAAATAAATACCAATCTCCTTTCGGAAAGCCGCGGGAAAAAGCCTCGTTGCACATGATATACTCCTGATATGGAGGATCGTAGGCACTTTAGTGACTGGTTACATACACACGCGATTTGCAGACGCGGCGCCGACCCTCACGACCGATGGAACCGGGAATAGATATCAAAAAATTATGTTGAAGGCTTCTTCGAAGCCTGAATTTTGATTTTTGATTTCATTTGCGCGTCAAAGCACTCACGCATTCGCAATTTGACAGTTCGTACAGACGACGTACGTCGACGCGCGTGTGGTGGTCTACAACGTCCTACTAGTGCTAAGAGATTCTTGTTATACAGTGCTTTGTCGAAGCTTTTTCGTACGCTCGATTTCCAAAATGTTCTACCGCGCATCGTCGTAGCCTGACGTTCTTAATACACGTTCTCGTTTACGTCTCACGAATCGTCGTCGCTGACTGTTTTCGAAGCAGTAACACGTGTTCGTGTAACGCAGCGCTAAACATGTGCCAATCTATATTTGGCCATTTGTATCTAATGAATTGTATAAAGTAAAGAACTCGTCTGGAAAAATCTTCGACCCTCCAATTCCACTGAGCTGCACAAGTTACGATTTCGCCGTGTTCGCGGTATTCAGTCGCAGTCGCCATCACTCTCAATAGATATTTACCACGAATGATCACTTTCTCATCATCTAGCGCCGCTAAATTTTCATTTTCTGACATAAAGCTCAGTACTGTTCGCATTATCAGATCCGGTCTGTACACTCGACACCACAGCAGCGCTTTCTGAAGATACGTCGGCGAGCGCATATTTGTTGGGTCTAAGCTTGAGACAATTACCGGCGCATTCAACGCGTTAACGCGTTCAATACTGTTCTTGTCTTCGAAAGAGTGTTTATGCGTTCTCGTTGTCTCTTCCTGTGGGGTCGATGCGACGTGTGCGGCTCCTGCATTGCGAAGTGCTTTCACAAACGCGTTTTCCACAAAGAGCCAATCGACGTCGTCCCTTGTTGTAAGACTTCTTCCAATGACGGGTGTCGACTGCGTCCGCGCGACGCGTGTAAGCACTGAAACGTCGTGCGCACGAGCAGTATAGACTCGTGTTTATACAACCACGCTCTTCTCGATGTCGGTGGTCGCGGTATATCGTACGTTCGCCGACTTTTTGTGACGACGCTGTGAATCAATGCCAGACGCTAAATATGAACGAAAGCAAACGCAGAATGAAAAACCACTTTGACTAACTAGCCTTAGAATACGGGAAGCTCGCCTAGGTTACCCCCGAAGCAGTTATTTACCCGCTGCGCCAACCCCGTTCGCGGCGACTGTCTAACAAGACAGTGCGTCGTCTCTTCGCGAAACGGCTATCGCTCTTCACCGAAATAGCCCCACGCAACGCAATCTTGACGACCGGACGCCTCTGAAACCAAAACATTCAGTTAAAACGAACGCATCGGTAACGATACCGTGAGAATTTGTCTCTCCTCGCAATAAACAGCCTCCATGCAACCTATGACCGCGCTAAGGTGGCTCGATTCAACAAAGGTAACATCCAGAAGATTGTTTAGATCGTTCAGTGCAGATTGCTTTGACGCAAGTAGTTTGATTCGTCGTAGCAGTTGGAATCGAAGGCGACTGCGAGTCTGTGCGATCGATGCTGCACAACCTTTTGACTCGGAGTCCAGAGAGAAGGAAAGTCGACGCAAACGTGTGGCTTTGAAAATAGGCGTCGTTGGTTTCGGCAATTTCGGACAATTCTTAACGAAAAGATTCATTAAAGGTGGTCATGAAGTGATTGCAACATCTAGAACAGACCACTCTGGTATTGCACGCGAGTTGGGAGCGAGCTTCTTTCGAGACGCAGATGATTTCTGTGAGGAGCACCCTGACGTTGTCATTTTCTGCACAAGTATTCTGTCTCTCGAGGCGACTATGCAAGCTTTTCCGTTTCAGCGATTAAAACGCAACACATTATTTTGTGACGTTTTATCAGTCAAGCAATTCCCGAAGCAACTGTTCCTTAAACTATTGCCTGACCACTTTGATATCCTTTGTTTGCATCCTATGTTCGGTCCAGATAGCGGGAAAGAGTCATGGCAGGACCTACCACTTGTTTATGACAAGGTCAGGATTGGTTCAGAAATTTCGCGAGCGGAACGTTGCGCTAGCTTACTGCGATTTTTCGAGCTTCAAGGATGTAGAATGGTGGAAATGTCGTGTGAGGAACACGATCGTCAAGCAGCTTCATCGCAGTTCATAACCCATACAGTTGGCCGTATGCTAGGTACGATGGAGTTAGCAGAGACGACGATCAGTACTAAGGGCTTCGATTCACTCATTTCGTTGGTTGATAACACATACCACGACTCATTTGATTTATACTACGGGCTCTTTGTTTACAACGAGAATGCCTCAGCCGAGCTTGCACGGCTTGAAGTCGCATTTGATCAAGTCAAAAGTCAACTGTTCGGTCGCTTGCACGAGTTGATTAGAACTCAACACTTCGGCGATAGTTCCAGCGCGACGTCTGCTACTCGGGATTCCGACGGTCATTAGTTCTTCGTTATAATCCAAGTGCTTTTATCTAAGTAAAGAATACCGGTTGCTCGTCTAGATCGTACTATGAGTTAGCTTTTCGAACAGCTCGTCAAACCCATTTTCTGTCGTTGCCGATATACCAACTGTCGAAAGTTTGGAGTAAAATTCGCAAATTGTCGAAACAAGAGAAATCGCTAGGTCAGCAGCATATGAAGAAGCGCCTCCAAGCGCAGCGTGGAAGGTTTCCATATCCCTCAACCACAAGTTCGCGAAATCGTGGCTAGTAATATCCGTCTTGTTAAACGCCAATACGACAGGTAACTTCGTTTTGTATACCATACTAAGACACTGAAGCATATTAGACATGAAGACTTGCGCAACTTGTACTCGCGGTGTGTCGATGACGAATAGAACTGTCGTCGGGAAAGAAGCTGCAAAAGCTTCGCAGATGATAGAACCGGACGCGGACCACGTAAATATCTCTATCTGTCCGGGGGTGTCGACAATTATATGTCCTACGTGCGCGCTTCTTTGTTCACACAGAGTTATTACTTGATCAAAGCGCGTAGCAAACAAGTTACAAGCGGTCAAAATTGCTCCATTCGGTCCAAGGTTGTATTTTTCACGAACTCCAGTGTAATCAATAGTATCGCGGATATCAATATTTGAATCGTATAGAGTACGCTTGACCGCAGGGTCGAGATTGATAGTATACGTTCTCTTTCCTTTGGACTCGCCGCGCGTCTTCAAACAGTTGGTAACGGAAGATTTTCCAGAACCAGCCATACCGACCACAAGGGTGACGCGCGGACGCTCGAGTGCTTTAGCCGACATTGACAATGTCGGCGGAATACCGACAGCGGAATACCGCCTCAAGCTGGTGCCGATAGTTTACGTTACGTGACGCGGCTGCAGTCAGTGGCAGTTCGTAAATTTTCGCTACAGTACTAGTACTTCTATTGTTCTAGTCTACAGGACTATGATTCGCAGATACTCGAATACTGCGTGTTAATGGAAAAATTTATATATCGCATCTTTAGAGAGTCCCTCCATGACTGACGAGTCATGAACCATCGAGAAATACGTATATTACATAGAAAAGTACTATTCCGTTGCGACAATTGTCCCGCTTTGACCGGCGCTGTGTCGCGATGGACCCACAACTGGTGCAACCGGCGAACGCGTGAATCGAGTGCGTCTCTCGCCACCGAGTAGCTAGAATACTTTCTACTACATCTACGAGAGGTAGTTCCTAATGCTAATTTGCTCGCCTTTGCTTGCCTTGCGTTTGTGCTCATCGACCATCTTCTCGTGCCAGCCCCTCTTCCTGCTCAACGCCGTATCACCCGCCGCGCCTCTCATGGGAATCGCAACCAGGTTCGACATACCGATCACGCCATCACCATCCATTTTGCTATTCTTGGACATGCTTTGAGACATCTCTCTGTGTGTCTTCAAGTTGTGCATGTAACGTTGGAGTTTGGTGAGCATGTCTGTGATGTGGGCAGCTTCTTCAGGCTCGAACGTGAATTCCGGATTGTTTTCAGTTGTAACATCTCGGTATGCAAGTGAAGCCAGTGCGACTTTGTACTCGCTTGGTCGAAAGCTGCTCCAAGGCTTCTCCTATGAGTTGGTTGAGAGGCTTCAACATCATCTTGTATCATTGGCACGTCTACATCAAACTCAGTTCTCTCAACATCATCAGGTTTGCATTGAATGTTCAATGCCTTGAACGTCCAAAGCTCGTTCTCCATCAGCATCGCTTTCATTTTCGGAGCACAAACCTGGCCGTTTCGTCCGAGCGCACAAGAGCACTTTACTTGTGTATGATCCCTGTCCAAGGCGCAGTCTTCTAAAGTCTCTAAACCGGACACGTTGTGCACTTCTCCCGAGTAGTTGACTCTATACGACACAGAGAACCGCGTGCCTTCATCGTCCGTTGTTTCTTTCTCAACATCTTTCATGCCATCGATCGTTTTCGCCTCGTCTAAGACATGAAACATGGCCTTCCTAACACGCGCAGGCGCAATGCTCGTCTCGGCTCCACCCACCGATTCGTCATCGTTGGCGCTGGAGTCAGGTGTCGTCTGGAGCCCGGACGATACGTGAAGAGCATCACCGAACGGATCGTCGAAGGGATCATTATCGCACTCGTCCTCCATCCAACCATCACCCGCGCGCGCGACGACAACTGCCGAACGCGACAAGGGACGGAGGAGACGCGAGGCGAACGCACAAGGTAGTCTACCTTGTAGACCGTCCAAGGATAGCATTAAAAGATACAATATATGTGATAGTTCACGATTCATGACTCGTCAGTTGCATGAGGACTCTCTAAAGATGCGATATA
>Ga0255753_1005540_pt1 | contig 12046 bp, 11 predicted proteins | sample 041ome_10_FD_179953 | JGI IMG/M metagenome (GOLD analysis project Ga0255753, IMG submission 179953) | Coastal salt marsh microbial communities from the Groves Creek Marsh, Skidaway Island, Georgia - 041412US metaG (version 2) | ecosystem: Environmental > Aquatic > Marine > Intertidal zone > Salt...
AGACAAGCAAGTCTGGACCAGTCCGACCATCTCTGGACGGCCGTCAATCTCGACCATCATCCACGTAATGGCGACCCACTGAATCATCCAACCCATCCCGGCCAGGAATGTGGAGAGCAAGTACCAGCAGAAAGTGCGATTTTCGAGTAGTGACCTAGTGGAGTTCAATTGTCCTCGGTATTCAACAGCCTCAAGTTTGTCTCAGACGCTTTATAAGCGGAGTGAGAATAATGAGCAGGACAATACTAATGAGAATCAGACTTGTAGTGCTCTTGGCTAGGATACTCCAATCGCCGAGCCCGATGGTCAACGATAATCTGAGGTTCTCCTCAGCAAACGAGCCAAGAATAAGTCCCAACACCACCGGAGGTAGGGGGAACTTCAATTTATCGAAAGCGATGCCCACGGCCCCAAAAATCAACATGAGATAGACATCAAACATTCGTTCGTTGATCGAATACACCCCGATGAACATTAAGACCACTATCAAGCTTCCCAACAGAGGCCTTGGTAGCTTCAAGAGTTGCGCAAAACTATTCGTCGCGAGAGATCCCCCTAAGAAGATCAAAAGTATGGCTCCAAATAGGAACTGCCACATGAAACCGAAAACGATCTCTGGGCTCTCTCTAAACAGCATGGGACCCGGCTGCAGACCATGGATCAACAGACCTCCCAGCATGATGGCGGCGACAGCGGTCCCGGGAATACCTAACGTCAGTGCGGGAATTAACGCGGCTGCGGTGTCTGCGTTGTTGGATGTCTCGGCTGCGGCGACGCCCTCAGGCTCGCCATGACCCCATTCATCGGGGTTTTTACTGTTCCGCTTGGCTTCGTTGTAGGAAAGGAACGCGGCCATCGAGCCACCGGCGCCAGGAAGGATACCTATCCAGATACCGATCAAGCTCGACTTAACCCAAGTCCTCCAAAAACGTAACATTCTCGGAATCGCGCGCCAGATCGATTCTGTGTTGCTCTTGTCGTAGCGGTACTTAGACGTATCGATCTGTGTTTGCAACAAATCAACGACCGGTGGCATCGCGTAGAGGCCGACCAGCAACACCACTATATGGATACCGTCCAGGAGCTCGAAGTAACCGAACGTAAATCGATCAGTTCCGTTTACGGTATCTGTACCGACCAGAGACACCAAGATTCCGAAACAGGCGCTAACTAAACCCTTCACGAGGTTGCCGCCTAACAAAAATACGATACTTAACAGACCAACTACAGCAATCCAGAACATCTCTGCGGGCCCAAACAATAATGTGACCTGCGCTAGTGGCGGGGCAAGAAGCATGAGCGAGAGAGCGCTAGCGATACCACCAATCGCTGAAGAAACAACCGCGACCTGGAGAGCCTCGCCACCGCGCCCCTTCTGTGCCATAGGGTAACCGTCGAATGTGGTAGCAACCGCCGCCGGAGTGCCCGGGATTTTAAGCAATACCGCCGGGATCGCTCCCCCATACATTGCCCCGTTGTATATGCCAGCCATCAGACCCAGCGCCACCAGCGGATCGAGGCCGAATGTAAATGGGATTAAGACAGATATCGCCATCGTCGCGCTTAGGCCAGGCATCGCGCCGACACAGATCCCAGCCAAGACACCAAACACGATCGCGAGCAGGTTGTTGATCTGCAGCACCCCGGGTAGTGCCATCAAGAGCATCTCATACATTGCCTATCACCTTACCCAAAAATCCCGAGCGGGAATTCTTTCATCATCACGACATCGAATAGTGAGAATATGATGGCCGAAATTAGCGCGGTTGATATCACGAGATACTTTAAGTTTTTAAATCCAAACAGGTACGCGATCAGGGGCAACCCGATGACCAATGTTGGATAAAACCCGACCAGATCAACCGCCACCACAAACCCGACGGTGACGAAGAAAGCCTTCCCCGAGGACAGTGACAATGGCGCAGATGTTTCCGCTGTCTTTCCCTGATCGGAAAACAAGAGGATAGACGCCAATATGATGAGACTCAGGAGCATCGTGACCGGCAACAGCGCCGACTCCGCTTTGAACCCCGACGCTTCCTGAAACAAGTACAGGCACCCCACGATTAACAGCAGAGACACAAATGTAAGGGGACGAAGTAGACGATTCATATAATCCTCAAAAAAGGGAGCGGCAGGACCGCTCCCAACAGGCACTGGCCCCAACTATTTCCAGGGTGTGGTTTCCCAGATCTTTTTAGCAACCTCTAGCTGCTCACCGTTCAATTTCTTGAAGTCAGAGCCAACAGAAATATCAGTAGGGTTCGCGGTCTCCTTCATTTTCTTGAGGAAGTCTGGATCCTTTCCGACCTTATCCATCGCCGCCAGCAGCTTCGCTTCTACATCCTTTGGAAGACCCTTCGGTGCAATGATACCCCGCATCGATCCGTTGATGATGTCATAGCCCTGCTCTCTGAGAGTTGGCAAGTCAGGGCCGAAGTTAGAGCGCTTCGCGGTAGCCACACCGAGAACATTAAGCTCGTCACGGAACTTCGCCACCTCAGAGATATTCAAGATACCTGCCGCTACGTGTCCGCCCATGATCGCGGTACGCGTCGGTGCGGAGCCTTTAAAGGGAACGATCGTGTACTCGGCACTTGTTAGCGCCTGAAACTTTGTCAGAGCGATGTGATCGTCACCACCGAGAGACGACATACCAACGGTGATCGCGCGGGGCGTTTTTTTGGCCGCCTCGACTAACTCTTTCAAAGAAGAAATACCGCTCTTCTTCGACGTAACGATAACGTTCGGATCGTTCACAAAGTTAGCCAGGTAAGTAAAGCTATCCGCACCGATCTCAGTAGGACGGTCAAGCGTTCTTGCCATCATGCCAGGCAAGTTGAACGTCCCGAGAGTGTAACCGTCCGGGTCCGCCTTTGACACCTCTGTCACCGCGATCATCCCGCTGGCGCCGGGCTTATTCTTGACCACTACAGAAGCACCGTTTCCGAGGTGTTTCTCAATGAACGGCGCAACGTTTCTTGCCATCACGTCGGTACCACCACCGGCCTTGTACCCGACCAGAATAGTGATTGGTTTTTCAGGATACTCGGCCAGAGCCAGACCAGATGAGAGCAGAAGCGCCCCAAAGATTGCTATTTTTTTCTTCAACATAACTCACTCCTTTTTATCGATTTTGAGTCATTCATTTAGGGAATTCACAGCCCTTTTCACGAAGGGCCTTGTCGACCCAAGAACGATCGTTGGTTCTATCCTTGATCGCTTGCATCTGCCGTTCCTCAGCCGCCTGCTTGGCGAGAGTCTCAGCGAGAACTTGTTCAGTCATTTCGAGCGGTACACAGACCACACCGTCGGAGTCGCCCAGGATCAAATCACCGGGCCGCACGACCATGCCGTTTACGGAGATAGTCACGTTAACCTCGCCGGGACCATCTTTGTATGGGCCCCTATGGTTAACGCCAGCGGCGAAGGTTGGGACGTTCAGCGTCTTAAACGCATCTGCGTCGCGGATAGCACCATTGATCACAAAACCACCCACGCCCAAATTCATCGCGTGCGACAGCATCAACTCACCCATGAGAGAGTTACTCAAGTCTCCGCCACCATCGACCACAATAATGTCGCCAGGCTGAACCATATCGATCGCCTTATGAAGCATCAGATTGTCACCAGGGCGCACCCGGACCGTGAGGGCTGGTCCACAAAGCTGACCAGACTCATGCATCTTTACTATGTTTGGACCGGCACCAGGCAACCGAGCCATCGTGTCGGACACGTTAGCCACTGGGAGATCCCTGAACTGATCAATCGTCTCCCTGTCTACTACCTGGGTGCGTTTACACACTCGGAAACCTATATTCAAAGTAACCCCTCCTGTCGCTCATGCACGCGGTCTCGCTCTCTAGAAAGACCGGCTGAGTTAATCACCAAAGACTGATCTATCGATTCCCCGTCCAGCACTGCCAGAACGTTCCGAGCCGCCTGCATCGCGACGCGACGATTAGCCTGGGCTGTCACCCCGCTAATGTGTGGAGACAGTACGATTGAAGGTTCAGACAAGAACGGATGTGTCGGTGCGATCGGCTCCTCAGCGAACGTGTCTAGTCCCGCGCCGGCTAGATGACCACGTTGAATCGCCCGCAGCAACGCGTCTTCATCAATCAGTCCCCCGCGGGCAGTGTTCACCACATACCCGCCTTTTGGCATCAGAGCCAATGACGCATCATTCACAACCTGGCGGGTATCTTCCGTTAAAGGCGCGTGTAGGCTTAGGATATTAGACCGGCTGAACAACTCACCAGACGAGCCGACCTCTAGAACGCCTGCCTCTTCGAACCGACGCGACCCAACAAACGGATCAAACCCGATCACTCTTAAACCAAAAGATTTCGCAATCCTCGCGGTAGCGAGCGCGATCGCACCCATCCCAAACAGACCCAACGTCAATCCTTGGATCTCGTTACCCTGAAAGTTTGGTTTATCCCACTGCCCTGCCCGCATTCTCCTGTCGAGCTTGGTGACCTGCTTAGTTACCGCGAGAATCAAAGCCAATGCGTGTTCGGCCACAGAAATTGCATTAGCGCCGCTGGCGACCATCACGGGGATACCGAGATTGGTGGCCGTGTCGATATCAATGTTATCGACACCCACCCCGTGCTTTGCTATCACCTTGAGATTAGGAGCCGCCCTAGATATCGCAGAAAACGAGAGCTTACCCATCCGAGAGATAATCGCGTCAGGAGAACACTCATCGATCAGCCGATCGAGTTCATTTGCTTCGGAATAGGCCCCTGCAAAAACCAGTGAGCAGTCTTTTCCTTCGAGGAGACTTACAGCATCTTCATCCAATGAGGGGCCGGTTACTAGTACTCGGCGTGGCATCCATGACTTCCTTATTAGTTAATAGGAAGGAGTATTAATCATCAGGCGCTCTTTATAAAAATGAGTAATTTTGGTTATTAGATGAAGAATTTCTTTATTTCTATTAATGCGCTCGCCACCTGAATAGCTAGGCTACTTCATGTATGGGAATACATCGGCTTGCCATGAATATTAAGGTGCTCAGGAAAGTTAGCGATCAAGATCGTGCCTGTATCTGATTCGGTGATATACAGCGTCTCCAATGACTCACCACCGAAAGCACAGTTTGTTGTACCGAGTCCCAGAGGTGAACGAATTACAGCGATTGGTCTACCGAGCTCATCGTGAACCCATACCAGACCCATACCAGTCTGACAGACAACCAAACCATTGCTGTCGGTGAGTGCCAACCCATCCGGCCCAGCCCTACCACCAGAGAATTGAACGAATAATCCAGCCTTATTTACACGACCGGAACTCGAAATTGGCAATCGCCAGACCGCATTTGCTCTCGTCACGGCGATCATTAAATTTTTCTCAATATAATCGAATACCAACCCGTTTGGGCTAGGGACGTTATCAATCAGACAGTCAAGTCTTCGCCCATCCCAACGAAATACTCGACCCGACGGATCATGTAGGCCTGTTTGGCCTTGATCAGTAAAATATAAACGACCCTGCTGATCGAAGAACAAATCATTGCAACCCTTAAAGCCCTCAGTATCGCAATCCCGCAAGACTGGCTCTAGTTCTCGCGTTCCTGGATCTAGTCGAAGAATCCCGTTTTGATAGTCAGCCACATAAATTGACCCATCTCGATGAATCTTCAAACCATTAGGCTGGCCGTCATACTCCGTAATCAAATCGACTTCGCCCGAGGGTGATGCACGAAAAATACGGCCAAACGGAATATCAACAAACCAGAGGTTTCTCTCACGATCAAAAGAGGGTCCCTCAAGGAAACTGTCAACCATATTTCCTCCCCGATTTTTTTCGGCCCAGTAGGAATACGCGCCACTGTTCCTAAAACGCTCGGGTAGCTGGGTGAAAACTTCCGCTTCAATGATCACTGGTTCAGGGAATGGATATGTCTTCATTTAGGCTCCAAAGGTCAGCGATGGAAGAAATAGAGCGATCTCAGGGAACGCGATCATCAGGATCAGAAATAAGAGAATCATAGAAAAAAATGGCACTGTCCCCGCGATTACATCTTCTACGGTGACGTCTGAAGAGGAGCCCGCTACCACAAACAATATAACGCCCAATGGCGGCGTTAATTGCCCGAGCTCGATCAAAATTACAACAAAAATCCCAAACCATATAGGATCGATGCCCAGCGCCAGCAACGCCGGAAACAAAACAGGAATGATAATCGCAATCATCCCGAGCCCTTCCATGAAACATCCAAGCACACCAAACAAAACCATGACAATCACAAGAAAGAGCCAGCGCGAGATGTTGATCTCTTGCAGATAGTTCACAAGCTCTTCGCCTGCACCCGATAGGGCTGTACCGTACGCAAAAATCATTGATGCAAATACAACAAACAGAATGTTCCCAGTCATCACTAGCGTCTTAGACAGCGCCTGATCGAGCAGAGCTACCGAAAGACGGCCGTAGCCAGCAGCAATCATTATTGAGCCCAAAACTCCCACGGCACCAGCCTCTGTCGGAGTGGCTAGCCCACCGTAGATACTGCCCAGAACGACAACTATTAGTAGACCAAAGGGCAACACGTCTAAGGCTGCACGCCATAATTCTTCATCGACACAATTGTTAGGATCGGATGGAACCAAGGTCGGGTTTAGTTTCACTCGGACTGCGATAAATAGGATATAGAGACCGGCAAGCAGTATCCCGGGAATGACTCCCGCTGAGAATAATTGAGCCACCGACGTTTCTGTAAATGTGGAGTAAATAATCATCGTTATAGAGGGAGGTATGAGAATCCCAAGTGTGCCGCCAGCCGCCAAAGATCCGCAGACTAGTCGTTTGTCGTAACCCCTCGACGAGAGTTCAGGTATTGCTACGGTCGACATCGCGGCTGCGGTGGGAGAACTTCCGCCAGATATTGCTGCAAAAATACCGCTTCCGACGATATTCGTATGCAACAAACCTCCGGGCAAACGCCTTATAAAAGGAGCAACCCCGCTGTAAAGACGACCACTGAGTCCGGCCGCCAGAAGAACTTCAGCCATCAAAATAAATAGTGGTATCGCGGCGAGCGTAAAACTATTGGCAGCGCCCCAGCTCACGATTCCGAGAGCTTTTAATCCCGAGAATCCTTTAATGAATAAAATGTAGGCCAAGCCCGCCGAGGCGACAGCAAATTGAACCCACATGCCACACAGGATCAGCCCGATTAAGAGAATAAAAACAAGTATCGTGTCCATCTAATCAAGCGGCTCTTGGTCTTTACGAAGACTGTGAAACAGCTTCTCAATCACGAACATAGCCAAAACAGCAAACCCAATCGGTAGTGTAATTTGAGGAATCCATAGGGGCGTCATTAGAACCGTTGTGGCTATTTTGCCTCGCTCATAAGAGCTCAAAGTAAAGCCGGCCATCTTCCACGCCAGGGTCAGACATACGACCAAGGCAGCCACATAAAACAACCGCTCCAAGCGTCTAACGGCGTCCGGTGAAATTACATCAATCACGAGGTGCACTCTGAACAGGTTACCTTTGCGGAAAGATAATGCGCCACCAAACACTGTTAGAACCACAACAATGTACGCCGAAACTTCTTCCGCAAATCCCAGTGATGACTGAAATATCGCGCGTAAGAAAACCTCACTGAGGATTAAAAGAACCAGACTCACCAACGCGATGCGTGCTACCAAATCGACTGCTTTGTATAAACGATCAAAAAAGAGGCCTGGAGGCCTCTTTTCCTTGGAGTCGATCGACACTTTTATTTACCGATCGCCTTGCGCACGGCAGCAAGAGCTTTCTCGTAGTCCGGCCCCTTGGCCTTCGCCCACTGACTCCAATACGGTGCGAGCTTAGCTCTCGCTATCGCAGCGTCGCCACTATTTGGCTGAATAATTTTCATGCCCGCAGACTGCTGCTTCTTCATTTGTACGTCCTCGTCCACTAAGAACGCGGCAGACGTCTTTTCGCCTTCCTCGGACGCTATCGCGCGCAACGCCTTCTGATCTGCCGCTGACAGCGCCCCAAAAGAATCAGCGTTCGCGATAATCATTGAGTTGCCGTAGTTAACAGCGAATCGATAGTTGTAGGGCAGAAACTCGCCCCACTTCTTGGCTCCGCCCGCGCTTGCGGTGAGGACGCCTTCGATGACGCCTCGCTGTAATGCGGTCGGAACCTCACTGCCCGACAAGGTGATTGGAGAACCTCCAAATGATTCAATGAATTTACCTTGCTCTGGCGAGGTCACACGAATCTTGTGGCCCTTCAAGTCACTCAGGCTTGAAATTTCGAACGTGGTGAAGATGATTTGTTTGGGATATCGGTAGGTCCCCAAGGGAACAGCGCCCTGTTTTTTAAACCCGTCGATGATCATCGGCTCCACGGCGCTGTATGCTTTACGCCACTCGTCATCATTTTCGATCAACATGGGGAGGTTCATTACTCGTGCGATTGGTACGCTACCACCAAAGAAATAATCGGCTGCAAAGTCAATGACTCCGTCACCAACCGCTTGAGTAATATCGGATGATTTAATCTGTAACGTTTTACCCAGATGCAAGTCAATTTTCAGTTTACTCCCTGTTTCGGAAGCAGCACGATCAACGATACGTGTCATGCCCTTCACGGCCGATGTCGTGGGAACTGATGAATAGGTGTATGCCGTCCATTCGGCTGAAGTTGCCGTCATGGACACCGACACAAGCGCTGAGGCAAGGATAGCTTTAAGCTTCATAATTACTCCGTAATTTTTATGTTCTCTTCCAACTGAGATTTGCTCGCGACACCTCATGTAGATCCGAGCGACGTCTGCTTTTCAGTTAATTAAATGTTTTACATAAAAGATAATCTTTACTAAAGTGAAATTTATTGGATGGAATATGAAGAAAAACTTTACCTAGATGGATCTGCGCCAACTCCGATCATTTGTCGCGATCGCGACACACCGAACCTTTGCTAGGGCGGCCGAGGTCGTTTACCTGACACCTTCCGCGGTTGGCCAACAGATCAAGGCCCTTGAGGAGGAACTGGGCGTTCCTCTCTTTGATCGCACCTCCCGGCCTCCCGAGCTAACACCAAACGGCCACCAAGTTCTCGAGATGGCCCGTTCCATACTGGAAATTGAAGAGCAAACGGTAGCTAGCATTAAAGGCAAAAAGATCTCAGGTACATTGAGTCTCGGTACCGTCCGCTCCAGCGCTCTTGACCTGCTCCCTAAGGCCATTAAGTTGATGAATGAACGGTATCCTGATCTCAAAATCAACCTACATGTCTCGTTATCAACCAATCTGATAGCAGATGTCGCGACCGGTAGGATGGACGCAGCAGTCGTAGCAGAGCATCTTGCGATCCCGCCAACGCTTAGATGGAGCCCGTTTCTTAGAGAACCACTCTGGTTGATCGCCCCCCCTGGCTACGAAGGGCAGTTCGTAAAAGAAGCGCTAGAGGTCAACCCATTCATTCGGTTCAAAAGCGCGGTCCCGTTGGCTCAGTTAATCGACACGGAAATCTCTAGACTAGGCGTATTTACAAACGATATTGCCGAGATAGATACCATCACGTCGATAGTGACCTGCGTGCAACAAGGTCTTGGAGTATCAGTCGTGCCGCACGTCGCAATACAAAATGACAATACATGTGTACGCATTCCGTTCGGTGAGCCCCAGCTGACCAGACAAATCGGTTTAGTGGAAAGAATCTCGTCGACTAGATCAGTCATCATTGAGGAGTTGCACAACTTGTTAGCGACAGACAGCTACCCGTTTGGTTTATTCAGAGACTCGTCTATGGAGAACTAATGGACCATGACATACCGGATTCGTCTGTGACTAAGAGACAATCAGCCTCAAATGCATATCGCAAGTACTTGACTTACCCGACCCCAGATATTTACTTTCGTATCTAAGGAAAATAATAACAAGGTAACAGGATGAGCCAGACGCCCAAGCGGTTTGGGAGTGATTCGATAGCCGAATTACTTCAGTCCTACGACATACCATATCTGCCAATGACACCGGGAGCCTCTTTTAGAGGGCTGCACGACAGTATCGTCAACCACCTCGGCAACTCATCCCCCGAGTTACTCATTTGCATCCATGAAGAGCACGCTGTCGCCATCGCCCATGGATACGCCAAGGTCACAGGTGAACCGCTCATCGTCGCGCTCCACTCAAACGTCGGACTGATGCACGCCGCGATGGCGATCTACAACGCATGGTGCGACCGGGTCCCGATGCTGATCATCGGCGCCACCGGTCCACTAGACGCCGAGAAACGCAGACCCTGGATCGACTGGATACATACAAGTCAGGACCAGGGACAGATCATTCGCTCCTACTGCAAGTGGGACGACCAGCCGACCTCACCCGACGGGGCGCTGAACTCCATAAGTCGCGGGATGTCAATCACCAAGACCCTCCCTCACGCGCCCGTCTACGTTAACTGCGACACGGTATTGTTTGAGGAAGAGCACGAGCCAGCTAATAACCAATTGACCGATGGGACCCCTGATCAAACCGAGCTCCCCGGGCTCACTGAAAGCCAACTTGAACAACTGAAATCCAGAATATCGGGCTCCAAGAAAATTGTGATCCTGCTGGGTCGTCTCAACCGCAACCAAGACGATTTTGATAACCGTGTCCGGCTCGCTGAAGGATTGTCAGCGACCGTCATAACAGATCTCAGGACCGGGAGCACTTTCCCGTCCGACCATGATCTACACTGTCCACCAGATAACCTGATGCCATCCGAAAAGAGCTCTGACGCTATCCGTGCTGCAGACTTGGTAATGAGCTTCGACTGGATCGACCTGGGAGGAATGCTCCGAAATACTTTCGCAGCACCCGTAGCTCAATGTCCCACGTTCCACTTCAGTCTGGACCAAAACTTGATTAACGGATGGTCAAAAGACCACTGTGAGCCAGCTCGTAATACGACCACCCTGCTGGTCGACCCTAACACCGCGGTCAACCAGTTGGTGGAGATTCTTGATCTTGCAAAGAACCCACTCTCCGCTGTTAAACGGAAACCCAGAAAGGAAAGCGCCCACGAATCGCTATCGATGCGATCTCTTGCGTCGACCTGTTTCTCGGTTCTGGAATCTGAAAAAAACACGCTTATTCGGACACCGATCAGCTGGCGGAGTGAGGACTGGGTTTTCAAAGAGCCACTAGACCACCTTGGCTTCGATGGCGGCGGCGGGATCGGGTCTGGTGTGGGCATGGCTGTCGGTGGCGCCCTGGCGTTGAAGCATAGCGACCGGTTGCCGATCGCCGTATTAGGTGACGGCGACTATCTGATGGGAGTATCGGGGCTGTGGACCGCAGTACACCACGACATTCCACTGTTGATTATCGTCGCCAACAACCGCTCCTTCTTCAATGACGAGCTGCACCAGGAGCGGGTCGCGATCGCACGCGACAGGGACGTTAACAACAAGGGAGTCGGGATACGACTAGACGAACCCGACGTCGACCTCGTCGGGATGGCTACCGCTCAGGGCTGTGTCGGGTTTGGCCCTATCCATACGCCAGATGACTTAAGACAAGAACTGATACTCGCGGTCGAGCAAGTAAAAGCAGGCAAGGTCGTCGTGGTGGATACCCGGGTAAGCCGATCGTACTGAGGGAGAAAAGAGAGTTATGTCAAACCAAGCGTGCCTACCAAAAAACACCGGTCTTTTCTTCAACGGTGAATTCCACAACGGCGATGAGCTTCTAGTCTCACGAAACCCGGCGACGGGTGAGGATATCCTCGAGGTCGGGGTCGCGTCAGCTGCGACCGTCGACAAGGTCGTCAAGCACGCATCACGGGCGCAACCTGCGTGGTGGAAACTCGACATCAGGGAACGCGTCGCTTGTGTAAGAAAGTTTATCGAGAAGATCGAAGCACATGCAGACGACCTCGCGATGCTCGACGCTCTCGACTCCGGGAACCCATACAACGGCATGCAAATCGATATCAAGATCAGCCTAGCCGTAATGGATCTTTTCGCTGGTCTGGCAACGGAAATCAAAGGCGAATCATTTCCTGGCTCGGGGGATCGGATTAATTTCTCGGTCCGCGAACCACTAGG
>Ga0255753_1005551_pt1 | contig 12038 bp, 13 predicted proteins | sample 041ome_10_FD_179953 | JGI IMG/M metagenome (GOLD analysis project Ga0255753, IMG submission 179953) | Coastal salt marsh microbial communities from the Groves Creek Marsh, Skidaway Island, Georgia - 041412US metaG (version 2) | ecosystem: Environmental > Aquatic > Marine > Intertidal zone > Salt...
CCAGGGCGCAGTTTATGATAGTAATGCGCTTGAAATTTGTTTGACTATATAATGGCACAAAAAAGCCCCACCAAATTAAGTGAAACGAGTGACTATATATAAGAGATTACTTATATAAGAGTTAAGACATATAAGAGATTACTTATATAAGAGTTAAGACATATAACAGCTTACTTATATAAGAGTTAAGACATATAAGAGCCAGGACATATAACAGCTTATTTATATAAGAGATGCAGCATATAAATGTGATCACAAAAAAGAGGGGTATGGTATTTGTGATCACATATTGTTGGGGTAGGGTATTTCATACACGGCTTTTGTGATCACAAACCTAAATGAAAAAATGCCCTATAATTTCACGCCACATTGGGCCAAATGATGATGTAACAGTATATAATTCTATATAATACAACAGCTTATACAGATAAATCACCTAGTTTTGCGTGATAGTAGCACAAAACATAGCAAAAGGGGGGTGTGCGTGGGCCACGGGGGGTGTGGCGGTACGTATATATACACTAATACACACACGGGGTTTTTAGCTTTGCCCTAGTTTTGCCTTAATTAGTCGTATACAAGGTGCATATATATCACACTTTACTATAAAGTTGCAACATTTAGTAACTTCTTTACAAGTATGTGCATTTTAGGGGTTGACCAGGGTGTTTATATGAGTATAACTGCGGAGCAGGAGCACACAGAGTAATACTCTTAGAGTTAAAACTAAAGTAAAGTAATAAATAAAGAAGAGTATTACTCTATAAGAGAGTGTTACAAAAAGGATAGTGGACATAGGTAAGTTATAACTCTCTAAGTTATAACTAAGAAAGTTATAACTATAGGGTTGACACTATTATTAGTTATAATGTACACTATATACAAGTAACACATATAAACTTGTATAAACAATAAGTGTTACACTAACTGGTACGTGTTACAGACTAAGTAATACTCTCTCCTCCCTCACTCTCCTCAGACTTAGTTTGCGGCACGTACCACTTTCTCCCCCTTTGTATAATAAAAGTATTGACATTCATGTCTAAACAAATAAAACTATACGCATCTGATTCCGTATTAGAAGAGTTTTACTCTGCTTTAGCGTCAAATGATGTAAAAGCTTTCCAGCGTGTACACATTCCTCGTAGTGAAGTGTTCTACACCAGAGCACACCTACAGGAAGTCTTCCCTGATAGAGAGTTAACCTTAGATTACGTAGAACGAATGATGTATTTAGAAGGTCTACTTGATCGTAAAGACGTACTAGACCCCGATAGAGAGCGAGACTATGGCTAGAGACTATAAGAAAGAGTATGCTAACTACCAGGGTAAGCCTGCTCAGGTAAAGAAACGTGCATCTCGTAACTCTGCTCGTGCTAAACTCTCTGCTGGTGGTGCTGTTAGGAAGGGTGATGGCAAAGACGTACATCACAAGGATGGCAATCCTAAGAATAATAAGCGCTCTAACCTAGTAGTAACTACAAAAGCTAAGAACCGTAGCTTCCCTCGTAATAGCAAAGCAGGTAAAGCGTAATGGCTATTGATTATCGTGGAGAGAAGTTTGCAGGTTACAACAAGCCCAAGCGCACCCCTAAACACCCGACTAAATCCCACGCCGTACTTGCCAAGGAAGGTGACACCATTAAGCTCATCCGCTTTGGTGAGCAGGGAGCATCCACAGCAGGCAAGCCTAAAGCGGGTGAATCTGATCGCATGAAGAAGAAACGTGCATCTTTCAAAGCTAGACATGCTAAGAATATCTCTAAGGGTAAGATGAGTGCAGCTTACTGGGCAGATAAGGTGAAGTGGTGAGAAGCTATGCCAGTACATAAAGTAAAAGGTGGCTACAAGTGGGGTAAGACTGGTAAAGTCTATAAGACTAAGGCTGAGGCTGAGAAACAAGGCAAGGCTATCTACGCTAGTGGTTATTCTAGTGGTGGCTTGTACGCTAACATACATGCTAAGAAGGCTCGTATTGCAGCAGGTAGTAAAGAGAAGATGCGTAAGCCCGGTACTAAGGGCGCACCAACAGCCGCTGCTTTTAAGGCTGCAGCTAAAACAGTTAAGGGTAAGAAGTAATGAAATATTACCATAAATATAAAGAAGCACTGGAAGCTAAGGGCTATAGTGTAGATGAGCATGGCTACGTATGGGACTCCATGGGTAATCAATCTGCTGGTGAAGACAACTATGGCAACGTGCAGAGCAAAGACCCTAACGTCAATGCTATTTGTCAGGAAGCAGACATTGCAGCTACTAAGCCTAAGAAGAAAGCTAAGAAAGCTACACCTCCTCCAAATAAGAAACGTGCTCGTACAGCTAAGGGTCACTACATAGCAGATGATCCTAACACACCAGAGAATGAAGCGTGGGTTGACGAGTAATGGCAATCACATTATCTCACCAAGGTAGACCTGCTCGTAGGCGTTCTGTATGGGGTCACAACACTGCGACTACTACAGAGGATGTATATACGTGTCCTCCTAACTGTGTGGCTGAGGTAAGCTATCTTCACGTTATCAATACATCAGGTAATACTAGCATCGAGATTGAGTGGTACGTAGCAGCGGATAACTATACGTCACACTTTCTTACAGGTAAGAACCTGGGTGCCAATGAGTATATCACGTTCTCTGAGATTGAGTTAGTACTTGCTGCTGGTGATAAGATACAGATAACACCTGATACAGCAGCACACGTAGACACTATCCTAACTGTAACAGAGACCTTCTCTGGCATATAACGAATAGCGGGTATGCAAACTTAGATGAGGTAAATAGTTCTAACATATGTATAACTATGCAAGTCTAGCAATAGTGCTGGGCATAACATAGGAAAATACAATGTTCACACTTATTATTAAGACCTTCACAGACTTCTTGGCAAGCCTACAGAAAGCACAACAAGCCCGTGCTGACTACTGGATTCTAACCAACATGTCAGACAAAGAGTTACACGATATTGGTATTGCTCGTGGTGATATACGCAATGTCATAGCAGGAAGTTTCAAGTAATTTTGCTCTGTGTACTAGCCTTTATTTCGTTCAATCACGCATGGACTGAGAGTGGTAACAGGCTGTTTCAGTATTGTTACTACGACTGCGGCTCACCTAAGAATGGCTTATGGTACGACAGAGTGTACAGGGTTAGTTATAACTATGTGTGCCCTATAGAGGTTAAATTCAAATGATTGATCCTTTTACAGCCTTTGCTGCAGCACAAACAGCGGTATCAGCTATTAAGAAAGGTATTCAGTTAGGCAAGGACATTGGAGGCATCTCTAATGACTTAGCTAAGTTTGCTGGTGCCGTGTCTGATCTTGGTTTTGCACATAAACAGTCAGAAAATCCACCTTGGTATGCTGTACTATTCGGTGGTAGTGGCCCTAGTGCGATGGACATCTTCGCTAAGAAGAAACAAGCGGAGGCTCTACGTGCTGAGATTAAACAGTATATTCAGTTTGCTTATGGACAAAGTGCTTGGGAAGAGCTTCTCAGTATTGAAGCGCAGGTACGTAAGGACCGTCAGAAAACTATGTATCGCAAGGCTGAGATTAAGCAGACTATTGTGGAGTGGTCTCTTGGTTTACTGGTTGTTCTATCAGGAATTGGTATTCTTGGCGTGGGGCTTTATTTCCTTGGAAAGCAGCAAAACAAATGGTAAGCTTAAGAAGTAACGGTAACTAAGGAAAACAACATGGCACGACAACTTACAGAACAGCAACAGCGCTTCTTAGAGGTACTCTTTGATGAGGCTGGTGGTGATGTGGTAGCAGCTAAGAAACTTGCAGGCTATGCCCCTGCTTCAAGCACGTCTGCTATTGTAGAATCTCTTAAAGACGAGATTGGTGAGAAGACACGAACTTACTTTGCACGTACTGCACCCAAAGCAGCTATGGCAATGGTAGGCGCTCTGTCTGACCCTACTGAGTTAGGCATTAAAGAGAAGATGGTAGCAGCAAAAGACTTGCTAGATCGTGCAGGACTTGGTAAGGTAGACAAAGTAGACGTAACATCTGGCGGTGGAGGCATATTCTACCTGCCACCAAAAGAAGGTTCAAACGAATAGTACCTGAGAGAGATTTAGGCTTCTGGCAATTACCGTTACCGCCAAAAGATCACAACAAGAAGTGGCATACTATAGTCAGGATAACAAGACGTATACCTTTTGGCTATGAACTGCACCCCGACAACGATAAGTTACTCGTACCCATTGAATCTGAGTTAGAAGCTTTAGAGCTTGCTAAACGACACCTTAAGCAGTATAGTTATCGTGCAGTAGCACACTGGTTAAGCAAAGAGACAGGCCGTGACATAGGCCACACAGGTTTAAAGAAAAGAGTTGAGATTGAGCAGAAACGTAGAAAAGCAGCTGCAATTAAGCGCAAGCTTGCCAAGTGGCTCAAAGAAACCCTTGAGGAAATCGAGAAACTTGAAACCCAAGGGGTCGGGGCATACGCAGAAATTGACAGAGACAGTTGAAGCAGTCGCCACCCCCAAAGTAGAGACTGTTCCTGCACAAGTCAAAGCACCTGAGTATGATGTAGATGTGGCTATGGATGTGGTTTTCAAGCCAAACCCCGGCCCCCAGACTCACTTTCTTAGTTCGTCAGAACGTGAGGTTCTCTATGGTGGCGCAGCTGGTGGTGGCAAATCCTACGCTATGTTAGCTGACCCGCTACATGGTTTGAACGATCCTAACTTTAGTGGCCTACTTGTACGTCACACAACAGAAGAACTAAGGGAACTAATACAGAAATCTCAGGAGCTATACCCTCGTGCTGTACCGGGTATTAAATGGTCTGAAAGAAAATCTCAGTGGATCTCACCTAGAGGTGGTCGCCTCTGGATGTCATACTTGGATAAGGATACAGATGTCACACGCTATCAGGGCCAGGCTTTTAACTGGATTGGATTTGACGAACTTACTCAATGGACTACACCTTACGCTTGGGATTATATGAGATCTCGCTTGAGATCTGCACATTCGTCAACTCTTGGTCTCTACATGAGAGCAACAACAAACCCCGGAGGAGCAGGACATGCTTGGGTTAAGAAAATGTTTATTGACCCTGAAAGAGCAGGTAAAGCTTTTTGGGCAACGCATTTGGATTCTGGGGAAACTATTACCTTTCCTAAAGGGCATAGTAAAGAAGGTCAGCCTCTATTTAAGCGCCGTTTTATTCCCGCCTCTCTATTTGATAATCCGTACTTATCTGACTCTGGCGACTATGAAGCGATGCTTCTCTCTCTTCCGGAGCATCAGCGTAAGCAGTTACTTGAAGGTAACTGGGATATTAATGAAGGTGCCGCTTTTCCAGAGTTTGACAGAAAGATACATGTCGTGGACTCATTTGAGATACCTGACTCTTGGGCAAAGTTTAGGGCTTGCGATTACGGTTATGGTAGTTACACTGGTGTTCTCTGGTTTGCTGTAGCACCTGACGAACAAGTAATTGTTTACCGTGAGATGTATGTATCTAAAGTTACAGCTTCTGACTTAGCGGATTTGATATTGGAAGCAGAAGCAAAAGATGGTACAATGAGATACGGGGTGCTGGATAGTTCTTTATGGCACAACCGTGGCGACACTGGACCTAGCTTGGCAGAGCAGATGAACATGAAGGGTTGCCGTTGGCGTCCCTCTGATCGGTCAAGAGGTTCACGTGTCGCAGGTAAGAACGAGATACACAGGCGTTTAAAGGTGGATGAGTTCACTGAAAAGCCTCAGCTAGTGTTTATGAGTAATTGTACAAACACGATAGCACAGATTCCTAGTATTCCTCTGGATAAGAAAAACCCAGAAGATGTTGATACTCACGCAGAGGATCACTTGTATGACGCTCTAAGATACGGTATTATGACACGTCCACGTAGCAGCATATGGGACTTTAACCCAGCAAAACAACGCACTGGTTTTCAAGCTAGTGATCCACAATTCGGGTATTGATTATGGCAGAACAAGAAGAAATGTTTGAAACAGATGAAGTCGTAGCTGCTGAAGACAGTACGGACAGTATCTTTGAAACTAAGTCTAGTGTAGTTGCTTTTGTAGCTGAGCGCTATAAACGTGCAGAAGATGCTAGGTTTGCAGATGAAGAGCGGTGGCTAAAAGCCTATCGTAACTATCGTGGTTTGTATGGTAAGGACGTACAGTTCACAGACACAGAGAAGTCACGTGTGTTTGTTAAAGTCACTAAGACTAAGACCCTTGCAGCGTATGGACAGATTGTTGATGTACTATTTGGTAACAACAAGTTTCCTTTATCTGTTAATCCCTCTGTATTACCTGACGGTGTTGCAGAGTCTGTACATATCAACGTAGATCCTAACGCCGCAGCAGCAGGAGATGCGTTACGGCCTATTACTGAGCAAAAACCCGCTGCACCCTACTTACTGGATGGTGTTACAGAGCTTAAACCTGGAGCTACGTTATCAGACTTAGCTAATCGTCTAGGCCCCCTAGAAGATAAACTTTCAGCTGTATCTGATAAGGTAGTTGAGGGTGACGGTACTACTCCTACCACAGTAACATTCCATCCTGCTATGATTGCAGCTAAGAAGATGGAAAAGAAAATCCACGATCAGCTTCAAGAGTCTGGTGCTTCTGTACATCTACGCTCTATGGCATTTGAGATGGCTCTACTTGGCACGGGTGTCATGAAGGGTCCGTTTGCTGTAGATAAAGAATATCCTAACTGGAACGGTGAAGGTGAGTATGAACCTCTCGTAAAGACTGTGCCAGAATGTAGCCATGTTTCTGTTTGGGACTTCTACCCTGACCCAGAAGCTAAGTCTATGAATGATGCTGAGTATGTGGTAGAACGTCATAAGATGTCACGTACTCAATTACGTGCTCTTAAGAACCGCCCCTACTTTATGTCTGACTCAATTAGCTTAGCTATTGATAAAGGCCCAGACTACGTTCAGAAGTACTGGGAGATGACTATGGAGGATGACGATACACAGCCGTCCTCTGAGCGTTGGGAGGTACTAGAGTTCTGGGGTTTTGTAGATACGGATGTTCTAGAAGAGCATGGAGTATCTATTCCTAAAGCTCTACGAGATCTTGATGAGGTTAACTGTAACGTATGGGTATGTAACGGTGAGGTACTACGCTTCGTACTTAACCCATTCAAACCTACACGTATTCCTTACTACGCTGTACCCTATGAGCATAACCCTTACTCCTTCTTTGGTGTAGGCATTGCTGAGAACATGGATGATACACAGACGTTGATGAATGGCTTTATGCGTATGGCTATTGACAACGCTGCACTATCTGGTAATCTTATCATTGAAGTAGATGAGACTAACCTTGTACCAGGTCAGGACTTATCTGTGTATCCGGGCAAGGTGTTCCGGCGTCAGGGCGGTGCTCCAGGGCAAGGAATCTTCGGCACCAAGTTTCCCAACGTAGCACAAGAGAACATGCAACTCTTTGATAAGGCACGAGTACTAGCAGATGAAAGTACTGGATTCCCTAGTTTCGCTCATGGACAAACCGGAGTATCTGGTGTTGGGCGTACAGCTTCTGGTATTTCTATGCTTATGTCTGCTGCTAACGGTTCTATTAGGACGGTAGTTAAGAACGTTGATGACTATTTGCTTCGCCCCCTTGGTAAAGCTTTCTTCTCATTCAACATGCAGTTTGACTTTGATGACCAGATTCGTGGAGACTTAGAGGTACATGCCTCTGGTACAGAGAGCCTCATGGCTAACGAAGTACGGTCACAGCGTTTGATGCAGTTCTTGCAGGTTGCACAGAACCCAGTCCTAGCTCCTTTTGCTAAGATGGACTACATCATTCGTGAGATTGCTAAGTCTATGGATCTTGACCCCGATAAGGTTACTAACTCTATGCAGGACGCATCTATCCAAGCTGAGATCCTAAAAGGCTTTCAGGCTCCCGTACAACCTCCTGCAGGGCCGGAAGGTGTAAACATGCCCCAAGGTGGCCCAGAACCAGAAGGACAGGCTCCACAGGGCGTGCAGGACACCTCAGGTGGCGGTGGCTCTCAGATAGGCGTAGGTACAGCACCGACACCTGGTGAGCAAGGGTTTAGCGGTAATGTCGCTTAAGAAGCTAGTTAACGATAAACAGATATGGGATGCGTTCATTGAGGAGCTTGATGGGTGCATCTCTTCCACACATAGAAGTATGGAAAACATCTCTGATACTGCAGAGCTATACCGACATCAGGGTGCTATCAAAGCGCTGAGACAACTAAAGTACTTGAGGGATAAAGTTAATGGCTGACTATCGTAAGCGCCTCATTGATATGACGGATGAAGAACGTGCAGAAGTAGCACCAGGCGCTCCTAGTTTTGATGAGAGGTACGAGAACGTAGGTGATCCTCTAAGCGTTCAGATGATGGAAGCTGGACTAGACTTTACTCCTGTAGGTACTGTCAAAGGTATCTCAGATATTAAAGATGAATTGAGTAGTGATGACCCTAACTACTTAAAAGCTATAGGTATGGGTGCAGTTGAAGCAGCGGCTCTTATTCCTGGAGCTGGACCTGTTCTTAAAGGTATGTTACGTAAAGGCGATGCCTTAACTGCCGCAAGCAAACAGGCTGATGTAGACCAAGCCGCTGCTATTCTTGATAGCTCTGATGAATTAAAGAGATGGCAGGAAGCTAACAAGATACCAGAAAATAAACGACAGGCTAATACAGATAAAGCCAAAGCAGCAGCAGAAGATCTATATCAAGGGAATATAACATCTAAGGAAGCTAGGCAAATAATTAAAGAAGACCTCCCTATAACTTCTTTGTATACAGCAGAGTCTATGCCTAATATGCCTACTGTTACTGAGGTTGCAGGTTCTCTAGGGAAGAAAGTACAAAAAACAGGTGTTGTTGGCGTCAAAGGTTTTGACATACCTGCGGGTACACGTGTTGGTTCTAGGCTAGATATTCCTGCATACAACAATTATGATAAGTGGGTTGTATCTATACATGAAGGTAAGAATGATACAAAAGGTTCTGTATTAGGCTATGGTCAAGCTGTAAGATTAAAAAACATCAAGTTTGGGTCTGAATCTAAGGAAGCCCTAAACATAGCTAGGGGTAAACGTACTACAACTAAAGGTGAAGAGAAGCCTATGGGTAAGGCTACTATTGCTCGTGTGTATGGTGACTACGTTCCAGAAGACCCTTACGTCTTACAAGAACAAGCACGTGAGCTTTTATCTGACCCTGAGTGGACACAAGTAGGTATGAACCCTTACAGGCAGAGTAATTTCTATGATAAGAATACTGGTCTTCCCGTATTTGAGGCTGATGAGGTTATTCAGGTAGGGCCATTAGTATTGGCTAAGGGTGTAAAGAAACCCACTAAAACACAACTAAAAGAGCTTGCTGTTAGAACTAAAGATGGCAAACTTAGATTATTCAACGAGGGCGGAGCAGTAATGGATGAACAAATGGAAATGGCCTTCGGTGATGAAGGTGAACGTGTAGACCCTGTGTCAGGCAATGAAGTACCTACAGGCTCTATGCCAGAAGAAGTACGTGATGACATCCCTGCTCAACTGAGTGAAGGTGAGTATGTTGTACCTGCTGATGTAGTACGCTTCTTTGGGGTTAAGTTCTTTGAGGACATCCGTAATGAAGCCAAGCGAGGCTTTGCTGATATGGAAGCTAATGGACGCATCGGTGGTGAGCCTATCGGTATGGAGATGGCTGAAGACGAGCTTCCCTTTGACATCTCAGAGCTACAGATGGTTGATGATGAAACAGAAGAGCAACCTATGATGAACATGGGTGGTTATATGCGTGGTTATGCTGATGGCGGTTTAACACTCCCTGCAGCTGTAACGGATATGACAACCTCTACAGGTATTACTAGCGACACATCTGGCGTACCTATGCCAGCACCTAATCTTAGTGGTATTGAGATGAAAGAGTACGTTGGGCCTAACGGAGAGATAACGTATATTCAATTTATTAATGGTGTAGCACAGTCTGTTATTCCAGAAGGTTATACAGCTAAGGCAGCTGCACCTACTACCCCTGCTGCACCTGCCGTACCTGAAGGACTGGGTGTAGTAACTGCACCAGATGACAATAATAATACTGCTCATGAAGATATGATGCGTGAAGCTCAAGAACGTGAGTCTATTGATTGGACTAGCCCTGACGTAGGTATTGAACAGTATGAAAAAACAATGGAGCAAAGCAATAGCATGTTAGCTAAGGGCTTCTCTGGACTAGCCACAGTATTAGGCGGTCCTATTGTAGCTGGCTTTATGGCTGTTGCTAAGCGTCATCAAAACAAAAAGATGCTTGATGGTGCTACTGCTCGATTAGAAGACCCCAACATAAAAGGTGCAGAACGTGAAAAGTGGGTATCTATTCATAACCGCTTGAGTGGTCTTGATGAAGACGGCAAAGCACGTAATAGCTTCACTGAGGGATTAGCAAATCTACTAACACCAGATGACGGTATGGAGTATGTAAACGGTGTACTTGTTGATACTGAAACAGGTAAGGTTCTTAAGCCAGGTATTGCAAATAGCAAAGGTAATGACGTAGTTGCTCCTGCGCCCACTGCTAAACCTAAAAGTGGCGGTGGCGATAATAGCGCACATAAAGATATGATGAAAGTAGCCGCTCAAGCTAAAGCATCTAAAACAACTGCTAACTTAGCTAAAGTTAAAGCAAAAAGTGAACGGGCTTATAAAGCTGCAACAAGCACTAAAAAAGAACTAGAATCTCAATACGGTTCCGGTTTAAACAAGGGCGGCTTGATGAAGAAGAAAAAGAAGTAACTATTAAGACTACCAAATAACTATAAGGCTACCCAGCAATAGTGCTGGCCCCAACATAAGGAAAGAAAATGTCAGAAGCCATCCAGACGGACTCAGCGTCCCATAATCGTAACATATCTCGTGTACAACGGGATGAAGAGGAACTAAAAGCTCTGCTTAAACAAGCAGGGGTTAAGACAGATGAAACAGAAGAAGAGACTGCTGAAGAGGAATCCCGTAGCGAAGAGCCTGTCGAGCGCACAGTTCAGGCAGAGAGTGTTACCGAACAAGAAGAAGAACCACAAGCTGAAGCACAAGATGAAGATCTAAGTGCAGAAGAGAAGAACTTTAAGAAGCGTTACGGTGATCTACGGCGACACACTCAAGAGAAAGAGAAAGAGTTTCAAGCACAGCTTGATAAGCTTAAGTCACAACTAGATGCAGCTACAAAGAATGAACTTGTACTACCTAAGTCAGAAGACGAAGTAGAAGCATGGGCTAAGAAGTACCCAGACGTTGCAGGTATCGTAGAGGCTATTGCCGATAAGAAAGCTAATGAACGTTCTGCTGATCTGGATGGGCGTCTTAAAGAGATTGAATCTTTACGTGCTACAGCTAAGCGTGAGAAGGCAGAAGCAGAGCTATTGTCCTTACACCCTGACTTTCAAGATATTCGTGCGGATGATGCGTTTCATACATGGGCAGAAAAGCAGCCTAAAGTTGTACAGGATGCACTATACGAGAACAGTGAAGACGCTAAGTCTGTAGCACGTGTTATTGATCTCTACAAGTCAGATAAAGGTATCAAGACTAAGAGTAGCTCTAGCTCAGACAAAGCGGCTGCATCCTCAGTTAAAGCTAAAGGTCGTACTGCATTGGATGCAGATGACTCCTCAAGGTATCTCAGTGAATCACAAGTAGCTAAGATGAGCCTTAAAGAATACGAGAAGCGCAATGATGAGATCTTTGAAGCTCAGCGCTCTGGTAAGTTTATTTATGATATGTCTAAGAAATAACTTGACACTTATTCAATCATAGATAAAACTATAGGCATGTACAGTGTCAGGCATAAACTGCCTGTACATGCTTTTCACTAAGCACTAAAGCCACATCAAAGAACTACCTCAGATTATAGGCCCAGCGCTCAACGGAAGGCCATCCTTAGAGCATAGCTGACTACCCTACTAAGACGAGCCTCTTTAGTGGATATGTAGTGTATATCTCTCACGCCATATCTATAAGGAGAATTATTATGGCTATCGGAACCGCTGGTGGTGGGTTT
>Ga0255753_1005552_pt1 | contig 12034 bp, 11 predicted proteins | sample 041ome_10_FD_179953 | JGI IMG/M metagenome (GOLD analysis project Ga0255753, IMG submission 179953) | Coastal salt marsh microbial communities from the Groves Creek Marsh, Skidaway Island, Georgia - 041412US metaG (version 2) | ecosystem: Environmental > Aquatic > Marine > Intertidal zone > Salt...
AACCATATAAAGAATCTATCATTAGTTTTGATTCTTTTTTACATGCATCAAAATCTCCTTTAAGTTTTCCTAATTCTACAAGGTTATTACCCCATTTCTTTTGTATATTTTCAACATCTTTTAGTGAAATCATTTCTTAAATTTTAAGATTCAAATTTAATTATTTGCATTTTAATTAATATCATAGATTTGCAAAATTAAATTAACATAATGCAAAACAAATATATTGATGTAACCAAAAGAGCACGATATTTTCAAATAGGTGAGGCAAATTACTCAACAAAAAAAGTTTGGATCGTGTTTCATGGCTATGCTATGTTAAGTGAATTTTTTATCAAAAAATTTGAAATTCTTAATGATGGATCGACTGTAATTGTTGCTCCTGAAGCACTTAATCGGTTTTACATTACTAAAGATTTTAGTCGGGTTGGTGCTAGCTGGATGACAAAGCTTGAAAGAGAAAATGATATTAAAGAAAATAATAACTACATAGAATCCTTATTTCAGAGCCTAGTTGAAAAAATTGGGCATTCGGATTTCAAATTGAACGTACTTGGATTTTCACAAGGAAGTCCTACGGCTTGTCGTTGGATTTTTTCTTCAAAAGCTAAGGTTCAAAATTTAATAGTTTGGGCAGGAGATATTCCAAAAGACTCTTTAATTGACCAAAACAGAGAAAAGTGGAATGAGATTAATACTAATTTAGTAATGGGTAAAAAAGACAAATTAATTACTAAAGAATTAAGTTTAAAATTTGAAGAAGCTCTTTCAACCTACAAACTTAAATATGGTTTAGTCAGTTATGACGGTGATCACAGAATATTTCCCGATGTTTTGAAAAACATCTCAGATAAATTTAAATATGTCTAGTCTTGAAAAACTAAAAACTCTAGATCACAAAACTGGAGAAATTTTTAAAAAACTAAAAAGCGTCCCTAAAAATAAATTAATAATATCAAATAACGGTTGGTCAGTTCTAGAGATTTTATATCATGTATGGCTTGCTGAAACTTCCTCTGAAAAGTACATCAGAACAAAAATTCAATATCCTGAAACAATTATTAAAACTCCTTTATTATCCTATTTGAGAGCATTCCTTACAAAGTATTTCCTCTTGCTTGGTTTTACTGTAAAAGCTCCAAAGGTTACTGCAGAGTTTCCTGAAAAAATAAATTTAGAAGAACTTCAAAAAAACTGGAAAAAATCGAGATCTTCTTTTTCAAACCTAATAAAAGAACTTGATCAAAAGAATCTTGATAAACTTGCAATATTCAGACATCCGTTAATGGGTAGGATTAACTTAGTTCAAACTTTATATTTTTTTGAGCTTCATCAAAATCACCACCTTAAACAAATAGAAAAGAAACTAACTGTTTTATCTTGATGACGTCCCGTCTCTATTAGGTTTTCTAATTGAAGGCCAGCCTCTTGATCTCATTGTTCTGCCTGTTCTTGGGTTGATTACACTCTCTGGCATAATTCTTCTTTCTCTAGATGCTTTGTCCTCGTCTTCACTAGCTTTGTATGCAAGAATAGCCGTAAGAATTACATTGTTTATTAAATCATCAAAAACAATTTTATCATAAGTATCAAGATTTGTATGCCAGGTAAAGTTATCATAACCCCAACTTAATGCACTGAGGTTAAATGCAGGTACTCCAGCTGCAACAAAAGATGCATGATCTGTACTTCCAGTTGAGGGTGTTCCAGGAAAGTCAGTCTTAATATGTTTAGAAACGTCTCGGGGGACTGAAGATAGCCAATCAGATAAGTAATCATATGAATTTAAAAACCCTTCTCCGCTTATGCTAACTACTCTTCCTGTTCCATTATCTTGATTAAAAAGAGACTGAATATTGTCAATAATTTTTGGAAAATCTTCAACAAAAGCTCTGGAACCATTTAATCCTTGTTCCTCACTTCCCCAATGACCTACCATAATAGTTCTTTTAGGATTTGGATAAAATTTCTTTAAAATTCTCATAGCTTCCATCATTACCAAAGTTCCCGTTCCGTTATCTGTAGTTCCCTGTCCTCCATCCCAAGAATCGAAGTGTGCAGATAAGATTACATACTCGTCTGGGTTTTCAACTCCTTTAATTTGTGCAAGCGTGTTAAATGTTGGTACTTCGCCTAAATCCTTTGAAGTTGAAACTATTTTAACCTTGGGAGAAACTCCGTTTTCTACCATTCTATATAACATGGTATAATCTTCCAAGTTTAAGTCAACACTAGGAATTTTTTCTGTTCTAGAGCTAAAAATTTTATTAGCGCCTGGTTCTTTTGACCAATAGCTTGAAATTAATCCAACTGCGCCAGCATTTTCAAAAGCCCTACTAATATCTCGGTATCCGTAACCAGTTTTTGAAAAATTTGAATACCATTCTCTGGAAAGATTCCTTCTTTCTTCTTTAAGTTTTTTAAATGACTCGGGTGTTGCATATTCTTCCCATTGATAATCAGGTCGTCCTGTTATTTGGTTTTGACTCACTAACACAAATTTTCCTTTGGTGGTTTTTAGCCACTCGTCAAATTCAGCTTTATCTTTTATTTGTGGTGCTTTAGTGACTTCAGCGGTTACTCCTCTTTTTGATGTTGAGGGACTCCAGGCTAATTGTCTTCCAGCCAATGTTCTGACTCTTGGTTCAAGCATGTCAATGTGAGTAATTCCTCTTTCCCAACCTCTCCAAACACCCCACTGATGCAATCTTGAAGGTATTCCCCATGATTCGTACTTTTTCATTGCCCAATCATGAGCATTTTTCATTTGAGGAGTACCAACAAGTCTTGGTCCTATTAAATCAAAAAGTTCATGTGCTAAATTTTCTAGTTGTGAGTTTTCAGTTGCTTCTTCAATTATTTTATCTATAGTTTCGTTTTGATAAGCGTATGAATTAATTGAAAACACAATTAAAAGAAGTGATAAAAAGTTTTTCATTATATGTTGTTTAAGTATTATTTTTAAAAAAAGATGTTTTGAAATTTACAAAAAACATAGTTCTTAACGAAAAAGGTCTTAAACCTATTCTTATTGATTTGTTTTACAAGGAGTCTACAATAAAAATGCCATTAATAATTTTTTGTCATGGTTACAAAGGGTTTAAAGATTGGGGAGCTTGGGATTTAGTTGCTAAAGAGTTTGCAAAAAATGATTTCTTTTTTTTAAAATTTAATTTTTCACACAATGGAGGAACCGTTGATGATCCTATAGACTTTCCTGATTTAGAAGCTTTTGGAAATAACAATTTTTCACACGAATTAAATGATATTGATAGAGTCATTGATTTTACATTTTCCAAAAACTCAGTTTGTGAAAAAATTGATAAGTCAAAAGTTTTCCTTATTGGGCACAGCAGAGGCGGTGGAATCTGTACAATTAAATGCTCAGAAAATAAAAATATAACAGGATTAATTTCTTTGGCAGGAGTAAGTAACTTTAAAAAGAGGTTTGGTGAGGGTAGTGAAGAATTTATTGAATGGCAAAAAAAAGGAGTCAAATACATCCAAAACGGTAGAACAAAACAGCTAATGCCCCACTTCTTTCAATTTTATTTAGATTTCAAAAAAAATGAAAATAAATACAATATTAAATCTGCTGTTTCAAAACTTAATATACCCTATTTAGTAATTCATGGAGATAATGATAAAGCTGTTGACGTTAATGAAGCATACGATTTGGCTTCCTGGAATAAAAAAAATAAACTTCACATTGTAAATGGCGCTGGACATACTTTTGGCGCAAAACACCCTTGGAAATCAGACAAATTACCTGATGAATTACATCAAGTTGTTTACAAGTCTATTGAATTTATTTCGCAAAATTTAAATGTCAAGTGAAGACATATAAAGGAAGTTGTCTTTTGCAGATTCTAATTGTGAGGTCCCGGTATAAGCTTCCTGTTCAACAATAAGTGTGGTAAGACCCCTGGTTTTTCCATGTGATAATATAGACGGAAAATCAATAATTCCTTTTCCAAGAGTGCAAGATTCAAAGTTTCCGTTTTGCAGAGAGATATAATCCTTAACATGACAATATGTAAATCTTCCAGGATGTTTATCAAACCACTCTTTCGGGTCCTCTCCTGCTGCATATACCCAATAAATATCCATTTCATACTCAACTAGGTCTTTTTGTGTTTCATTCATTAGTATATCCTGGAGGAAAACTCCGTCAATCTTTTTAAACGAATAATCGTGATTATGATATGAAAATTGCATGTTGTGTTTTTTTGCAATTTCTCCACACTCATTGAAAGTTTTTGCAATAGATTTGAATCCGTCAATAGATCTTTCGCATTCAGCCCATGGACAAATTAAATGCTGAACACCTATTTCAGAAGCTTGCTGACATTTCTCATTAAAACTTACTAAATTATTAGTACCCCCACAGTGACTTGCAATCATTGTTAGGCCTAAACTGTCCAAATAGTTTTTATATTCAACATTGCTCATCCCCCAAAAAAGTCCTAAATCTCCTTCATAGCCTTCAATATACTTATAACCATATGATGCAATATTTTTAAGTGTTTCTTTTGGGTTTTTATTCATTTCGTCTCTGACAGAATAAAGCTGAATACCAACTCTATTTTCAGAAAAGCTAGAAGTACAGGAGCTTAAAGACATAGGCGCTAAGATTGAAGTAGTTATCAGTGAGCTTTTAATTACAAATTCTCTTCTTTTCATTTGTTTTAATTCTGAAATTAAATATCAATTAAATTAGAACAAATTCTTGAATCTTTACAATTAGTTTTAAGGATTTATTAATTTTATAAAAAAAATATTATGAAAAAATTATCGTTATTATTATCAATTTTAATTATCACATCATGTAATTCTCCTGTAGAGCCAAATGAAAAAAAAGGCGGATACATGAAAACTGCAGATGCAACTTATGACCTTTCAATTGGAGATCAATCTGCGGTTGATATTTGGGATCAGTTTTTGGAAGCTCACAATAACCAAGACATGGATGCCATTATGGCAATGGAATCTGAGGACATTAAAATTTGGGGTCCGGACGGAAACGTTATTGAAGGAAAAGAAGCTCACAAAGAGTTCTTAACTCAGTGGTTCGAATCTGCAAACCCAAAATGGAATAGTTATTTTTCTATTCCAATTAAAGTTGACTGGGAAAATCAACCTGGAACTTGGGTCACTAACGGGCATAATTTAACTTTAACTGTTGACGGGGTTGAATCTACGAGTGGTAATATCTCTGATGCATACATTGAGGATGGATTAGTTAAAATGTTTTATGTTTTTAGAAGAGAACTTCCTAAGCCCATGGAAACTGAATAAATCTTTTTTAATATTTGACAGAAAAAACACTTCTCTGTCAATGAAAAAATATTAATTATTATTAAGTTTGCCGCTCATTATTATTAATGAGGTCCTATAGCTCAGTTGGTTAGAGTAGCTGACTCATAATCAGTTGGTCCCTGGTTCGAGCCCAGGTGGGACCACCAACAAAAACCCTTAACTATCTAAAAACCAAATAGTTAAGGGTTTCTTTTTTCCCAAAAAGAGTGAGTGAGTTCCAAGTTGAGTTCCAAATTGATTATGTTTTTATTATTTGCACATCACAAATTTCATCGATATCTTCACTTTATGAAGGTTAAGGTATCATCTCTAAAGCATCACCCCAAGAACAAAGAAATCTATACCCTATCCTCTATTGAGGAACTAATGGATAGTATTTCAGAATTTGGATTGTTACAACCTCTAATTATTGATTCTCGTAATCAAGTAATCAGTGGAAACAGAAGATTTGAATCTATTAAAAGACTTGGTTGGAAAGAAGTTGAAGTTGAGGTTAAAGAAGTTAAGAGTGGTGAAGAAGAATTGCTCCTAATACACTTCAATAAACAGAGAATAAAGAGTTTTAAGGAGCTTATTAATGAATACCTAATACTTGATGGGTATTATAGAAAAGGACAAGGAAGAAGAACGGACTTAACTTCTGTTAAATCTAACAGAAGTTCTTCAAGAGACCTTGTTTCAAAAGAAATGGGAATCTCTTCTTCTCAACTTCAAAGATTGATTTTTATTTATAAAAACCAACCTGACCAGATAGAACTTTTAGATAAAGGAATTCTTACTGTAAACCAATCTTATCTTCAAATCCAAAGAGAAATAAAAGAAAAAGAAAGTAGAGAATCTATAACCTCAACTCAAAGAAAAAATATTCAAAATTCTAAGTGGAGATTCTATCAGAAATCTTCTCATGATATGAGTGAATTAAAAGATGGTGAAGTTCAAACTATTTTTACTTCTCCTCCTTACTGGAATAAAAGAACCTATTCCGAAAAGAAAGGATTAGGAAATGAAAAAACATCCGAAGAGTTTGTAGTTAATTTGTCAGAACATCTTAGAGATTGCAAACGAGCATTAAGTGATAGAGGGAGTTTCTTTTTAAACCTTGGAGATACTTTTTACAAGGGAAATCTTCAAAATGTACCACATAGAGTAATCCTTAAACTTCAAGAACAAAAATGGATTCTTAGAAATACCATTATCTGGTCTAAAACGAACCCCAAACCCTCCTCCTCAAAATCTAATCTTACCCCTTCCTATGAATTCATCTTTCATCTTACCAAATCAATGGAGTATGATTACCACCCAACACTCACCAAACTTTCTGATAAAACAAAACCTTCTCTTCCACCTCGACACAGAAGTGTAAATGGAGAGTATTCAAAATCAGTTTCACCATACCTGCCAAACTTAAAAGGAAAAAATATGGGAGATTATTGGAATGAAGATATTGTTAGAACCTCAGTTGCTAATCAGAAATTAGATATTGAAGGAGAACACCCCGCTCCATTCCCTGAGAAAATAATCACTTTACCTATTCTTCAAACATCTAAAGAGTTTGAATTGGTATTAGACCCTTTTATGGGTAGTGGAACTACTGGAAGAGTTTGTGATAAGTTAAAAAGGAATTTTGTTGGGTATGATTTGAATAAATATTATTAATCACTTTAAAACTATATAAACGGAATCTTTAAACACTTTCGTCCCTAGTGTTTCAAAAAATTTAGATCCATTTTTTTGTGAGGTAATCGAATGGGTATATTCTACATTAACTTTCATAGTGTCACCTACCATTTCTCTTATCGGAGCAATGACAGTATTAAAAACACCAGTTTTAGAATCTGTATAACTACTTTCGTTAATAGTTGGAACCAAAACATCTTTCCAATTAATTAGAGGAGGTAAATTAACATACACTAATTCTCCTGTTATTAAGTTAAGGTATGTTTTTGTAATATTTGCTACAGTCTGGCCTTCTAATAACCACCAATAAAGATTTGAGGAAAACTCAACTTTTTTAGGACCCGGACCACTCCACTTATCTTCAAGAGGAATACCATTTCTAAGCAGAAATCCTGATATTCTTTGCACTGTTTGATTTTTATTCCTATCTAAAATCATTTCATAATATCCGTTGGAGTTTTTTGATAACTGAAATTTAGGATCATCATTTAATCCTTCCAAAAAACTAATTGTTATTCCATCTCCTTCATCTATGATGATAGATTCTTTTTCACATGAAAATAAAAAGAAAATTAATATTGAAAAATAAGCTGTTTTAAATTTCATTTTAAATGAGCCATAGTTGAAAAATCATTTTAATTAATAAAAGGAAATAATTGAAAAAATGAGATTGTTAGTAAAATCTATCTTTTTTAATTAATTGACCGTTTTCATCATACTCCTCATAATTTCCATATTTATAACCACGCCTGTAATTTGTTTTAATCTTTAATTGACCGTTTTCATAATATTCTTCATAAGGACCATCATAGTTTGTACTATTTTCAATGTTACAATGTATTATTTTATGGATTTGCCCATTTTCAAAGTACTTTTCGAAACGACCAAATTTAATATTATCAATATATTCTCCTTTTTCTTTTAACTGTCCGTTATAGAAGTAATATTCATATGGACCGTTAAATTTTCCATTCTTGTAATTTAATTTTTTATATATAGAATTATTTACGTTGTATTCTATATAAGATCCTTCTCGTTTTCCATTTATATAATTCACTTTATGCATTAAATCTTCTCCACCAGACCAAAATCTTTCTTCAACCCCCTCTTTTTTACCATTTACATACTTTACTTTCGTTCTTATACTACCATCATTCCAATAGTCTTCGTATTGACCTTCTAATTTTCCATCTTTGTAATATTTCTTTTTTTCGAGATATGTTATTTCTTTAAAATTCGGTTCTCCTTTATCGTCAACATTTAGAACAACTATTTCAAAATCGTATTCTTCAGAAAGACCATCTTTTTTTCCCTCTTTGTAAGAGTCTCTTTTATGTAGATATGTTTCATCAAGGGTATTTCCGCTTTGATCCTCCTTAAAAAGGTATTCTTCAGAAAGACCATCTTTTTTTCCTTTCTTCCAAGAGATACTTTCTTTTAATTCACCATTTTCGTAAAATTCTTTAGCATATCCATTTTTTTTTCCTTCCTCTATAGAGATACTTCCTTTTAATTCTTTATTTCCATTTTTATGATATGTTTCCAGAGTTCCATTAAAAATTTCTCCCTTGTAGTATACAACCCCTTTATTAAAAGTTAAATATTCTTCTTCTTCATCAACGTTGATAGTAGGACCCCCACACGATGATATGAGAACAACAATGGATAGTATTAAAATATTTTTAAATTTTTTCATAGTTATGTTTTTATTTAGGTATTTAATTTTTTAAATGGTTATTCATTTTTAATTAAGTTGTTCTTAATAAATTCTAAACCTTGATTTGGAATTTTTACTTCCAATTCATTTACATATTTAACAACTTTGTCAATTTCAGGTATAATACTTTTAGAAACTCTTAAATAGTTTTTTCTTTGATCTCCATATCTGTAATGTCCTGAAAATTGACCTTCTGAAGTAGTAACACTACTTATGGAGGTTAATTTAAAATCATTTATGTTGTTAATTTTAGTCCCACTTCCATCACTCAAATAAACTGAATATAAAAATTGTTCATCTTCACGGTAATCTATATCAGGGTTTTCTACTCCATCATCTAATTTTTTCTTTAAAATTGATTTTAAAAAATCTAAATCTTTATTCCTATCTATATCATCTATGTAATGAAAATATTCATTCCGATAAACCTTATTGTTTAAAACATTATCTAACCTAAAACCTACTGAAAGTAGTTCTATATTTCTATAGTTAAGATTATTAGGATTGAATTCAATTTTAGAACTTATGTTAATACGTGAAAGGGAGATCCCTTTATAATCCCTATTATAGTAATCACCTTTATCAAATTGGTAAGTAAATTTTTGAATTGAATCACCATTTCTAATAGTTATTTCGTTAGGATAAACTACGTATTGTTTATAATAATCATATTTAGTTGTGTCTGAATAGATAAATACATCAGAATAATTTAATTTACGAAGATTTAAATCTTTTAACTCTATAGGATCCGATATACCTTCTTCATCATAATTAATTGAAATTTTCATTTGTCTTCCTTCTAAAGAATCACCATTTAAAAAATATTTAGTATAATTTTCCCATTCACTATAGGAGTCATTTGTCATTTGAGAAACTAGTTCAGTATTAAGTGTAAATGAAGACAGGTTTTGTTCAAAAACAGTTATTGACTGATCATCACTTTTAAGGTTCTTAAAAACCCTTTTAGGAGGATTATTGTACTTAATATCATTATTATAATATGTTGAGTCCGAAATAAGAAAATAAAAATTGTTATCCCAAGGGGTTCCGAAATCTATTATTTTTTTATTTTTAATTGGATACACTTGATGTATATTCTTCAAATTTTTAAAAATTATTGTTTCATCGTCATTATAAACAACAAGACTGTCCTTAGAAATAGATTCATTAACAGTATATATTTTGTTATAATTATCCCCATAAATTATAGGATATGAAATAGTCTTATCTTCATTAATTTTTAAATAATTAAGGGTATCCTTTTGATTATTTAAAATCATGACATTTCCTTTAGAATCTAAATATTCTTTTATAGAACCGTCAGAAAAGAAGTAAAGAGAGTATGATTCTAGATCCTTATCTTTAAAAAACATTTCCTTGTAAATGTTCCCGTTTTTATAAGCTTTTTGAATTCCATCATACTTGCCATCTAAATAGTTTAATTCAAATTCAAATTCTCCTCCAACATAATTGTATTTAATTATTTTACCCGTATATAGTTTTTTCTTAAAGTAAAGAACACCATCATCTGAGTAACTAAACTTTTCTGATATTTCTTCATCGGTAAATTTTGTAATATCTAAATCGGAACTACAAGAAGCAAATAATAGAGATATTATTAAAATTGAAATAAACCTAGTCTTCTTTTTTAAGATCTCCATTTTCATAAAAACTAGTTTTTTCTACATTTCCCTCTTCATCATACTCTATTTCTTTGCCATTTTTTTCACAAGACATAATTGTACCATCTTCACAGGACAATTCAACACTCCTCGAAATTGATCCATCAGGGTAATATTCAGTGTCTTTTTTCAAAGTTCTTTCATACACAATCATATCACTCATAAGAGTAGTTAATCCATCTGAAAGTTCAACTTCTTCAAATTGTCCATTATCAACAGAATACTCAATCATTTCAATAACTTTTCCGTCTGTAAATGTGATATGTTCTCTAACCCTGTTTTTACTTGTCATACTCAGTGCTACCCCATTAAATAACTCTCCGTTTAAAGTAAACTTCCCATCTTTCCTATCTAACTTCTTTACGTCTGTATAGGTAGTAGAACAAGAGGTAACAAAGACTGATAATAGAAATAAATAAATTAATGTTTTAAAATTTTTCATAACTTTTTTTCTTTAATAATACAGAAATAAAAATTTTTTATTTTTTTAAAATGATTGCAACTAATTGCAACTAAAAGTAATTGATGTTTTTTTTTAAGAGGAATTTGATTAATTTTCCTATATGAAGTTACTGATGATATTTCTTTTTTCTTTTCAATCACTTCAGGTTCCAATTGATTATTATTTTGATGATTCAAATTCAACTGTATACTTTCTTTACAAGAACAAAATAGACTCATACAGTGTTGAAACAGATTTTCAATTAATCTCCTCCATCGAACTTAAAAATTCGAATTTATATGATTTAAGTAAATATAAATTTATCAATCAAAATAAATTATTAAGTAAATTAGGCGGTTCTGTCCTTAAAATTAAAGGAGATTCTATTTTTAGAATAGATGATTCTTATGAACATAAAATGCAATTAGGATCTATTGAATTTGTTAGAAATGACACCTTAATCAGATATGGAGGTTATGGTTTTTTTCAAAACAGAAACTTTTTTACATTTTATGATAAACAAACCAATGGATGGGAATTTTTAGATATTAATGGGGTTATTATTCCAGAAGAAATTTTTGGATACTTTCATCATTTAACAAACGATAAGTTATTTATTTGTGGTGGATATAAACTCGATAAGTTTAAAAATGATATCAGGTATAAAAATGATGATTGTTATGAGTTTGATTTTTATTCAAAGAAATGGAAGGTCCTAGGATCATTAAATGATCATCTTGAAAAAATGAAAAATTCATTTTTATATAACAATAATACACAAATTACATTCAATAATGGAGATGTCTATAAACTTAATTTTGTATCAAACTTAATTGAATCTTTTTCTCCAAATCCAGTAACAAAAAAAATCGAATCATCTTATTTTAAACCATTTATACACAAATCTCAACTTCATTATTTTAACATTCAAAATGATCTATTAGAAATAAAATCTATAAGTTTAAAAAACTTTGAGGTTTCATTAAAAAAGAAGGGAGTAAGAAATCTTTACGAAACTTCTTATTGGGTTTATACATCGTTTTTTACTTTAATTGCAATATCAATAACTGTTATATTCTTATTAATAAGAAAGTTCATAAATAAAATCATAAAGATTAATAAAGTGTATTATTATAATTTCACAAGGATACCTTTTAATAGTTCTGAAGAAATTCTTTTCGATGTCTTAATGAATTC
>Ga0255753_1005587_pt1 | contig 11989 bp, 6 predicted proteins | sample 041ome_10_FD_179953 | JGI IMG/M metagenome (GOLD analysis project Ga0255753, IMG submission 179953) | Coastal salt marsh microbial communities from the Groves Creek Marsh, Skidaway Island, Georgia - 041412US metaG (version 2) | ecosystem: Environmental > Aquatic > Marine > Intertidal zone > Salt...
GCACCCGCGCGCAGTGCGCGACGCGCGAGCGCGCGAGCGCGCGCCGCGGCGACGCGACGCGAGCGCGAGCGCGAGCGCGCGCGTCGAACCATCGAACGCGAGCGACGACGGACGCGCGCGAGCGTCGCGATGGCGAACGAACGCTCGAGATTGATGCCGACGCGGGGCGATGGTGTTGACGCGCGGCGCGACGCGTCGAGGGGCGAGCGACGGCCCGGGGCGCGGTTTTTCGGGCCGTTTCGCGCGGGTGACGCCGTCGGTCGAGGGCCGGGGCGCGAGGGGGAGGAAACGGGCGCGCGCGGGCGCGGGGGGCGGGGAAGATGGGCGAGCGCGTGCGCGTGCGCGGCGCCGCTCGCGGCGGCGGCGGTCCTGGTCGGCGCGCGCGCGTACGCGAGCGCGACGTCGAGCGATGGGGGAGGATTGCGAGCGCTGGTGATGGCGCGGCATCGCGGGACGAGAGGCGGATGGAACGCGACGACGACGGAGGGTGGAGATGGACGCGAACGCGAACGCGCGAGCGAGCGGGACGCGAACGCGGCGACGCGAGGCGAAGGCGAAGGCGAGGCGACGGGGAGAGCGTCGATCGCGGCGACGCTCGCGGGAGAGACCGCGTCGTCGATGACGTCGAGTTATAGCGCGTGGGAGGGCGAGGAGACGAAGACGCACCCGAGCTCGACGTTCGACGCGGGGAGATCGACGGGGGTGGCGTTGCACGGGTGGTTACATTTAGAGGAGTGGTTCTTCGCGCAAGGCGCGTCGCACGACGTGAGCGCCGATCGCAGGGACGAGAACGGGGTGTGTTTTCCGCCGATGTTTCCCGACGCCGCGTCGTTGGGGTTCACGTGGTCGTCGGAGGGAGATTTAGTCAACAAGCTCGTCAAGCACTTTGGCGCGAAGTCGGCGGTGACGAGTTTCTCCGCGCATCGGGCGCAGTACATCACGGACGAAGACTTATTAGAAATAGCGTCGCAAGGGATCGAAATGGTTCGATTGCCACTGTCTTGGAGCATTTTCGCGAGAGATCCGGCCACGGTGCCTCGCGGCGGCGAGCGCATCCTCGTCGATCCCGTGTACCCGGATCGCTTGTTCGTCAACATGGCGGGCGCCGATTTAGACGCGGTGATCGAACGAATTCGCAACGCCGGGCTGAAGGTGTTGATTGATTTGCACAACATGCCCGGCGGTGCGGCGGCTGGGACGTACAACGGCGTTTTCCCGCATCCGCCGATGATGTTCGCTCGCGACGATCTCAGTCGCACGGGGTTGCTCATCGTTCGAAACATGCTCAACTGGTTCAAATCGTTGCCGGAAGACTCTCGTCTCGCCGTACACGGAATCACGCTACTGAACGAGCCCGGGCACAACCTTCCGGCGCAAAGGTCGAAGGTTCTGCGTTGGCTCGCCAAGGCTGTGCAAACGTACAAGGATGAAATCGTCAACGACGGCGTGCCCGACGGCGAGCGCGTCCCGTACCTGTACGTCAACTTGATCGAGACGCTCGATCTGAACGTCGCGGACATGGCGGCTTGGATGCGTTCGCAATTCACGGTGAAAGAGCTCGAGTCATGGGCGGTGTTAGACGTGCATCATTACTTTGCGTGGTCGTACACAGGATGCATGGGCGGCACCAACGCGGGGTGCGCGTTTAGTTGCGACGACAAACCATCCGTCGTCGCGCAAAAAGTCGGCGAGCGCGCGGGCGAGTGGGCCGGTACTTTCCGAGCGGCGGCGCAGACGTACGGCGTACAAAATCTCGCCGTATCGGAGTGGTCGCTGGCGACGTTTTCGGACTCATCTCGCTCGTGCTCGAACAGGGAAGTCTTGGACATTATGTTTGAGCATCAAGAGCAAGCGTATCGGGGCGCCGGCATCCAGAGTTTCTTTTGGGGATGGAAGATGCCCCACGGTGGTTCGCACATCAAAGCGTGGTCGTTGAGCGATTACTTGGCCGGGCGAAGCGCGAGCGAACGTAAGCAGCACGCGCTGGTCCCGCACGGGTACTCGATCGAAGACACGCTCGAGTTACCGCAAGGCGCTTCCAAGGAGGATGCGGCGCGTCTCATTCGCGCGTACAGCCAGTTCCCGGACAAGCCCGCCGAGGATAAAGATAGCCCAGACACGATGAAGATTCAAACCAAGGAAATGTTGAAACTTTTGAGTGCAGTGGCGGGGCAGTCGACGGCGGCTGTGGGGGAGAGCGATCACGCCCGCCATCGACGCAGTCGCGGCGGGCCGTCCGCCGCCGACGCCACGGAGGATTATTTGCGCGCGAGTTCCAAGCTCAAGTCAATAATCGACACTGACGCGTACGACGACGACGACAACGACGATGACAAGGAAATCATCGTTGTTCGCCACTCGCATGCATCTGACGTAGAAAAGACGCCGGTTGGTGATCCGATCCGGCTGGACTTGCCGTCTCCGCCGCCGTCTCCGAACGTCACCGCGCCGGCGGACGTCGCGCTCGCCGCGGCGCAGCCGTCGCCATCGCCCGAGCCAGTCGACGATGGTTCGATCGACTCTTTGCTCGATCCGGTGAAAGATGTTCCTCCGCCACCGCCGGCGCCACCGCCGATGCCACCGCCGCCGCCACCGATGCCGCCGCCGAAGAGCGTGCTGCGCGCGCAACAACGAGCCGCGGAGACGCTCTCCGATTTGTCGCTCACCTCCGGGGAAGGGTTCTCGATTCCCGACGACGGCTTCGACGAGTCATCGAGCGTGAGTGCGTCCACAATCGATGGCTTCTAGCAGATGAAATTATATAGCACAGCAATTTCTTTACACATCAGTCTATCTAACGCCCGTCTGACCCGCTAAACGCGCGACGGAGTCGGGCTCTCGCAATTTGCGCATCACCGCAGGAGGAAGATTGATGAACATCTCCACCCCGTTCGCCCCTGCGGGGGCCCCAGTCGCGCGATCCGGTCGTGAACACTGGATTTGCACGATATCATTCAGCTCCGGAGGTAGCGCCAGGGTCGGACCGCCCGTGCCGAAATCCAAGTCGTACAACTTTTTGTAAATTTCAACCAAATTGTTGCACCACACCATTTGACCCTGCATGAACGCCATGATGTCGAAGTCGAATCCGTTCACACCCGCGCGAAACGCGGCTTCCGTGAGCATTAAGTATTTATTCCGTCGCATCATAGCCTTTGTGAATCCAGGTCGCAGACCGTCGCGAACTTGGGCTAGCGTCGAGTAGTCGCCCACGCTGACGCGACCCGTGACGACGCCGATGGCGGCGTTGCCAAAGTACATGTCCGGCAGACCCGTGCGTCCGCCTCGACCACTCACGACGGTGACGTGCTCTAACGGCGCGCCTTTCGGAAGATCGCACAGATCGGCCAAAGCCAGCCACGAATGCGCGCTCAACGCTTCGTTGTCGTTTGTCGCTCCCGATGCCTCGCGCAGGGCGCGCATGTTTTCTTCCTTAATGCTCACCATCATCCGATTCCCCGCGGGAAAACGCAAAAAGTCCGGGACGAGCGTGCGTCCGGCGAACAGCGCATTCGCCAGCATCGCCCCAGAGTTGATGTTATCGAACCCCTCCTCCGAAAGCATCGCTCGCATGTCCTCGACGGACATATCCGCCTCCGGCTGCGCCACGAGCGAACGATCGAACACGGGATCCCCCCACGGATGCGCCTCGTTGTTCGCCGCCTTCGCCCACGTCACTAAAAATTCAATAAATCCTTGTCCATCGCTCACCGCGTGCGACATGCACACCCCCAACACGCTCCCCCCGCCCGCGCACTGCGTCACCTTGGCCGTGAACACGGGCGCGTCTCCCAGCATCAAATCTATCCAAGGCGCGAAATCCAAAAACCGCCGCGTCGCGTCCGCGTAATCCCGCGGCAAATCCTCGAACTTCTGATCATCGTCTCTCACCACGCGCAACGGCACGCCGTCGTTCGTCAAACGCACGCCTTTATTCCACCATCCCTTCGTCTCTAAATCCAACCTCCCCGCGAGCATCGGATATTTGCCCAGCGCCGCGCGCAGCCCTCGCTCGAGCGTCCCCACGTCCAGCGTCTTCTCGTAATAGCACACCGCCTGCATCACGAACGGCACCTCCCCGACGTCGTATCCGCTCAACGGCTGCAACGCCGCCGCGCTCGCCGGCGTCCTGTCCGCGTCCGGCGCCCGCGCGACGACGCGGTCGAGCTCGACCTCGCGCGCGTTCGCCCCGTCCAAAAAATTCCTCGCCGGCACCATCAGCCCGCGCGCGACGCCGCGCGCGGCGGGTATCTCGATGAGCTTCGTGAACGCCCCCGCGCGTCGCCGCGTCGTCGCGCCGCGCCGCGCGGGCGACGTCGACCGAGCGCGACCCGTCCCATCGCGCCTTCGTCCCGAACCGCGCTCGCGTCGCGCGCGTCGACGATCGCGCGTCGCGCGCGCCGTCGAGCACCGCGCGGTCGAGCCCCGCGCGGTGGGCATGTCGCGCGCGCGCGGTCGCGCGCGCGGCGTCGCGGTGTCGCGAGTGGCGCGCGCCGCCGCCGCCCATCGTCGGCAGTTCGCGACGCTCGGACGCGCGCGCGCGCGATGGAGCCGCCGCCGCCGGACGACGACGCGAACGGCGAGGACGGCGGGTACGTCTTCGTCCTCGAGCTCGCGACGCTCGAGACGGCCAAGGTTGGGAAAGGGTACGCGATTCTGAATTGCGACGACCACGCAAACTTCATCCGTCGACACGGGAAACAGCCGGGCGATCACCGACCGGACATCTGCCATCAGGCGCTGCTGGCGATATTGGACTCGCCGCTGAACAAGGCTGGGATGGTGAAGGCGATATACGTGAACACGCAGAAGAACGTGCTGTTCAGGGTGTCGCCGAAGACGCGCGTGCCGCGGACGTTTAAGCGGTTTTGCGGATTGATGGTGCAGTTGTTGCAGAAATTGAGCATACGGTCGTCGAACGGACCGGAAAAATTGATGCAGGTGGTGAAACAGCCGGTGACGAAGTACTTCCCGGCGGGAGCGAGAAGGGTGGGGTTTTCGTTTAGCGCGCCCGAGGTGAAGAAATTGCCCGAATACGTCAAGGCGCTGCCGGAGGACGCGGCGGTGGTGTTTACGATCGGGGCGATGGCGCACGGGAAGGTTGATGTGGCGTACACGGATGATTTTATATCCGTGTCGCGGTATCCGCTCAGCGCGGCGTGCTGCATCGGGAGGATATGCAACGCGTTGGAGCTGAAGCACGACATCGTGTGACGAGCGACTTTGTCGTCTCGCGTCAATCAAATCGAATCGTTCGTTCGCGCGTACGTCTTAGCTGTGTGTAATAGGAATGATGAAGTTATGAATCAACTTGATAATTTTCCGTTAAAACAGATATGGAAGGAAAAGCTAGGAAGAATCTTCTACCCCGGTAAACGTGTTTACCAGTACGTCCAGCGATCGAGCCAGCCCTTCGGGTTGGAGCGAATCAAAGACTTGCGCAACTCGTCGTACGTGAAGATCAAAATCGACCAAGGCACGCCAGAGAACCAGTGAAGGACGTGCAGCGGGCGCGTACCAAACACTTTGTTGAAGATGGGCGTGTAGCACAACGTGGCGCCGAGGACGGTTTCGAAGATCAAACCAAAGTTCATGAAGTCGTTACCCATGCCTTGTTCAAAGATGGACAACTTGCGAGTCTTGGCGATCATCAAATCGGCCCATTGGACGATGATAATCGTGATGAAGTACGCGGTTTGCGCGTACTCGAGAGCGGCGGTTTGGTAGTCGACGTTCGGTTGCGTCTGCGGAGCGCCGTTCCACCAGTAGTACGCGCCCGCCGGAGCGATGGCTTTATCGTCGACGTACCCTCTGGAGAATCCCCAGCCGGCCGTGGTACCGTCCAGGTTGGGGGAGGTCGTGCAGAAATACGTGTACGCGGTTTGCTCGGCAGCGGAAAGCGAGTTAAGGTTGGTCGCCAAGGTCGCGCAAGATCGGCCGCACGTGAAACCTTCGCCGCGGAATCCATTCTCGTCGAATTCGAGGAACGGATCCACGGTGACTCCAGTCGGCAAGCCAGCAAGGAACGGGGACGCGGGATCGGCTGTGGTGCTCGGAACGTAATCGACCGGAATGGCGCATCCACCCTTGCACATGTTCGCCATGGTACCGGTCGAGTCAGCGCAGCCGAAACCGCACGCCTTCGGTCGGTAGATGGCGCGGCCTTGATTCGTGTCCACGATGCTGTCACCGTTGAGGGTGCAGAGCAAGGAGTTTTTGGTCCACTTCAAGCCGTTGCCCATCAAGATGCTCGGCGTGTAGCCGTAGTCGTTAAGGACGAGCATGTAAGTGAAGAAGCCAGCGAGGGCTTGGATGATACCGATTTGAAGGTACGCGAAAGAAATCAATCGGAAGTTGACGAGGCGATCCGTTTGCGCGTTGCGCGGCGGACGATCCATGATGTCGGCTTCCTTTTCTTCGTACGCCATGGAAATAGCGGGAACCATATCCGTACCGAGATCGACGCACAAAATAAGCACGGTGGTCAACGGAGACGGAATCTTGGCGGTGATGTAGCACAAGAACGGCGCGATTTCCGGAATGTTGGAAGAAAGCGTGTACGCGATGGACTTCTTGAGGTTGTCAAAGATGAGACGACCTTCTTCGACACCATTCACGATGGAGGCGAAGTTGTCATCCATGAGAATCATGTCAGCCGCTTCCTTGGAAACATCCTTACCGGCGATACCCATGGCGATACCGATGTCACCCTTCTTGAGCGCCGGGGCGTCGTTGACGCCATCACCGGTGACGGCGACGATTTCGCCGCGTCGTTGGCAGTTTTCGACGATCAAGAGCTTGTGTGCCGGAGACACGCGCGCCCAAACGATTTGCTTGTGATCGAGAGCCGCGTCCCACTTGGCGCGTTGAGCGACCGGGTCTTCAATTTCAGTCCACGCGCGAATGTCGTCGCCCTTCACGACGCAGGCTGTGCCGTTGTCGAGGTTTTCTTGAGAGACGATGTTCACTTGCTTCGCGATGGCCGCTGCGGTGATCGGGTGATCACCCGTGACCATGTAAACCTTGATGCGAGCGCGGTTGCACTTCGTCACGGCTTCCGGAACGCCTTCGCGCGGCGGGTCAATGAGAGAGAAGAGACCGACGAAGGTGAGGTCATCGATCGGGAAGTTCGGCTTCGGCTTTTGGGAAAACTTGAAGTCATTCTTGAATCCAGAGAGTTCCTTGAACGCGAAACCGAGGACGCGCTCACCGCGACCGCCGAGATCTTCGTAAGACTGCGTGTAGGTGCGCTCGAATTCGGCATCCTTGCTCGACGTCTTACCGTTGGCAAAGTACGACGTGCACTTGGCCAACACGCGCTCCGGCGCACCCTTGAGCACGAGCAGAGGCGGACGGCCGCCCGGTTGCCCGTGAATGGACAGCTGCCACTTGTTCGTCGAGTTGAACTTGATTTCGAACAACTTCGGGTACTTGGCGCGGGTGTCGAGAGCGTCGTTGAGCGGCTGAACCAACTTGAGCAAACCTTGTTCGGAAGCGTCACCGGTGGCCGGTTGCTTGAGAATATTGAAGTTCGGGTTCATCATTTCAGCCTTGAGGTCGATGAAGGAGCCGTCTTCGCTCTTCGTCAAGTACTCGGCGTTGTTGCACAAAGTGGCGACTTGGAGCAAGCGTTGGAACGCTTCCGAAGACTGATCGTAGAACGGTTCACCATCCGGCGTTTGGCCGGGTTCAGAGATAACCTTGAGATCCGGGATATTTTTACCCGCCGGGCAGAAGTAAACCTTGTTGTCGTACCACGCGTGTTGCACCGTCATGCGGTTTTGCGTGAGCGTACCCGTCTTGTCGGAGGCGATGACAGTCGTCGAACCGAGAGTTTCGACGGCTTCGAGGTTCTTCACGAGCACGTTCTTCGCGTGCATGCGCTTGGCAGTCAAAGCCAAAGACACAGTCACGGTGGCGAGGAGACCTTCCGGCACGTTGGCGACGATGATACCAATCATGAAGACGACGTTTTGAATAATCGCCGTCCCGTTGGTCAAACCGACGACAAAGAAAACGATACCGAGCGTGATGGCGACGATAGAAATGAGTTGGATGAACTTCTTGATTTCCTTAGAAATCGGTGAGTCTTCACCGCTCGTTTCCGTGGCGAGACCAGCGATTTGACCCATGACGGTGCGATCGCCGCTGCCGATGACGACGCCGCGACCGGAACCAGAGTTGATGATCGTCGTGTAGAAGCACAAGTTCGTAGATTCGAGCGGCTGCGTGACGATTTTACCATTGGAGTCGACCGCGAGTTCCGGAGAACGATCTTGCGGCTCAGACTCACCGGTCAAAGAAGAGTTGTCAACCTTGAGTTCGTTGGAGCGCATGACGCGAATATCCGCCGGGACTTGGTCGCCGTCGTTGAGATCGACGACATCACCCGGAACGAGCTCCCAGGCATCGATGACGACAGCCTTGCCGCCACGGATCGCCTTACACTTCTTCGGGATCATGCTCTTGAAACCCTCCATGATGGCTTCGGACTTGGCTTCTTGCAAGAAGGAAAACGTCGCCGTAATCATGACGACGGTGAAGAGCACCACGCCGAGATACAAGTTCGTTTGATCCTTTTCACTATCGATGGCGTAACCAACGAAGCAAAGCACCCCACCCCCGAGAAGCAAGAGCGCGAAAAAGTTCGCAAACTGCATCAAAAACTTGATGTACCACGGCGTCACCTCGGGAGGCGTCAGCCGGTTTTCGCCGTACTTGGCGCGGTTCTCGAGCACGCGCTCGTTGGACAAACCATCTTCGAGCGTGCATCCAAAGTGCGCATAGAGCTTTTCCGGCGCCCACGTGTGTTCGACGAAGTCGACATCCTTACGGAGCGCCGCGGCGCGTTCCGCTTTGGCCGCCGCCTTGGCCGCCGACATCGCAAACCTCTACTTAAAGCGCTCGCGTCTCCAGCGCACGCGTCAACCTGTTTTTCGCGAATCACGCGCGTCGATCGTCAGTACGCTTTCCCCGAACGCATCCCGCTCGCCCGCCCGCCCCCCAGCGCCTCGCGCGCGCGTCCACGACCGCCGTCCGCACCGCCCCGCGACCGCATATACCCCAATCGATCAATCCGCCGCGAACCCTCCCCTCGCGCGCGCGCGCGCGTCCCGTTCGCCCCGTTCGCGCGCGTCCCCACCCCGCGCGATATTCAACCACCGCGCGCGCGCCGCGCGCGCGCCCACCTCCCCGATCGACCGCGCGCGCCGCGCGTTTCCCCCGATCGACCGCGCGCGCGTTTGCCCTCGCGCGCGACGTCGCGCGATGTCCACCCTCCCGCGCGCCGCGCGCGCGCCGCGCGCGCCGCTCGACGCGCGCGCGTCGCGATAATTTCCACGCACCTCTCTCGCGTCGACGGCGTCGAGATCGCCGCGCGTCGCGCGACGCAGACTGCCGCGCGCGCGCGCCGTCGGCGGTCGCCGCGCGCGCGACGCGCGCGCGCGGACATAAAAGCCCGCGACGCGCGACGTCGTCGTACATAAGCGCGCGCGGAGCCTATGCAGCGCGCAAAACGACGCGCGCGAAAAGTCGACCGACGCGCGGCGTCGCTTCGATCGACGCGTCGTTTTGCGCGACTCGTATTCAAGGGAAGATTTTACCATGTAATCGTTGATGAGTCTTGACTCAAGCGGTGGATGGGGTCGGCGCGGTCGGTCGCGCGCGCGCGGCGACGACGCCAGCGCGCGACGCGCGGCGATCGCGCGCATGGGGGCGTGCGCGAGCGCGAGGTGCGCGAGCGATCGCGAACCGAGTCGCGACGCGCGCCGGCGTCGCGGTGACTGCGCGCGCGCGCGGGCGCGAGCGCCGAAACGCGCGCGGATGCCGACGCGGTGGTTACGCGCCGCGGCCGACGACGACGACGAGGGACGACTGACGACGACGACGCTGTTCGGCGATGCAGGCGGTGCCGGCGCGGGACGCACGCGAGCGCGCGCGAGGTGCGGCTGGGAGACGCGATGTACGCCGCGCTGCGACCGCGGGGGGCGACGAAACCGGGAATAATCCTGCGCGCGGTCGTTCGGGACGGGTTCGGGAGCGCGGAGGCGAAATTGGAGAAGCGCGTGATGGCGCGCGCGTTGGGGCTCGGACGCGATGACTGGGAGCGTTCGGTGGTGTTTCGACGGTTTCACGCGATGTGCGATCAGTTCGGGCGCGGGACGGTGCGATTGTGTGATTTTTGGCGGGCGTGCGCGAGCGTTCGATGCGGCGCGCTGTGGACGCCGACGCGACTGGACGCGGTGATCGATCGGGTGACGCGGACGGTGCGATGGAAGAGGTTGTCGGATGAGGAAATACGGTCGGTGTTTGCGTTTTTGATGACGTCGTTCGATGAGGAGCGGTCGGAGATCATTGGCGATATGGATTACGAGACGTTTGCGCGAGACGTCGAGCGCGGCGCCGATTTGAACGAGGCGTACGCGTTGTGCGATGAAATCATGTCCATCGGTACGGTCGCAGGGCAGCTTTTGGAGATTTTGAACAATCCCGCGATAGACACGTTCAGCGACGACACGGAGTGGATCGGCGCGAGCGCGTTCGACGCCGGCGCGCGGCTGTCCAGTTCGCGCACAGAGAGCGGCTCGCGCGCGTCGTCGTCGCCGTTCGCGCGAGAGGCCGAAGTCATGACGGCGGCGATTCGGGCGTGCAAACTGAACCGTACGTACGAAATCGAACGTTTGGTCGATACCGAGGGCTTAGACGTTGACGCGCGCGACGAGACGAGCGATGAGCAGACGTTGCTCATGATCGCCGCCGCGAACGGGAACAAGGCGACGTGCAAAAAGTTACTAGTGCTCGGCGCAAATCCAGCCGCGAGAGACGTTCGAGGGCGAACCGCGGTCGATATCGCGGGGAAATATAATCATTTCACGCTGGCGGAATATTTACGCACGCACGGCGTGCCTCTAGGAGTGGAGACGTCGGACGAAGAATCGCATTACAAGAGTGGGAACGATGCGAAAGCCGATTTCGGTCGCGATGATTACGTCGCACCGTCGATGGCGTCACCGACCGCACCTCCGTTGGAAGTCGAACCTGGAGGCGGCGCGCGGGGCGGCGAATCTGAACTCCTCACGCCGGACTAGTAGACTCACACAACGTAGCGAACGATAGCCCTAGGCGCCGCCGTGATCTCAATACATCATAGGTGCGCACTCTTCAAACTCCAATCGTCGCAAATCCGATCCGTGCCAAAGCGCACCGAGCCCGGGCGGCGCCTCAAACTCGTGCACTGCGCCGTCCATCTTCGTCGGCCCCGCGGTGCTCGGCCCGTGCCGCCGCCGATGCTCATCCCAATTCGCGATGTAGCACTTGCACGAACAAAAGAACGCGCGCTCCCAAGCGTCGAACGCCACTTTCTTCGCCCGCGCTCGATAAATTTCCAAGCACTGCGCGCACTCAAACGTCTCGTCGCACCGCGCGTCGCACCCAAAGCAAAGCGTCGTCGCGCACTTCCCCTTCTCCAACTTTTCCCCGTGTCTCCCGAACTTCACCTTGCTCTCCGCTTTATTCGGATCCAATCCCGCCCGCCGCATTTTCGCCGCGTTCTCCGCCGTCGCGCGTCGCCAAAACCCCTCCCACGATCGCTCGTCGACGTCCGTCGCGTCGCCCAGCTCGTCCTCGACGTCGCGCTCGAATCGCGCTCTCGCATCCCTCTCGCGTCGCTCGCGCGCGTCCTCGTCGCTGTCCGACGCGTCGTCCGGTTCGTACGGATCGTTCGCCATCTTCACCCCTCGCGCGCGCGTCGTCGCGCGTCGTCGTGCGCCGCCTCGCGCCGCGCGCGCCCGTCGCGTCGCGTCTCCGCGCGGGCGTTTTCGCCAGAAACGCTCCGCGCCGTCCACCGCGCCCGTACCGACGCGCTCGACGCGGCGCACGCGCGCGCCGCGCCGACGCGGACGCGACGCGCGCGTGACTCGATCCGGTGATGCGTTCTTTATCGATTTTTTTCGCGTCGCGTCGCGCGGACGCGCGCGACGCGCCCGCGCGA
>Ga0255753_1005595_pt1 | contig 11982 bp, 10 predicted proteins | sample 041ome_10_FD_179953 | JGI IMG/M metagenome (GOLD analysis project Ga0255753, IMG submission 179953) | Coastal salt marsh microbial communities from the Groves Creek Marsh, Skidaway Island, Georgia - 041412US metaG (version 2) | ecosystem: Environmental > Aquatic > Marine > Intertidal zone > Salt...
AATAGCGAGCTGTTTCCCATGCAAAGCATTCCCGCTGTGATGAAGCACTGGGATAAAACTGAAGAGATGGTGATCATCTGCCATCACGGCATTCGTAGCCGACAAGTGTGCCGATTTTTAGATCATTATGGTTTTGAGAATGTGATCAACCTGAATGGCGGGATTGATCAATGGGCATTGCAAGTTGATCGCAACATGCCTACATATTAGGTAATAATTTTCTCAACCAGCCGTTCGAGCCTATCTAGCGCACCACGGTTATCTGCCACAAGCTTTTGCCCTGCTTCACCGACTTCGACACGAGCTGCCGCATCGGTTAACCAGGCCTGAAGTAGCTTCGCTAATTCCTCTGCATTGTAGACGCGCTCAGCGCCCCCAATCTGAATCAACTGACGAGTGATTAATTCAAAGTTAAAAGTGTGTGGTCCCACAATCACGGGAATACCCTGTGCAGCTGCTTCTAACACGTTGTGTCCACCAATCTTGGCGAAGCTACCACCAATAAAGGCCACATTCACCGCACCAATCAACACATTCAGCTCACCCATGGTGTCACCAAGGTAAACCTGTGTTTTCTCCGTGACTGGATCATGCAAGCTGCGGCGAGCGACTTCAAAGTCATAGCGTTCGGCCAATGAGCCAACCACATCAAAGCGCTCAGGATGTCGCGGCACCAGAACCAACAATGCATCCGGAACTTCTTTAATTAGCTGTTGATGCGCCTCGAGGATTACCGACTCCTCACCATCATGCGTACTACCTGCTACCCATACCGGACGACCCGACCACATACGTCGCATCACCTCCGATTGCTCTAAAACACTGGCAGGGACATCCACATCAAACTTAATACTACCGGTAACGTGAATTGCTCCAGGGTTCACGCCAATCATACGTAAGCGATCAGCATCAGCTTCCGTTTGCGCAGCAACATGATCGATTTGGGCAAACACGGTCTGCGCGAAGCTTTCTACTCGCTGATAACGCCTCAGTGATCGAGCTGACAAACGTGCATTCGCCAGCAAGGTTGTTACTTTACGTTCACGTGCATAGTGCAATAAGTTGGGCCACACCTCAGTTTCAACCATCAGCATTGCCTTGGGACGCAAGGTGTCGAGGAAACGCATCAAGAAAAGCGGGATATCGTAAGGCGCATAACTGTGACTCACCTCAACACCAAATAATCGTTGTACCTGAGCTGAACCCGTTGGCGTGGTGGTCGTGATATGAATATGCAAGCTTGGATGATTTTGGATGAGGTGTCTCACCAAAGGCGCAACGGCCAATACCTCACCAACCGATACTGCATGCACCCAAAGTCCGCCCTGCTTGTAAGGACCACGCACTTTGCCAAAACGCTCATCCCATCGCTCGCGATAAGCTGGCGCAAGGCGTGAACGCCACAACAGGCGTAACAGCACAAAAGGCAGCATGACAAACAAAACGATTGTATAAAGTATGCGCATCAACCTAAGACCTTAATCAAGCTCTCAATGTTTGACCGTAGATGATGTGGATTAATGGTCCCGACCACGACACTCGACACACCATCATGCGCAAAAATATCCTTAAAAGATTGCTCCACCCCAGCTTGTCCTATCACATGACCACTCATCAAGCCCTTCTTAATCAAGACGCCTTTATTTTCACGCTCAGCAAGTTGGATAACAGGTAACTCATCCTGATATTCACTATTAAATGTTGCCATCACAATATCGAGTAACTCGACACAACGACAACCGCCCTCAACCGTTTTAGTCGACATACCTGTTGCTCGAATCAAACCTCGATCTTTTAAACGAGACATAGCTTCGATCGCATCTGTTTTCTCAATAATTTGCATATCGTTGCCATCCGAATGGATCAGCACCGCATCAAGATAATCTGTATTTAATGTTTTTAGCGATTGCTCAACTGCGGCTTGAATGCCTTTGGAGCTGAAATCAAAGTGGGATTCACCATCAAACGACTCGCCCACTTTCGACACAATGACCCAGTCTTTACGTTGCCCTTTTAGAAGAGGGCCAAGTCGTTGTTGAGCAACGCCATAGGCTGGCGCAGTATCCATCACATTGATACCCAGTGATCTCGCCAATGCCAGTAGCTCAATTATTTCTTGGTCAGTAGGTAACTCAAAACCAGAGGGATATTTCACCTGTTGATTACGGCCAAATTTCACGGTTCCCAATCCATAAGGACTGACCTTTAGCCCGGTATCGCCAAGCGCTCTTAAGTCCATGAGATGACTTCATCCCAAGGAAGATTCGATAAAGGCGGCTTAGGCAAATCTGTCATAACCTTAGAATGACTCGGCTCAACACCAAGACCTCTAACCTGATCTTCAATTTCCTTAGCCACTAAAGGTGCAAAAGCTAATTTTACAGGCCATGCAGTGATGATTTTGTTATTTCTTTGTACGTGAGGACGATCAGGGCGGCTGCCATCTGCCATCAAAGGCTCTGCGCGGTTAATCATCAATGTGGACCACTGCATAGAACGCCAATCCATCCAAGGCAATAAACTATTTAACTCATCCTTGGCTTTCTGAATTAGCTCATCAGCCGTGTAGCTGACACCTTCTTCAGCAATCTTTCCACCCAAATACCAAACAACATTCCCTGCCTTATCGGTATTTGCCGTGATCGTCATGCGGGGCACAGTGCCATCTCCTAAAGCATGCGCTGTTAATTGCGGCAGGCTTGACGATTTCACCATAGGCATATGTAAGGGCCGGCGCTGCATAAAGGGTTGCTTTAAACCTGCCTTTAGTAACAGCTGCTCATTACCCTCGCCTGCAGTGAAAATAATCGTCATGGCATCAAACGAAAGCTCATCAATTTTGAATTGGCCATTGCCTTCGGAATTGAGCGCCAACTGGTCAGCGCTGTAAAAAGACATGTGATCTGAAAGCTGATCGAACAAACACTGAAATAATGATTTTGGATCGAGAACCTGCTCATCGAGGCGGTAAACAGTGCCTTTAAATTTAGCATCTCGAAAAATCTCAGGGACTTCATCTGATTGCAACTTAGTCATTCGGGAAGACATGACCTTGCTGGCAAAAAAACCACCCACCTTTGACTTTAGGTTGGCTTGGGTCCATAGCAACTGATGTGTAGAGTTAACCTTAACGCCAGAAAGATCAATTTCACCCTTACCCGCTAAACACTGATTCCAAATAGCGGGCATCTCACGAATTGCTTCCGAAGCACCCGTAATTTTTCCGGTCAGCGCATATTTAGTGCCACCATGAATAATGCCTTGAGATGCAATGGATTGGCCACCACCGACTTGATGACATTCGAATAAATGTGCGTTAAACCCTTGCTTAAGCAAGCGCGCTAAAGTCCATAGGCCGGCAATTCCGCCGCCAAAAATTGCCACATCAAGTTTTAGCGGTTGAGGCATGATTATTTCTTTTTAATTGATTCAACAATCTGCGTGGTAGAGACGCCATCAACATAAGTCAATGCGAACACCTGACCACCTGCATCCCATACACATTGGTTACCTGGAATATTCGCCGGATCGTTATCACCACCTTTGACCAAAAAATCTGGTTTTAACTCACAGATCAATCGCTCAGGCGTCATCTCATCAAATCGTACGACCCAGTCCACACAAGCCAAGGCCGACAGAACCGTCATACGATTATCGACAGGATTTACAGGGCGTTCAGGACCTTTTAATTCTCGAACTGTCTCATCTGAATTCACTGCCACAACAAGCCGGTCACCTAACTTTGCAGCCTCTTGAAGGTACGTAACATGACCCGCATGCAAAATATCGAAACAGCCGTTTGTCACCACCACTTTTTCGCCTTGCGCTTGAGCTGTTTTAACCAACTGCTTCACTTCAGATTCGCTAATAACGCCTCGGCTAGAGAGATGCAGTTGATCGTTCGCAGCTTGAAGTTCAGAAACAGCAACTGAGGATGTTCCTGACTTACCCACCACAATACCCGCTGCGATATTCGCCCAACGTGCAGCCGACTGATAAGACTCACCAGCACCAACACAAGCTGCCAATGTGGCAATAACCGTATCGCCAGCGCCGGTCACATCAAAAACTTCTTTCGCTTGTGTTGGCATGTGCCACGGAGATTCGCCACCCTGTAACAAGGTAATCCCTTTTTCACTGCGCGTAACTAGCAATGCATCGAGCTGAAGTTGCGACATCAAATCACGGCCCTGGCTTTCCACATCCGCATCAGATTCACATTCGCCAACCACTGCCTCAAACTCAGACATATTGGGCGTGATGACGCTTGCACCAGAATACTTAGAAAAATCGTGTCCTTTCGGATCCACCAAAATAGGTACGCCGGATTTTTTGATTGCCGCAATCAATTCTCCACACTGAGATAAGGCGCCTTTTGCGTAATCAGAGAGGATCACGACATCATGATCCTTGAGAAGATCTGAGCTGACTTGCTGGGCAGAAATAGCTGGACTTGTTTTTGTATTCTCAAAATCTAAACGCATAAGCTGCTGATGACGACTCATCACGCGAAGCTTAACAATGGTCTGAGCGTTTTCTGAAACTTCAGGGATAAAGCGGATCTGCTTCATTTCTATCTGACGCTGAAGCTCATCAGCCGCCTCGTCGTTACCCACTACTCCCATGACCGACACTTGACAGCCAAGCTGGGCCATATTGAAAGCCACGTTGGCTGCGCCACCTAGACGATAGTCATCATCGGTAACCCGCATAACCGGCACAGGAGCCTCCGGCGAAATACGAGAGGTATCTCCATGCCAATAACGATCAAGCATCACATCGCCAATAACGAGTGCACGAACTTTTGAAAAATCAGGTACTTGAGACATAAGGAACAGAATCAAACTTGGATTCTGAATGTTATCATGTGGTTTGACTGGATTGACCCGGATTTCTTTTGAAGCTGCTTCACCCCAAATACTGGCCGACTTGGATGGCGATTTTCTTGCTACGGGCAATTAGCTTACTTCCGCACTCAATCATGATGAAAATTGGGTCATCAATTGGAAGTCTGCTTTACAAAGTCATGGATAAAAGACGCCATGTCGCTGAGACCAACCTTAAACTCTGCTTTCCTACATTAACTAAAAACGATATAGCTCAACTCACAAATGAGCACTTTCAAATGTTGGGTAAAGCCTTAATGGATGTCGCTATTGCTTGGTGGTGGAGTGACAAAAGGATTAATCAACTAAACATTCAAGTTTATGGTCATGAGAAGCTCACCATAGATAATACAGCCACTATTTTTCTGACAGCCCACTTTAGCTCGCTTGAACTTTCAGCTCGACTTTTGGGGAGATATGCGAAGACTCTAGCCATGTACCGTCCGCATGAAAACGCAGTCATCCAATATCATTACGAAAAATATCGATCTCAATATTCTGAAGGTATCTTAGCCAAACAAGATGTAAGACAAACCATTTCAGCACTTAAATCTAAAAAAGGCGTTTGGTTTGCACCCGATCAAAACTTCAAAGGAAAGGGTTTTATCTACAGCACATTTTTCGGTGTTCCAGCAGCCACCAATACAGCCACATCTCGATTTGCAAAGTTGGGAGATGCAATCATTCAGCCCTTTGCACTTTTTTCCAAAGATAACGGCTACGAACTTCACTTTGAAAAACCTTTACAAGAGGTAAATGGGGTTAATATTGAATCTGAAACTCAGATGATCAACAACCAATATGAAAAATGGATAATTGAGCACATTCCTCAATACAATTGGATTCATAAACGTTTTAAAGATCAACCTAATGGTCAAAGCCCTTATTTAACATCATGAGCTTGAACGCCAAACATTCTGATAAAGAGATTTACTTTCGACTTCTGACGTACGTTAAGCCGCATTGGCGTATTTTCTCGGCAGGCATTCTAGGCATGATCCTATTTGCAGCCACTGAAGCTGCTGTACCGGCGATTCTTAAACCTATATTAGATGGCACATTTGTTGAAAAAGATCCTGTTTATCTCGTGTGGGCTCCTGTTGGTTTAATCGCATTATTCGCTATCAGAGCCATTGCAACCTTTATCAGTAGTTCATCTTTTGCCGCAGTGTCTACGCGTCTGATGTATAAGATTCGAGATGACATGTTTACTCGCTTACTTCATCTGCCGAGCAGCTACTTTCAGCAAAATATTACCGGCAATATCGTTTCAAAGTTCACCTACGACGTCACTCAAATCTCAAGCGCTGGCGTTGAAGTATTAACCGTACTGGTAAAAGACACATTAATTGTCATTGGCTTACTTGGTTATCTGCTCTGGCTAGACTGGCAGCTCAGCCTTCTCACACTTGTCATGATTCCATCAGCAGCTTTAGTTGCTAAATATTTAGGCAGACGACAAAAACGACTTAGCCGAGAGGTGCAGGAACTATTTGGCGACATAACACATATCGTTGATGAAAGTGTCAAAGGTGAGCGCGTTGTCAAAATCTTTAATGGCCAAGAAGATGAGCACAAACGATTCGACGTTGCCGCAAACAAGATCCGCTTACAACAATTCAAGCTCAACTTGTCTGGAGCGATAGGCGTTCCTATTGTTGAATTAATTGGCGCACTCGTCTTAGCTCTTGTTATCTATATAGGCGCCTCTCGCACCGGAACAGATTTTACCGTCGGTTCATTTGTCGCTTTTTTTGCGGCATTAGGCCTTTTGTTTTCTCCCATAAAACGGATTACACGAGTCATGCACCCTCTTCAGATGGGATTGGCGGCAGCGAATTCGGTATTTACATTGATAGATGAAGAAAATGAATCCGATCACGGCTCTAAGAACAAACCTGATTCAGATAAAGTATCGATCACTTTTAGCAATGTATGCTTTAAATATCCATCAAGTGAAGAAAATGCAGTCGGGCCTGTAAGTTTTGAGGTTCACACCGGACAAACCATCGCTCTGGTTGGCTCATCAGGTTCGGGCAAGTCATCACTAATTTCATTGGTGCCCAGATTAAACAACCCTAGCCAGGGTCACATCTTTATAAATGGTCTAGATACGCATGATCTGAAGCTTAAGGATTTAAGACAGCTTATCGGTATCGTGAGTCAAGATGTTGTCCTGTTTAATGCAACCGTTGCAGAAAATATTGCTTATGGCGAGGATCTAGATCTCAATAGAGTCAAAGACGCCGCAAGGGCCGCTTATGCAACTGACTTTATAAATAGCCTCCCTTTAGGCTATGACACAATTTTAGGGGAAAACGGCACTAGATTATCAGGTGGTCAACGACAGCGTATAGCCATCGCACGCGCTCTTTATGCAGACCCCAAAATACTCATTCTTGATGAAGCCACCTCAGCTTTAGATACCGATTCGGAATCTTCCATTCAAGAAGCCCTAGATCATGCCAAAGAGGGTAGAGCTAACATTGTAATTGCTCATCGCTTATCAACCATAAGGGATGCTGATGTCATACATGTACTTGAAAATGGTTTAATTGTTGAAAGTGGCAGCCACGAAGAATTACTTTCAACGAATGGGCGATACGCAGAGCTTTATAAAAAGCAAAGTAAAACCACTACCGCCATTTAACCTAGCTTTCTATATACATCTGCACATTGATCAGCCAATGCTAACCACGATAAATCCATCGACTCTACCGTGCGATCCCAAGCCAATAATTCAATCATTTTTGAAGGCCACTCAATAGAATTCGGCATTAACACACATCCATTATTATCTGTGACTAGATCAGCCACGCCCGCTTGAGTAGATACCAGAACTGGAATATGGGCCGCATTTGCTTCAGCAACTACCATTCCAAACGGCTCGCGGAGAGCGGGATGAATTAATAGATTAATATTCGCAAAAAAATCTTCTGTTTTTTGCCATCCCTGAAGCTCATATGAATCACTTGGCAAGCCTTTGAACAAGTGACTCACTTCTTCCGGTGGCATACCAGCAACCAAAAACCTAATATCTGGCTTTATTTCCAACGCATCCTTGAATGCTGAAACGGCAATCTGTAGTCCCTTTCTTTTCCATTCACGCCCTATAAATCCCACAGTACCCCTTACAGATTTTCCCCCAATGAAAGAAAAATTGTCAGACACTCCAGGGTATGCAGGCATACAGAGTCGACGTTCTACTTTTGGGTAAAATTCCAACAGCTCTTGAGCAATCATTTTAGAGTTTGGAAGAACGCATAAAACATTACTTCCTAATACCTCTCGACGCTCTAAAAACTCCCAAGCCCTTAATCTTATTGATAAGAAATCTAATAGTTTTCTTTTTCTATTTAGGATTGATGGGCCATGAATCGTTGTCACATGGTGTACCGCAGTTCTTTCATGACTATGGATAATCGAATTTTCACAAGAGCCCAATGCTTCAAAAAAATCTGTAACTCTTTTTGAAAACTTCAATTGTGATAACCATCGAGGCTTTGGCTTAATCACACCGAGCTCGACAACATTAATTTTATCGTCGGGATTCTTGTGCACCTTTTCGCAAATAACGGTTACTTCATGCCCCTTGTTAACTAAAGCGTGAGTTAACTCCCACACATAATTCTCCATGCCGCCTTGTTTTCCATATTGTCGGACCACGTGAAAGGATGATGTTTTAGTGTCATTCATTGATAAAACCCAAATCAATAACGTTCTTTGCAGTAATTTCCTGGTAGCAAGGTGGCAACAAGGTATCTACATCAAGCAAATTACAATTCTTACTCAAACAAGGGGAACATTCGAAGTTTGATTTTAGATTTTTATGGTTAACACCCATAGCACCAGTTAGACCTACATCTGTAGATCCATAAATACCAATAGAGCGCACATCCAATAAAGCTGCCAGATGTGTTAATCCAGTATCAACGCCAACAACAGCCTTAGCTTTTAGCATCAATTCTGCAATCTCAGTCAGACTTAATTTTGGCAGCACAGAAATATTCAGCTCTTTACCCAACCATTCAGCGCGATCTTTTTCTTGACCTGTTGCCCAAGGAAGATAAATAGCTTCACACTTCTCTTTTAACAACTTACCAAGTTCCAGCCAAGATTCATCTGGCCAATGTTTGGAAGGCCACGTTGTGCCGTGAAGAAATAGAAAACCTTTTTTTTCTTCGAGACCAGCATTTAAATTTAATTTCACAGAAGGTGATATATTTTGATATTCATAGCCTAGTGAGAGAGCAAACAATCGCCGTACCCGCTCTATCGCATGTAAGGATTTATCAACCGCAAACTTTCGATCGTAAAATCTTGCTGCCATACCTTCGCGTGCAGACGACTTATCGAAACCACATAGGACACCGTGCGCAAATTTTGCCGGCACTGCACTCTTAATTAGACCTTGAGCATCGATAACTACATCGTATTTATTATCTCTAAGTCTTTTTAGGAATAGCTTTATTTCGCCGGAGAGAAACGTCTTACGCCAAGATTTTCGCCATCTTCTTAAGCCGATTGGAATCACTTTATCAACCGAATCGTGCCAAGCGGGAATCTCCTGAAAACCTTCTTCAATTAACCAATCAAACTTAATACCAGGAATCGCCTTAGTAGCATCCTCAATCGCAGGAAGTGTATGAATCACATCTCCCATTGATGATGTCTTAACGACTAGCACGCGCATTAAAGAGAAACCCCAATCAATTGGTCCATAGCATCTATCACCAACCTAGGCTCAATCTGATTCATGCAATTCGTATGCACTAGAGGACACTCACGCTTAAAGCACGGACTACACTCAAGCTCTAAATCGACCACACGCGACAAAGCACCCAGTGGTGGCGTGAAATTCGGATCGGTAGATCCATAAACTGCAACCAAAGGCCTCTCTAAAGCGGCTGCCACATGCATTAACCCTGAGTCATTTGAGACCACCGCATCAGTCGCCGACAGGATATCAATGGCTTCTGCCAAACTCGTGTGACCAGCAAGATCGACTGCTTCACCGTTGAGGTCTTGATTAATCTTTTGAGTGATAGCTTGATCCTTGGCTGAACCAAATAGCCAAATAGACCAGCCTCTTTGAATATATTCTTTAGCCAAATTCGCATAATGTTCAGCTGGCCATTGTTTTGAAGGTCCAAATTCCGCACCAGGACATAGACCCAAAACCATATTTTTCTCCGCACCATCTAACGAGAATTTCTTTAGTGCTGATTCAACTGAGTGTCTTTCTACAGATAATCGTGGATTTGCAATATCAAAGCTTGCATCTTTTTCATGTGCAAGCGCCACAAAGCGTTGCACCGTCTTTGTATAGATTGCTTTATCTAATGAACGAAGATCATTCAGAAGACCGTAACGCATCTCGCCCTTCCACCCTGTTCTAATCGGTATTTTCGCAGCCCACGGCGTAATCGCAGACTTGAGTGAATTTGGCAAAAGGATGGCCTGATCGTATATGCCAATTAAAGACCTACCCAACTTCCATCGATCTGGCAGACCTAGGCGACCATGCCCTAATGGCATTTCAATCGCTTTATTGACCTCTGGCATTCTCGCCAGAAGTGGTGCGCTCCAACTTGGCGCCAATACATCGATTACAACGTCTGGATTTTGCGCCTTAAGCGCAATGAAAAGACTTTGCGCCATCACCATATCACCCACCCATGAAGGCCCAACGACCAAGATTTTTTTTATATCTTTCTTCATACAGGTGAATTGATTTCTCAAATTTCAGTGATACATATCAAGCGACATTCGCTATGATTAAAAAAAATCCCGCGAGCGACCCATGACAGATACTCAACATCTTATCACCTCTGCTTTTGAAAGAAGCTTAGAGACCAAACGGACTCTTGTTGATTCTCAGATTAATGAATTGGTTGAGGTGGTAGAGCTCGTCACTCATACCTTCAAAAATGGTCAAAAAGTCCTGTTATGTGGCAATGGTGGCTCAGCAGCAGATGCACAACATATCGCCGCTGAATGGGTAACGCGTTACAAAGGTGACCGTAAAGCCCTGCCTGCTATTGCTTTGACCGTGAATACGTCGGACTTAACCGCCATTGGAAATGACTATGGATTTGACGATCTATTTTCTCGCCAAGTCGAAGCACATGGGCAATCTGGCGATTTATTAATCGCTATATCGACTTCGGGAAATTCAGCCAATGTGGTTAAAGCTGTTGATACCGCAAAAAATAATGGTCTCAGAACACTTGGCCTGACAGGTCAAACTGGCGGAAAGCTCAAATCACTTTGCGATGTTTGCCTTTGCGTTCCGAGCAATGAGACAGCTCGCATCCAAGAAGCGCATACAACCATTATGCATGCGATGTGCGAGCACGTAGATAACGTCTTATTTGGTGTTTAGCACGCCACATTTGGCCCAGCGTACCCGATAGCTCGCCGAACCTTTCTCGATTAAAACTTCCTTATCGCTATTGAGCTCATCGCAATACTGCGTCTCTGACTTCCCTTTAAGGTCGTTCAACAAACCCGCCTCAATCAAAAAGTCGGAGCCTTTAAAGCAGCTACCCACTTTTACCCTCGCATCATTGTTTATCAATCTAAAATGTTCTTTCGCAAAGTGATCTGTAAAGCAAAGGTGTTTTGAATATTTAACCTGTTGAGGTAATGCTCTAAGAGCAGTTAAAACAGGCCACGCACTCCTATGCGCCTTTTCAGAAAGATACGGAGATCCGAAACTTTGAATCACTCGAACCACCAAAACTAAAACAGTGAAAATAATCAATCCCCATTTGTAAATTAACCAGCCACGTTTGGGTTGTTCTACCTGCTGGAATAAAAGTATCAAAAAGAATGGCGTAAAAATTAGAAATGGATGTAGCCAGCGTTGCTTCATCTCAGAACCTAATCCAAAAATGACATAAGCAAGCGATAAAACAGCATAAAAGATAAAAAACCAGGTAAAAAATTGCGCCAACGCGTCATTTACAAAGCGCGCCTTTTTAACAACAAAGCCAAGCACAAACACCACAAAGGGCACTAAAAATGCAATATTTGCTCTTATGACATCCTTGGCTAAATCCAAATAACTCAAGTCAGAAACCGAGGCTGAACC
>Ga0255753_1005596_pt1 | contig 11980 bp, 9 predicted proteins | sample 041ome_10_FD_179953 | JGI IMG/M metagenome (GOLD analysis project Ga0255753, IMG submission 179953) | Coastal salt marsh microbial communities from the Groves Creek Marsh, Skidaway Island, Georgia - 041412US metaG (version 2) | ecosystem: Environmental > Aquatic > Marine > Intertidal zone > Salt...
AGGCATTAATATTTATAGAATTACCTAGTTTTTTTCACAAATGAGATTGCATTCCAAACTAATTATGTGTTAAATAGAAACACTATTAAACATATCATCAATAAGCTTAAATTATATGATGTCTAAGTAAGTTAAAGGGGAGTAAATATGAAACCAGTAGATCCTTCAAAGGGTTATCAGCTAGATACTAGCTTTATACAAGAGCAGCACCATACAAATCCAAGAAGATTGTACAGTCAAACCGGTGCAGATTGGCAATATCGTGTTGATCATGAAAGATTGAGACGACAAAGATTAGAAAGAATAAGAGCAGAGATGGAAGCTGATGATCTTGGAGCACTTGTAGTTTTCCAAGGTGCTAACGTAAGATATATCACTGGATCTTATCAGGGAAACTGGAAATATAACATCAACATCAGATATGCTGTCCTTCCAAGAGGTGGTGACCCGGTTTTATTCGAAACCGCGGGTTCTGATATGAGAAATGCTTTCCTAGATCTACCATGGTTAGGCGAAGAAAATATAAGACCAGCTATGACTTGGCAATGGGCTGAGGGCGCTGTTGGTGAAATGGCTGATAAGATGGTTGCGACTGTTAAACAAGTTCTTGTCGACAACGGTGTTCAAAATGAAAAGATTGGTGTTGATCAGCTTGACATGCCTGCACTCCATGCAATGGAAAAAGCTGGTATCAAAATCGTTAATGGATGGCCTGCTATGTCAAGAGCTAGGGTTGTAAAAACTATTGACGAAATTGAGCACCTTAAAATGTCATCATCTATTGGTGATGCTGCTATGTGGCATGTAAAACACGAATGGTTAAAACCAGGAATTACAGAACGCCAAATTGAAGCTAAAGTACACGATTTTATGCTATCTCGTGGTTGTGAAATTATCTACGATATCATCGTGGCTTCTGGAGGTAATACAAGTCCATACAGAAGATGGGCAACAGATAAATTAATTCAACAAGGCGATTTACTTATTGTTGATATTAATGCAGTAGGACCGGGTGGGTATTTCATTGACTACGTGAGAACATTCAAATGTGGATCTAAGATGACACAACAAGAGATTGACCTTTACCGTGAAACATACGATTCTATGTATGCTGGACTTGAAAATCTCAAACCAGGGAAAACATCTGCAGATGTAGTATCTAAATTCCCTGAGTATGACGATGATAAGTTTGGAACAGTTACATTGCAACAGTTTGCTCACTCAATTGGTATCACTCTATATGAAGGTATGTGGATGAGTAGAGCTTATTCACTTAAATATCCAGCAGAGATTAAAGAAAATATGTATTTTGCGATTGAGACTTTTGCTGGACATGCTGGTCTACCTCAAACATGTAGACTTGAAGAGAACGTTCTTGTCACTAAAGACGGTCCATCAGTGTTTACCAAAATGGAACATATGGAAGAAGCTGTGGCTGGTTACAGACCAGGTGAATTCCATCATGCTGAAATTTTTGGTTACCCACAAAAATAATCTTAATAGAAACTCAAACCTCGAGGTTTTAATTGCCTCGAGGTTCTTATCTTTATAAGGCAAACTTTTGTGTATTATAAGTTTGAAAAAAATCGTTCAATGATTTTTAATCCATTAATTATTGTTGCATCCGAGTTAGGTATCAGAGATCTGTCAACAGAACCTCCAAAGCCAAAAGAGCAAATAAAAGCTATGATAAAGGCTTTTAGAAATGTAAGTGACTCTGGTATAGGGAGTGTTATTGTAGACGGCGTATCAGATGAACAGGTAACGGAATTACAAAGTAACGGCGCTTATTCTGTGAAAACTGATATGTCCGAATTCGGAAAAGATCATAATTATCGATCAAAATCTGGTGCAGAGAGGATTGCTGCAACAGTAAATAAATTTGATAGATATTACACTCATGACATCGTTGTGGCTGTCCCTGATGATATGCCTGAGCTTAAACCATACTATATGCAAGCTCTGATGTATGCATTGTCAGACTCTGATGTGGGTATTGCAACCATGGTATCACCTTTAGAAGACCACGAGAAAAGTAATAGGGATATAGTAAAAGCTCAAGTCGACTGGAATAATGATAGAATTGTTTATCCACTTGAAGGATCTAAAGTTGGAACCTTAAAGGACATACGAAGAGATATTAATGATTTTGACTCTGATGATATATACAAATTAGTTCCAATTCATGCATGGAGAAGAGGGCCTTTGGATAAATTAATTCAATTACCCCCATCTGATCGTGAATTTGAAGAAGGAACGGATCTTGTCAGAGCATTAGATGCTGGCATGAGAATTGATGTCACATTTGTAACTGATAATATGAAGGTATTAATTTCACCAGAAGAGCTAGATGAAGCAGCGTATGAAATTGAAGGATAATTTTTTGCTACAAATGAGGTTTTAAATGAGCAGACCATATTACAAGCCAGATCCTGTTGGCGGTCCAGAACAATATGTTGGCGCTGAATATAAACTTAATGAGCCATGGGAAGAACAAGCACATAATGTAAAATTAGTTGGGCACTCAGATTTGAATGGTTGGGGTGATGCCTTCCAAATTCAAGTGTCAAATGGAATATGTTATGTAGCTGCATCGGGAATAAATGGTCATAATGGCATGACAATTCTTGATGTAAAGGATCCATCAAAGCCGAAAATATTAAATCAGATATCTGACTCTCCAGGTGCACGAACCCATAAGGTTCTAAGAATTAGTGATGATATACTAATCACAAATTCAGAGTTAAGGCCTAAACTAGTGGGGCAATATCCAGAACTAAAAGGTGGATTAAGAGTATTTGATATTTCAGATCCAATAAATCCAAAATTTATTAGACACGTTGAAGTTGATGGTTTTGGTATACATAGACCGATCTATGATAGAGATAGAAAATTAATGTATAGCTCTGGTTTTAAAGACGGGTATAATGGGAAAATACTTCTCATTCATGATATGAAAGATCCATCAAATCCTGAATTTATCGGTCATGGTTGGGTTGAAGGCCAAAAAGAAGGCGAAGAGTATTCATGGGATAACTCTATAGTTAAAAACGAAGCTTGGTGCCACGAAGGAAATCCATGGGGAAATTATGTCACAGCTGGATGGTGGGATGGTGGTATTGTACTATTTGATTGTACAGACCCATCAAAACCAGAATTTAAATGGAGGCATAACCCTCATGAAACCCATGGTTGGCCTGGAAACTATCATAGTTTCCTTGTGCCAAAAGGCTCTGAATTTGGAATTGTTACTCAAGAAACTATAACTGTCAATTGTGAACATCCACCAGCATTCATAACGTTCTATGATTTAAGAAATAAAGATGTTCCACTACCGGTAAGTACATATATGCCATTTGATATAGATCCACATGAGATGAGGCCATTAGATTCTAAATGGGGGCAGACAGGATCAAGACATGGTGCACATAATATATGGTTAGACATGGAAAAAAATGATCTTATTTACATTGCTTGGTTTAATGCTGGATTAAGGATCATTGATTGGAGTAATCCATTTAACCCTAAAGAAGTTGGGTCTTATATTCCAGCAGGTAATAAGGAAAGATGCTGCCCACAAAGTAACGATGTATATGTTGATCGTGAAACTGGACTAATATATATGTCCGACAGATGGGGGCTAGGTCTACATATTCTAGAATATACAGGTTAAATCAAATGACTAAACCTTTAGAAGGTATCAGAGTAGTTGAGTTTGGTAACTTTATTGCTGGACCTTTCTGTGGAATGTTGCTTGCGGATATGGGAGCAGAGGTAATTAAAATTGAACCTCTGACAGGTGATTTAGCACGAGCTATACCACCAATAATTGATGGGAAAAGCGCTGCATTCATAACCTTAAATAGAAATAAAAAAAGTTTAGCATTAGATTTAAAGTCTACCCATGGTAGGTCTCTGGCGCTTGAAATTTTAAAAACAGCAAATGCAATAATTGAGAATAACAGACCGGGTGTGATGCAAAGACTGGGTTTGGGTGAAGAGGACGTAAAAAAAATAAATAATAAAATTGTTTACACATCTGTATCTGGTTTTGGACAAACAGGTGAATTAAAGAATAGAGCGGGTATAAATCTTATTATTGAAGCCTTATCAGGAACTTTATCCGTAATGGGTGAGAAAGGGGATATCCCTCCAAGACCTGGTTTACAAACTGCTGATATTCTTGGTGCAATGTTTGCAACCTACTCAACTTTAGCAGGATTGATTGGGCAGATTAAGCATAATCAAGGTATGATTGCAGATGTATCTTTGATCGAGGCATCTATCGCATCTGCTGTATGGGAGACGACAGAATACTTATCGAGTGGTATCATTCCAGAACAATTAGGGCATTCACATCGAGCAAGTGCACCATATCAATTATTTGAAACAAATGATAAAAGGTACATTGCAATAGGTGCACCAAGTGATGCACATTTTAAAAAATTGATGGACATTCTAGATCTAAATAATTTATCAGAAAATCCTAAATTTATTTCATACTCCAGCAGAAAAGAAAATGAAAAAGATCTAGTCCCAGTTGTTGCAAATAAAATAAAGGATTGGGACTCATCTGATTTAGAAATTAAATTGACAGAAGCTGGTATACCATGCGGCTGTGTAAGAAATTACAAAGAAGCTTTAAATAATCCTCATAGTATCCAAAGGCAACTGGTTACAGAAATAACTGATGATCAAGGAATTCAAATTAAGACAATACGCAATCCTGTCTTAATTAATAATAAACCAATAAAGATAGATAGCCTTGCTCCAGAATTAGGAGAGCATAGTTTTGAAATTTTAAGTCAAGTTGGTGTGGATAAAAATGTATTTAATAAACTAGTGAGTGATGGTATTGCTATTTAGTTTTTATTTTTTCTAGTATTGCATTTGTCATATCAACAGTAGAGGCTTTTCCTCCAATATCTGCTGTTAAGTATTTTTTTTCTTTGATTACTTCTAATGCTGACTTCTCAATAATATTTGCAGCCATGATTAATTTTTCTTCATTATATTTAGAGCCCATCCACGATAAGAGCATTGATGTTGACATAATCATAGCATATGGATTTGCGATATTTTTTCCCGCAATATCAGGCGCAGAACCATGCGTTGCTTGAGCCATTGAAACATTTTCTCCAATACAAAGACCTGGTGCCATACCAATTGAGCCAATTAAACCTGCTCCAATATCACTTAATATATCTCCAAATTGATTTGTTGTTACAACAACATCGAATGATTCTGGATTTGAAACTAGGTGCATTGCTGTTGTATCAATGAGTGTATCTTCATAAGAGATTGATGGATATTCTTTTGAAACTTTTACACATTCTTCAAGGAACATTCCGCAACTTAATCTGAATAGGGGTTCCTTATGTGCTGCTGTAACTTTGGATCTATTTTTACTTACAGCAATATCAAATGCAGCTTTAGCTACTCTGTTGGATCCTTTTCTTGTAATAACTCTTGAAGCTATAGTAATTTCATTGTTTGGACGAAATTCTGGATATCCTCCAACAATTGTGTCGGAACTCTGAAGACCCTCGGTTAATTCTCTAACGAATATAATATCTACATTCTTTGAGGGATCATATGATTTTGCAGGTCTTATAGCGGCATATAATTCAAATTTTTTTCTTATAGGAGGCATTTTCCAAGTTGAGTCATTTCGTGGATAATTATTATGCCCTATAGGCCCACAAATCATTCCATTGACTTCATTTAATTTGGAGATTGTATATTCAGGAAAAGTATCACCATATTTACTATGAGCTGATTTTCCAATGGGTAAGTCAATTAGTTCTATACTATATCCTAATGAATTGAGAGTTTCAGTTAATACTAACTTAGCCATTGGTACAATTTCGTTACCAATATCATCTCCATTCATTATAGCTATTTTAAGAGACATTTTAATTTGGTATATTAATCAAATTTCTTGGATAAATCTGCAATTAACATATCAATGGGCTTATTTGATAGATAAGATGTGAATTCTTCTTTCTTTTGAAGTGTAAGCGATAATCCAGCTAGGGTTAGATCAACCACTTTGTATTCATTATCTTTGTTCAATATTAACCACCAACGAATTGACGCAAGTCTTGAGTCATTCTTCATTACATCGCCATCTATTAGGAATTCTTTTCCTTTGGATCCTTTTACGCGACAAGTGTCATTTGAAATTGAATACATAATGTCTGGATCATCGTTTGTTTCAAGCCTATCATAGATAGTTTTAGAAACCATTTTTTCTATAATTTTATAGTAAAGAAGTTCTTGTTCTTCATTAATCTTTCTTGCGTACTTACCAAGCATAATCTTACCCATAGTCGTAAAATCAACATTTACGGTAAGTAACTCAGAAATTTGTGTTTTCTTTTGATTGTTTGTTAATTCATTAGAATTTAAAACTTCAATAGTATTATCAGTTAACTTATTAGCGAATAATAATGCATTGTCGCATAATTCATTCGCGAGCGAAGAATTAGGATTAATAAAGAAGGCTATCAGAGAAATCTTTAAAATAGTTTTAGTGAATTTGAACATTGTTAACCTAGCATAGACTAGTTAGAATACTAAGTTGAGATCTATGCCTGTGTCAATTGAAAATTGAGAGGGGTCATCACCAAATAGCCCATTGTTTATTTGGTTTTCCCTCATTTGTCTGTACATACTTCTGATTGAAACATAATAGTCTGTGCTATCCATTTCAATATCATCTAATGCATCAAGTAAATCTTCCCTTGTTGAAACCACGCGAGTCGCTCCATATGTCAGGCCAATAGATGCATCTTGGTCACTAAAGTACCATGTTAGGGGATGTGTTAGAAAATCAACAACACGTCCTGTGGTGTGTCTTTCTGTTGTTGGGCCAAAGATTGGTGAATAGGAGTAAGGACCGGATTCAACACCATATATAGCTAATGTTTGAGCAAAGTCTTCTGTGTGTCTTTCATATCCTAAATCAGTAGCTGGATCACCAAAACCAAGAAAGCCAACAGTTGAGTTTATTACGAACCTATTCACTGTAGTGCCAGCTCTTTCTTGTTCACCTTGTAAAACGTCATTTATGAGAACAGTTGGCGTTTCCAAATTATGTAAGAAATTTTTGATTGCCTTTCTGCCACCTTCTGGGACAACATCTCTGTATGCTTTAGCTAGAGGTTTGAAAAGATTTTTGTCTAATTTTTGATGGAATTCAAAAGATTTTCTGTTTTCTTCTTCATTTGGATCATACAAGGAATAATCGAAGGCTTCTTCAGAAGCATCCTCTTCCACTATTTCAGTTACTGCATACGGAGAGTTGTATTGGTCTTCAATTGTTTGCTCGAAAGATACAACAGCAACAGGCTCAGTCACTTCTTCAACTTCCTGAGCTGAAGATGAGGGCATATTGTATTGATCAGCTATTGTTTGCTCGAAAGATACAACAGCAACAGGCTCAGTCACTTCTTCAACTTCCTGAGCTGAAGATGAGGGCATATTGTATTGATCAGCTATTGTTTGTTCGAAAGGGATAAATACATCTGCATTAGCATTGTGAACACTTGAGAGTAAGAAAAGTAAAGCAAATGTTGGTACACAAGTGCCTAATTTGATATTCTTCTTAATGTGCATAATTTAATCTGTTATTTAATTAATGATCAGTAAATCAAAAATAGTCTAAATTTATTTTCATTACATATATGTAATATATATAATAATAACATTAATATGTTTAATTTTTATTTAAAATAATTCAATGAAATTACTATAATTATCAATCTTTTCAACAGGATTGAAAGGTTTTCTTTATTCCATTGTATCGTATTAATAATATTGATAATTTTCTTGCTTGTTACATATTTTTTGAATATAAAGATATAAAGATATCTTTATGTATTAATTATGTTAGAAGAAAAAATAAAAACCTTTGCAGCCCTTGCAGACGAAACTCGTCTCCGAATAATTAATCTATTAATTGAAGGAGAGCTGAGTGTTCAAGATATTGTTCACTCCTTAGATCAGAGCCAACCTAGGGTTTCAAGACATCTTAGAATATTGGATGAGGCTGGTTTAATTAACCGAATTAAAGAGGGTGGATGGGTTTTTTGTAAATTAAATAATGATAAATCCAACAACTATTTATTAGATCATTTACAAAAAGATAAAACTTACAAAAATCTAAAAAATAAAGACATTCAAAGATTATATAATCTACAAAAATCAAGATTAAATGATGCAAATAATTTCTTTTTTAAACAATACAAAGAACAGTATTATGTTGATCCGCTTAATCAATTTAGTAACGTTGCTCTAGATAATCAATTACGTGAAATTATTATCAAAAATATCCATACACCAATGAACAATCTTTTTGACATGGGTACTGGATCAGGAAAAATGCTATCACTTTTTTCATCATTATCAAAAACGTGTGTAGGTGTTGATAATAATCACACAGTTATAAAAATGGCAAAGTCAAAGCTTACTCAAGACAATAGAAATAACTGTAAAATAATCTTTGGTGACATAACACAAACAGAGGCTATAGAATCATACGGCAAAGCCGATCTTGTTATCTATCATCAAGTACTTCATTATTTTGATAAACCTCAGGATTTAATCAGGGAAGCTAAGAAATTACTTAACAAGGAAGGTTTTGTCCTGATTGTTGATTACCTCAAACATCAAAATGAATTTTTAAGAACGAATTTTTCGCACAGGAGGTTAGGTTTTGATGAAACTCAAATTAAAGATTATTTTCAAAAATCAAATATTGGTTTAGTTGATAAGATCAAAGCAGTCTCATTCAAACAACCTAATATTAACGAGCTAAAAGTAATGGCATGGCTGGGAAAAAACTATGAGTAATATTTTCCAAAAAAATATCATTTTTTCATATGAAGTTTTTCCACCTCAAGATATTAGTAACAACCCTAAACTCGTTGGAAAAATAAATGCACTAACACATAAACCGAGTTTCATATCGGTAACATATGGCGCAGGAGGTTCAAATCGAGATAAAACCATGGATTTAGTCAGAAGAATACATCAAGACACAGATATAGATGTTGCCGCTCATTTAACATGTGTTGACTCTTCCATTAGTGATACAATGAGCTTAGTTGAATACTATTTAAAAATTGGCGTAAATAAGATCCTAGCTTTACGGGGAGACTCTCCAAACAATATCTCAAAAAAATATAAGGCACACCCAGAAGGTTTCCAAAAAACAGGTGAATTGATTAAAGCAATAAAAAAGCTATCTGATATTCAAGTATATTGTGCAGGATATCCAGAAAAGCATCCTGACTCAGCAAATTTGAAAGCTGATATTGAAAATTTAAAAGATAAGGTCAAAAGTGGATCAAATGATATAATAACTCAATATTTTTTTGATAATAATTTCTTTTATACTTTCAGGGAATTATTGAATAAAAGTAATATTGAAGCAAATCTAATTCCAGGAATAATTCCAATTACTAATTACCAAAAAATCCGAGAATTTTCAATTAAGTGTGGAGCTAGCATACCAAAAAAATTCGAAGGAATTTTTGAAGATAATTTTAATAATTTAAATAGTGAACAGCAGTTAGAGATTATTTTATCAATTATTGCTGATCAGGTGAGTGATCTAATTGAGAATGGGATAAATAATCTTCATATCTACAGCTTAAATCAGATGTCTTTGATGGATCAAATTATTAGCAAATTAAATATTGATAGAGTGTAGTAAATAAATGAATGAATTAGAAAGAATAGCGAAAGAACGAATTCTCATTATTGATGGTGCAATGGGGACTGAAATTCAAAAATTTGAGCTTTCTGAAGATGATTTTCGAGGACAAGATCTTTTGGACTCCAAATTCGATCAAAAAGGGAATAATGATATATTATCTATTACCCAACCTGAACTGATAAGAGATATTCACAAATCATACTGTGATGCTGGTGCTGATATAATTGAAACAAATACATTTTCATCAAACTCTATTTCACAAGCAGATTATGGTAATGAGAAGCTTGTCTATGATATGAATAGAAAATCTGCAATGATTGCTAAAAGTGTTTCAAAAGAATATTTTGAAGAAAATGGTAAACAGATATTTGTTGCTGGTGCACTTGGACCAACAAACAAAACCGCATCCATGTCTCCAGATGTTCAAAACCCATCATTTCGAGCAGTTACTTTTGATGATCTTGTAACTTCATATGCTGAAGCTGCAGAAGGATTGATTGTTGGTGGTGCTGATATAATTTTAATTGAAACAATATTTGATACACTCAATGCAAAGGCAGCAATTTATGCTGTTCAAAAAACTTATCAAAAATTAAAAACTCATAAACCTTTGATGCTGTCCGGAACCATAACAGATCTATCAGGAAGGACATTGTCTGGCCAAACAGTTGAAGCATTTTGGAATTCAATTAGATATGCCAAGCCATTTTCAGTTGGTTTAAATTGTGCATTAGGTGCCTCACAAATGAGATCACATTTACTAGAATTATCAAATCTTTCGGATACCTTGATTTCAGCCTACCCTAATGCAGGATTACCGAATGAGTTAGGTCAATATGATGAAATGCCACATGAAACAGCACACATCATAGAAGAGTTTGCTAAAGATGGCATGCTGAATATAGTAGGTGGTTGCTGTGGTACTTCGCCTGAGCACATAGAACACATCGCAGATATTACAAAGGGAATAAAACCAAGAATCCCATCTCAACAAAAGCCAATACTCAGGGTATCAGGGCTCGAGGCATTCAATAAGGAAAGCAATATTAATTTTATTAATATTGGTGAAAGAACGAATGTAACAGGTTCAGCAAAGTTCAAAAAATTAATACAAGAAAATAATTTTGATGAAGCAATAAAAGTAGCGAAAGAGCAGATTGATAATGGTGCTCAATTGATAGATATTAATATGGATGAAGGGTTATTGGACTCTGAAAAAGTCATGGTAGAGTTTTTGAATTTATTGTCATCAGAACCTGATGTAGCAAAAGTCCCAATTGTAATTGACTCATCCAAATGGAGTGTCATTGAAGCAGGTTTAAAATGTATTCAAGGCAAATCAATTGTTAATTCCATCAGTCTTAAAGAAGGACAAGATGAATTCATTAATATAGCAACAAAAATCAAACTTTATGGCGCTGCTATTGTTGTGATGGCTTTTGATGAAAATGGTCAAGCCGAAACAACTGAGCAAAAATTTGATATTCTAAAGAGAGCTTATGATATTCTTATAAATGTGGTAGGGTTTGAACCACAAGATATAATTTTTGATCCCAATATATTTGCTGTTGCTACCGGCATTGAAGAACATAATGCATACGGGCAGTCATTTATAGATGCTTGTAAGTTATTAAAGAAAAATATGCCTTTGTCGAGTATCTCAGGAGGCGTTTCGAATTTATCGTTTTCTTTTAGGGGTAATAATGTCGTAAGAGAAGCAATGCACTCAGTTTTCCTGTATCATGCAATTCGTGCTGGTATGGATATGGGTATTGTTAATGCAGGGCAACTTGCTATATATGATGACATTGAACCAGAGCTCAGGGATTTATGTGAAAGAGTGATTTTAAACAAATCTGCCTCTGCCACTGAAGAGCTTCTTCAAAAATCAATTGAATTTCAAAATGAAACAACAGAAAAACAATCTAAGAAGATTGAATGGAGAAATACAAATATAGAGGACAGGTTATCTTATTCTCTAATAAATGGAATTAATGACTATATTGAAGAAGACGTCGAACAAGCAAGATTGCAAATTGGAGAACCACTGTCTGTGATTGAAGGCCCTTTGATGAAGGGTATGAATGTTGTTGGTGATCTCTTTGGCGAAGGAAAAATGTTTTTACCGCAAGTTGTAAAAAGTGCGAGAGTTATGAAACAAGCTGTTTCTTATTTATTGCCTTACATGGAAGAAAATGGTGAGATTGCATCAAAAAAGACTGCGAAAATAGTATTGGCAACTGTTAAGGGTGATGT
>Ga0255753_1005603_pt1 | contig 11967 bp, 13 predicted proteins | sample 041ome_10_FD_179953 | JGI IMG/M metagenome (GOLD analysis project Ga0255753, IMG submission 179953) | Coastal salt marsh microbial communities from the Groves Creek Marsh, Skidaway Island, Georgia - 041412US metaG (version 2) | ecosystem: Environmental > Aquatic > Marine > Intertidal zone > Salt...
CTAATGTCGACCCAATTGATCAGCCGGAATTTAGAAAAATGATGAGAAGATTGCACAGAAGGCTTTTTCGAGGAGGCCTTTCTCATATGTTGTGGGAGCTTAAAAAAGCTTAAAAGTTATGAATAAAAGAATAACAGTAATCGGTTCTGGCTTTGCAGCACTAACCGCGGTGCGTAAATTACGTAAGGCAGATGCATCACTTGAGATTGATGTTGTCTCGCCAAAAGCTGAATTTGTGTATTACCCAGGCACTATTTGGATTCCAACTGGCCTGCGTAAACCAGAAGACTTGGTGATTGATCTCGCTAACTTCTTTAAGCGAATGAAAGTGACTTTCCATGCAGCAGAGGCAACGGGCTTAAGTGTTGATGGTCGCACTTTGCATACAAGTAATGGCGATATTTCAAACGATGGCATCATCATTGCCAGCGGTGGTCGTTTTATTAAAAAGCTTCCGGGCATTGAGCATGCGATCACCCCTTGTGGTGGCATACCTGCGACGTCTCAAATTCGTGACTGCTTAGCTCAAATGAACGGTGGCACGTTGGCTTTTGGTTTTGCTGGCAATCCTAAAGAGCCTTCTGCGATGCGTGGTGGCCCTGTGTTTGAGTTTTTGTTCGGTATCGATACGTGGCTGCGTAAAGAAGGCAAGCGCGATAAATTTAAGCTCGTATTTTTTACACCAGCTGAAAAGCCAGGGCAGCGACTCGGTGAAAAAGCTGTGAAAGGTCTGTTAAGCGAGATGGCTAAGCGAGATATCGAAACGCATCTTGGTCACAAAATGAAAGGCTTTGAGTCAAACAAAGTGATGACTGAAGGTGGTGAGTTTGACGCTGATTTGATTATGTTTATGCCAGGTATGACCGGTAATCAGTGGTTTGATAATACCGAGTTAGCACGTTCCGAAGGTGGCTTGTTGAAAGCCAATAAGTTATGTCAATCTGAAGGTGCAGATAAGGTCTATGTAGCGGGTGATTCTGGTAGTTTCCCAGGTCCTGATTGGCTACCTAAGCAGGCGCATATGGCGGATCTACAAGCAGCAGCAGCGGCTCAAAATCTATTAGCCGAGCTTAAGGGTCAGCAACCTACAGAAACCTATAAAGTTGAATTGATGTGTATTGTGGATAAACGCAATAGCGGCACATTGATTACGCGGTCTGAGACCGGTGGTGTGATGTTGCCATTGGGCATCTTAGGACACTGGACAAAACGTTTCTTTGAGTGGATGTACCTGCGACAGTACCGATAAATGCGTAACCTTGAAGAATATTCTTTTAAAGAATGGCTGACATTTCAGCCGTTTAAATGGTTCTTAAAACAGTTAAGAAACGATATCTACTGTTCTTTGTATGTCAAAAGACATTCTCCCACCGCTAAAGATCAGCTGGCGGCCGTTTATAAGGTACTTTCAGAAACAAAAAATCTGTTAATTACTATTGCTTTTGAGAAGCCCGAAGTAATTGAGCTGCAGTTGAAGGCTATACAGGATAATCCCACAGAAGCAGTTCATCTTGTGGCAGACAACTCTTATTCAACGACTGCGCAGCATGCAATTACAGAAATATGCTTAAAGTATGGTTGTCTGTATCTTAAGCTACCCGAAATTCACATAACGCATAATGCGCGAAGCCATAGTTTTGCACTCCAGTGGGTATATGAGAATTTAGTTCGTCCATACAATCTTAAAAAGTTTGGATTTATTGATCATGATCTCATTCCATTTAAAGTTGGTGATGAATTTAAAAAATTGGAAAGTGTTTTAGCATTTGGGTTAAAGCATGATGGGGTATTGAGTAATTCCGCATGGCAGCTTTGGACTGGCTACTGCTTTTTCAATCAACAGATGTTGAAATCAATTAGATTGAACTTTATGTACGACTTTGCTAACGGATTAGACTCAGGTGGAAGAAACTATCATCAACTTTTCAAAAAACATCCTAAAGAAGGTTTCACCTTTTCAAAACAGTCAGTTGCATCGGTTGATACCCAGTGGGGTGTAATTGACATGGAGCTTCTAAATGATGGTTGGCTCCATTTGGGTGGTGTTGCTTACATGGAGAACTCTGAAAATCGTATGCATGCATTTAAATATGCCTGTGATTTGTTAAGCACAGCGATGAAAGAGTACGGGTCTTTTGACTCTGTATTGATTGGTAATCAAGAGTTACCTATTGGGATTACTTACATGGGCTATAAAGATCAAGTTTTTTAGAGATTATGCGTAAGCTTAATGAATTTACTTTCAGAGAATGGCTCAAGTTAGATCCAATTTACTGGCTACTTAAAGAGTGGCGTAATGATTTAATGGTTTCTCGATACGTGAAGAGGGGTGTGGTTTCTTCTGGTCTTCTATCAGATTTGAAGAGTGCTTGCGGTCCATATAAGACATTGGTTGTTACAGTGGCTTTTGAAAATCCGTTAATGATCAATTTCCAATCTGAGGCTATGAGTAAACACTTCTTAGACGCAGTGTATGTAGTAGCAGATAACTCCAGAACTCCCGAAAAAAGTCAGGAAATAAAACAACTTTGTGAAAGCAGATGTTTGCACTATTTAAAACTTCCTGAGAACCTTGTTCAGCATGGTAATAGAAACCACAGTATGGCTTTACAGTGGTTGTTTGAGAGACTTGTAAAAAAATCAGGCTTTAGTAAGTTTGGTTTTCTTGACCATGACTTAATTCCAATCAAAGAAGTGAAAAGCCTAAGAATTTCAGATTTTCCAGTTTATGGTTTGAAGTGGGAAAGTGAATTAAAAAACGGTGCCTGGAGTCTCTGGGCAGGTTTTTCCTTCTTTAATCTAAATAAGCTTTCAAAGACTGCACATTTTAACTTTTTATATGACTTCTCTAATGGTCTTGATACTGGCGGCAGAAACTATCGATCAATTTTTCGATTTATTCAAAGTGATACGCAATCATTAGCAAGATCATCTTTTGAATGGTCAAAAACCTCAGCGGGTAATCGATTTGAATTGATCGATGGCGAGTGGCTTCATTTTGGTGGAGCCGGCTACCTGGAAGACTATGATGCAAAAATTCAAGATTTTATCGACACTATTGAGAATCCTATTTTTAAATAGTTTGGGTGAGTTCAAAATAGCGCTCAGCTACTACTCGTGCTAATTCAAACATTCGTTTTCTATTTCTGAAATTAGCTGCGTATTCTTTAGACTCTTTATTTATTTCTGAGGTAAGTTTTAAATTACTTAAGTAGTAATCAAGTATTTCTTGAGTGTTACTAAAGTCTGGTGCGATCTCAATATAGTGTTGTCCGGCAACTAAAAAGCTCTCGCAAAACCATGTTTCATACTTTGGCTTGGGCATAATGGGGAGGGAATTTGATCCCATAACCCACTTAAGGTTACTTGCTACATCATTACCTTCAATAGCGAAAATGAATTTATTAGCTAGCTGTTTTTTAAAGGATAAATAGGTGGCTGGTTTTGATCTGAGAGTACTTTGAGGTTTTATGGCTGTATCAGCAATATCAACAATATCTAAGCCATTAGTCGCCTTTAAGAAAAGCTTTCTATGTGGCTGGTAGGCGGCACCTCGCCAGAGGGCGATATTATTTTTGGTTTCAAATTTTTTACTATCATCAATAAAAGTAAAATGACGTATTGAGTCGAAAGGAAGTAATACGCTATTGGCGTTGTAATCACTAATGGGGCGGCTTTTTGTAAAAGTCGCTTGTTCAAATGTAAAATCAACATCCCCAAATTGATATTGGCAAAGGCGCTCATCTTTATCACCAAATACTCTATACCAGTCGTAGCTATAAGCACTGGATTTGAACTTCGGAACACTGTTGATGGGTTTTGGGTCAACCAATAACGGATTGAGGGAGTCTTTGCAGCAGTTTTCAACGAGCCTTTGTTCAAATGGTGTGAGATTTTTGGCTCTTTGAGTATCGAAACTCTTGAGGTTGTCCCATAAAAACCTTAGATGATTTTGTAATCGCATTAGCTATGAATATTTTATGAATGTTGTTTTGGCATTCATTATTGCAATTTGAAAGCCAGTAAGACCGTCTAAGAAGCCAAGCTTCAATATAAAGGATCTAGAAAACGCCCATGTAGCAGTCAGGTATCTGTTTTTTAATTTTTTTCGAGACTTTTGTCCAAGAAGGCCATATTTTTTTGTTTTTAACTTAACGTCATCAAGACTTGAATAAGTATTGTGGAACATTAGGCCGTCTAGTTTGAGAAGAGTAGAAAAGCCAGTAACACGTTCGTGAACTAAGTCGTTGGTAAAATTAGCTTCATTGCGATTAAAAAGGCGAGTCACCCAATCAGGATTCCAACCGGAATATTTAACCTCTTTACCTAAAAAAAATGACCTGCGATTAATGGAGTAGGCGGTTTTAGAGTCAGCTAAGTCAGCATTTAATAAAGATGATTTTAAATTATCTGTTAAGTACTCGTCGGCATCGATGCTAAATATCCAATTGTTTTTGGCTTGTGCGACGGCAAACTTTTTCTGAGGGCCAAAGCCAAGCCATTGTTGATGAATGATTTTAGCACCGTATTTTTTGGCAATCTTAATTGTTCTATCAGTGCTTCCTGAATCCACTAAAACAATTTCATCAAGGCCAGTGAGGGAGGAAAGACATTTTGCGATGTTGTCCTCTTCGTTATGGGTAATGATTACGGCTGAAATCGCTAGGTTATTCATGTGTTAATAATAGCTAATTAGTTAGCAATCATCAGCTTGATTGAAAGCGCGATTGAGATGACGACAACGAGAGGCTTTATCAGTTTGGCCCCATGCTTAATTGCTAGATGAGCGCCTAGCCAAGCGCCAACTATCTGTCCTGTCCCCATCGCTAGCCCTAGTGCCCAAAATACTTGCCCGCCGGCAGCGAAGAAAACCAGTGAAGCAATATTGCTTGTAAAATTAAGTAGCTTGGTTGAACCGGTTGCACGTTTGGCACCCCAGCCAAGTAGTAAGACGATTGCGGCAAAGAAAAAACTTCCAGTGCCTGGGCCAAAAAAACCATCATAGAAGCCAACGATAAGCCCCCCTGTTAAACCAAAAGCACCAATTGATATGCGTTGGTGGCTATCCAGATCCTTTAAAGAGGGTGATAACGCAAAATACAGAGCTACGCCTATCAAGAGGATGGGGATGATCTGGTGGAGCCAGTCGTTGTGAATATGCTGAACAGTCCAGGTGCCGAGTGCAGCGCCGATGAAGGTGATTACAACTGGCCAGAGTAGTTCACTAAGGTTGATATGGCCTTTACGCCAAAATCGATAGCTGGCAGTGCCGCTGCCAAAGCAACCTTGAAGCTTGTTGGTCGCTAAGGCATTTAGTGGTGGAATCTCGGCCCATAAAAGCGCAGGTACGGTGATAAGACCGCCACCCCCGGCTATGGCGTCTATGAAGCCCGCCAGAACGGCAATCGCTGAAAGCGCAAGAATGATGTCCAGAGATAACGCTTCCATAAGCTCTCAGCGGGTGATTTTTTTGGGTTAACGTCGTATTGTACGACCCTCTTTAATTAAGTTGTGAACAATGATCCCGGCGATAAAAATTCATCAATTGGCGAAGTTCTATAAGAAAGGACCAGAGGCGTTAAAGGGAATTGACCTTGATGTTCAGTCGGGTGATTTTTTTGCTTTGCTTGGCCCTAATGGTGCCGGAAAATCGACCACTATTGGCATCATTAGTTCTTTGGTTAACAAGTCTGCTGGTTCAGTGGAGATCTTTGGCTACGACTTAGATACTGATCCTGAAAAAGCTAAAGCCTGTATTGGTTTGGTTCCTCAAGAATTCAATTTCAATCAGTTTGAGCCTGTGATTGAGATTTTGATCAATCAGGCAGGTTTTTATGGCATACCAAGAGCAAAAGCGACTGAGCGTGCTGAGTACTATTTAAAAAAGCTACACCTCTGGGATAAGCGAAAGTCACAGGCGCGTGAGCTGTCGGGTGGTATGAAACGTCGCCTGATGATTGCGCGTGCCTTGGTGCATGATCCAAAGTTACTCATTCTTGATGAGCCAACTGCTGGGGTCGATATCGAGATCCGACGCTCAATGTGGAGCTATCTCAAAGAGATTAACCAGGCGGGTACAACAATTATCTTAACGACACATTATCTGGAAGAGGCCGAGAGTCTTTGTAGGAATATCGCGATTATCGATAAGGGTGTGATTGTTGAGAATACCTCTATGAGTGCGATGTTACGAAGACTCAATCAAGAGACTTTCGTATTTGATACAGAAGAGGCGATTACTGATTTACCAAAACTAGAAAACTTTGAGTTAACGCAGCTTTCAGATCACTCGTTTGAGGTGAGTGTGGCGAAAGAGAAGGGTATTAATAAATTATTCGAAGCGCTCAATCAAAAGGGTATTTGTGTACTAAGTATGCGAAACAAACAAAATCGCTTAGAGCAGTTATTTATTGATTTGGTTGGTGCTCAAGGTGGTCAATCATGAAAATGATTTACTGGACGGCATTCAGAACCTTATTGATTAAGGAAATCCTGCGTTTCGCACGTATCTGGGTTCAAACAATATTGCCGCCAGCGATCACAATGGCGTTGTACTTCATTATCTTTGGCAAGCTGATTGGCTCGCAGATAGGCGATATTGAAGGGTTTCGTTATATCGATTTTATCATGCCGGGTTTGATCTTGATGTCGGTGATATCAAATAGCTATGCAAACACGGTCTCTAGCTTTTACTTTAGTCGTTGGAATAAGCATATTGATGAATTACTGATTGCGCCAATCCCTAATTGGTTAATTTTGGCAGGCTATGTTGCCGGTGGTGTGGCGAGAGGGGTGATAGTTGGTGTCGTTGTGACGATTGTGGCGTCCTTTTTCTCTGATATATCTATCCACTCTTATGGAATAACATTCCTTGTTTTTGTGCTGACATCGGTGCTTTTCTCTTTGGCGGGCTTCATCAATGGGGTCTTCGCGAATAGCTTCGATGATATTTCGATCATTCCGACATTCGTTTTAACGCCGCTGACCTATTTGGGCGGAATATTTTATTCAATTAGTCTTTTGCCTGAATTCTGGCAAATAGTTTCAATGGCTAATCCGGTCCTGTATATGATTAATGTTTTTCGTTTTGGTTTTTTGGGGATCACTGATATTGATATTCGGCTTGGGATAGTTATTTTATTGATTGTTATATTTGCATTAAGTTACATTGGAATTTCACTATTAAATAGTGGTAAAGGTGTCAAATCTTAAATATGAAAAATATTCCGATAAAGAATCTCCATATTGATAAGATATTGTTTTTTTTATCAATATGTTTTTTTTCTATAAATCATAGGATTTCAGTAGGTTTGATTGCAACTTTTACATTGCTAGGGATATATTCTTTTTTCAATGAACGAAAATTAGCAGATGTCTTTACTGCAATAAAAAATAATTGGATTTTGTTGCTTTCAGTTATGGTTGTTCCAATTGGATTTGCACTAACAGCTATTTTTCATGGGCAATTAGATATACTGATAAAGGAACTTGACATACCTTTGAGGTTGCTTCTAATTATTCCAATTGCCTATTACTTTAGTAGGCATCCTATAAGTGTAGAATTTTTTCTGGTGGCTTTTTCTACGGCTTTAATACTATTCGTTGTAATGTCTCTTGCTGAAAATACAGGAGCTAGGGTTGCTTTAAGCTATGGTGTTCCTATAACAATGTCAAATATCGTAACGTTGGTTTCAATTTCATTATTCATTGTAGTTATGCATAATTTAAATATAAATAAAAAGTATATTTTATTTTTTTGTGTAGCCTTTTTGCTCTCAATTTACGCGAATATTTTGACTGGATCTAGAGCTCCTTGGCTTGTTTACATAATGTTTTTTAGTTATGTTTATTCAATTTATAATTTTAACTTCGTTTATAAATTTACGTTTATCGTTGTTACTATTTTTATTTTTTTAAGTATCGATAGCATTGCTAATTTCACATATTCGCATAGGCTATTGGTTACTATAGATAATTTGCAATGTTTTATTCAAAATCCCTCTTCAGATTGTGCAATAAGTAGTATTGGCACAAGGTTATGGCTAATTTACATTGGAGTGAAAAACTTCCTAGAAAATATTTTATTGGGATCGGGTCTTGATTCGTCATCAATATTAATCGAGGAAAGTGTTAAATCAGGCATGATCCCAAGTATGCCTTTCTATGGGCACTTGCATAATGACTTGATTGAGTTTGTATCACAAATGGGCTTGATTGGGTTGGCGACGTTTGTTTTTTTAAATATTGGCCTACTTAAGATTTCATATGACTTTTTAAATGAGATGCATGGTAATTTTTGGGCCAAAGCAATAATTTCATGTATCTTAATTTTTCTTGTTATGGGTTTATTCCAGTCTTTATTTTCACATTCTATCGTAGTAACTGCATTTTCTTATCTAATAGGATTTTATATTGGAAATGCAAAATATTTTGCTAAAGAAGGAAATTTATACAAATGATGCACTACATTAAATCTTTTTTGCGACCAAAAGGTAAGTTAAATTTTGTTAGGAGTTTGCCTGAAGGTGTTAAAATTTTGGATGTTGGTTGTGGAAATTTCTCTGTATTACCCATAAAGAAGCTTAAAAAGAAATGTTATTATGTGGGTTTAGATGTTGAAAACTACAATCAATCTGATGAATCGATATTTTTAATGGATGAATACATACTGACTACCCCTGAGTTATTTTCCCGCAAGATAGAGGAGTCTGGTGTTGGTTTTGATGCTATCATTTGTTCCCATAACATTGAACATGTATCCCAGAGGGAGCAAACTTTGTCTGAAATATTGAATAAAGTTAATGCTAATGGCATGCTTTATTTGTCGTTTCCTTCAAAAGATTCCCTAGAATTTCCTAGCCGCAAAGGTACTTTGAATTATTTTGATGATAGGGGGCACGTCTACCCCCCACCTGATTTTTTAAAAATAAAAGAAATGCTTATTGAGCATGGTTTTAACTTAGAATACTGCAATCAAAATTATAGGCCATGGCTACTTAGGGTTGTTGGCTTCCTCTTTGAGCCCCTATCTCTCTTAAGTTCTAGAGTTTTAGTTGGCACTTGGGAGTTATATGGTTTTGAATCAGTAATCTGGGCGAAAAAAAATTCACCCCCTTGCCGCTAAGGTTTTTTTGAATGAGCATACATATTTTTGATGAAGGCTTCCGTGCTAATTGGGATTTAAAATCTGAAGATATTGTGATGACCAATGGTGTATTTGATATTTTGCATAGAGGTCATGTTACTTATCTAAATGAGGCTAAAAAATTAAATAAGTATCTTGTTGTCGGTGTGAATTCCGACAGTTCAGTTAAAGCTCTCGGTAAGGGTGCTGAAAGGCCTTACATCAATGAGGCTGATCGTGCTTTTATAATCAGTCAATTAAAGCCTGTTGACGCTGTTATAATATTTAATGAATCAACTCCCATTAAATTGATTTCAGAAATCAAGCCTTCTGTTTTTGTTAAAGGTTCCGACTATACGTTGAGCACACTTCCTGAGTCTGAGGTTGTTCTTTCTCAGGGGGGGCGAGTGGAATTCATTTCATTAAGTCATGGCTATTCAACAACATCGATTGTCTCTTCAATAAAAAACTAACATCAAGCAAATTCAAATGAGTTATATATCCAATCTTAGTGTTATTTTAAAGGGTATAGAGTCTCGCCTAGATATTATCCATCTACGTGATTCGTTAAAGTTAGCCTGGGATAATAAAAGAAACATCTTTCTATGTGGCAACGGTGGCAGTGCCGCTAATGCTATACATTTAGCTAATGACTTTATATATGGTGCGGGCGTTAAAAAAGGTGGTGGGCTAAAAGTGGAGGCACTTTCATCTAACCCTGCTGTTCTAACATGTCTTGCAAATGATATTGGGTATGAAAATATTTTTTCTGAGCAGCTTAATGTTAAGGGTTCTGAAGGCGATGTTTTAATAGTACTTTCTGGTAGTGGCAATTCTGCAAATGTCGTCAAAGCGTTAGAGGTAGCAAAAAAACTTAAAATGCATACCTTTGCAATTCTTGGATTCACTGGGGGGGCGTGTAAAAAACTTGCAGATACCCCGATACATTTTGAAATTAACGATATGCAGATAGCAGAGGATTTGCAGTTAATTGTCGGTCATATGTGCATGCAATGGCTTAGTGAACAAAAACTTTAAATTGGTAATTAATATGGCAGATAAATACGGTATCGATACTCATAAGCTTATATATCACCCAAAGCGCGTAACTCAGTTACTAGAGGTTGGTAGAGATTGGAATAAAGCTAAGGTGGTTTATCCTATTTATATCGAAGTTTCTCCAGTGGGTGCCTGTAATCACCGGTGCACTTTCTGCGCAGTTGATTACATTGGTTACAAAACTAACATGTTAGATATCGATATCTACAAGCAGCGTGTGGATGAGATGGGAAAATTAGGCGTTCGTAGCATCATGTTGGCTGGTGAAGGCGAGCCAATGATTCATAAAAAAATTCACGAGATGGTGAAATATACAAAAGCTGCCGGTATTGATGTTTCTTTTACGACTAACGCAACGGTTGTCCGCGATGACTTTATCGAAGAGGCCTTGCCGCTGACCTCTTGGATAAAAGTATCCATTAACGCTGGAACAGCTGATACCTATGCAAAAGTGCATCAAACCAAAATTCGTGATTTCGAAAAAGTTATTGAGAACTTAAAAAAACTAGTCGCAAGAAAAAAAGAAAAAAATCTAGACTGTGTGATTGGTGCTCAATGCCTGTTGTTGCCAGAAAATGCACATGAGTTAGAAGACTTGGCGAAGCTTTGCCGGGATGAAATTGGCTTGGATTATTTGGTTATTAAGCCTTATTCGCAGCATATGTTTAGCGAGACCCATCAATACGAGTCAATTGATTATTCCCCGTATCTTAAGATGGCAAATGATTTGGGTCGTTTTAATACGGAAAGCTTTAATGTAGTTTTTCGTGGTCATACGATGCAAAAGTACATCGAAAGCGATCGGTATGAAAAATGTTACTCAACACCATTTTTATGGGCCTACATAATGGCTGATGGGTCTGTTTATGGGTGTAGTGCTTATCTTCTGGATAAAAAGTTTGAGTACGGCAACATCAACGATCAAACCTTCCAGGAGGTCTGGGAGGGTGAAAAACGGATGGAAAGTTTCAAGTACGTTAGTAACGAGCTTGATATAAAAGAGTGTCGTCGAAATTGTCGTATGGATGAGATCAATCGTTATCTTCATCGCATGATTGAAGATAAAGTGCCACACGTTAATTTCATTTAAGTGATAGAAAAGTGAAGAGTCTTGTAACCGGTGGTTGTGGCTTTATAGGAAGTCACCTCTCAGAACAGCTTCTCGAATTAGGTCATGAAGTCGTTATCTTAGATAATCTTTCTTGCGGTCGCATTGAAAACATCGCTTCATTTGTTGATCACAAGTCACTAACAGTTATCCACCAAGATATTGCTGACAGATCCTCAATTGCATCGTCGTTTGAAGGCGTTGATTGGGTTTTTCACATGGCAGGTATTGCCGATATTGTGCCATCTATAGAGCAGCCGGATGCATACTTTCAAAATAACGTGTTGGGTACATTAAATGTTTTGCAATGTGCACGCGATGCTGGTGTCAGTCGATTTGTATATGCTGCTTCATCATCAAGTTATGGAATCCCGGATCAATACCCTACGCCAGAGTCATCACCTATAAAGCCTCAGTATCCATATGCGCTAACTAAGTATATGGGCGAAGAGTTGGTTTTGCATTGGTCCCAGGTATATGACCTGCCGGCGGTATCACTACGTCTTTTCAATGTGTATGGTCCTCGCTCAAGAACAACGGGTGCTTATGGCGCCGTGTTTGGCGTATTTTTGGCGCAGAAGCTAAATAACAGACCATTTACGGTGGTTGGCGATGGTGAACAAACCAGAGATTTCACTTATGTCACTGATGTTGCTGATGCGTTCATTGCGGCAGC
>Ga0255753_1005609_pt1 | contig 11959 bp, 4 predicted proteins | sample 041ome_10_FD_179953 | JGI IMG/M metagenome (GOLD analysis project Ga0255753, IMG submission 179953) | Coastal salt marsh microbial communities from the Groves Creek Marsh, Skidaway Island, Georgia - 041412US metaG (version 2) | ecosystem: Environmental > Aquatic > Marine > Intertidal zone > Salt...
AAGTTGCTCGCGTGTCCATAAGTAAGTTTAACCAAGGGTGCCTACTTTTTTTTGAAGGAAGAACATTTTTTTGAATCTTTCTTGGATCCACAAATCTCTTTTGCGCGCATACTATAAACACACACACAGAGAGAGAGAGAGAGAGACGTAATAAAGAAGAAGAAACAGTATGGAATCAATGTTCTTTGGTGGCGGACGCGGGGGGTATTATTCCGACGATGGCGACGACGAAGAAGAAGAACGAGATCTAGAAGAAAAAATTCGGAATCATCATCATCATTTTCAAGCCGGAGAAAGAGCATCCGGAGGAGGAGGAGGACAAAGAGAAAACCACCACGCAGGCGATCCGAAAACGACGACGACGACGGAACAAGAGGAAGTGAACGAAACGTTGACGAACGTGTTTCAAGGGTACGAGACGAAATCGTTACCGTTCGAGACGATACCACATCCGTGTAAAGTGGTCGAGTCGTCCTCTTTAAACGCCGTGGCGTTGCCGAAACTCACCTATCCTCTCGTTTCCGAGTTGATTGAGAATCGAAAACTGTCCGGCTTGCAACTCGAAGGCGTCGCGTACGCGTGTCAAAAACACCAAGAGTATTTAGAAGATGGCAGACGACGAGCGGGGTTTTTTATCGGCGACGGTGCGGGTATTGGTAAAGGGAGGCAAATTGCCGGCGTCATTTTCGATAATTATTGCAGAGGAAGAAGAAGACACGTTTGGGTGTCCACGTCGATCGATTTGGCGCGAGACGCGATGAGAGATTTAACCGACTTGGGGTGCCACGCGAAGATCATAAGAAACGTTCAAGAGCTGGATAACCAGACCAAAGCGACTGGGTTGAGTCGCGACTTTCAGGAAGGTATTTTGTTTACCACATATTCGACGCTCGTGAGCGCTACCGGGAAGTACGACAGGTTCCAACAGATTATCGATTGGTTCGGCGAAGGCGAGGACGGGAACGGCTGTTTGGTTTTCGACGAATGTCATAAAGCCAAGAATTCGGGGCACACCGCGGGCGCGGGAAAAAAGTCGAGCAGCGATAATGGGAGTCAAACGGCAAAGGCTGTCAGAGAGATGCAAGAGATGTGTCCGGAAGCCAGAGTTTTGTACTGCTCGGCGACGGGCGTTTCGGAGATTGGAAACATGGCGTACATGGAACGTATGGGCTTTTGGGGTCCGTCGACGCCCTTCAAAGATGCCGAGACCTTCATCAAGAAATTGCAAGACAGAGGCGTAGGTTTTCTCGAGATGCTCGCGATTGAGATGAAAGCCGGTGGAAAGTATGTCGCGAGAGCGCTTTCCTTCGAAGAAGCGGAATTTCGCACGGAAACTGTGAAAATTACCGCTCAACAGAGGGCGATGTACGACTCGGCGTGCCAAATTTGGCAAGACGTTCGCGTAGAGTACGAGGATTTAGCGCATAAACGAGGCGAGAAGAGCGGGATGTTCATGAAATTGTACTGGAGCGCGCATCAAAGATTCTTCAAGTTGTTATGCGTGAGCTTCAAAATCCCGTTCGTCGTCAAGGAGGTTGAGGAAGCTTTAGAAAGAGGCGAGTGCGCTTTAATCGGTCTCCAAACAACCGGCGAAGCGCAAGATACGCGTTTGAACTTACAATACGGATTCGAAAGCGATGTCCCAACCTCCACGACGCAAGAAATTTTGAGACAGTTCATTATGGAACACTTCAAGACGGACGTCAATGGCAAATCGAACGGAACCGCTGAGGAGCAAGAAGCGGTGAAACTCTTACCCGTCGCCGATCTTCCGGATGGTTGGAAACAAAGAGCAGACGGAACTATCACCGGTCCTCGAACGCACGAGGAAGCGTACAAGGTCAAAGAAGCGCTCTTAAAGCGCGTAGAAGAGCTGGATTTACCCCCTAATTTCCTCGACGACTTAATCGATAAACTCGGCGGCGTCGAGAAAGTAGCCGAGATGACAGGCAGGCGTGCCAGAATGGTGCGACACTCGATTGGTGAAGAATCTGGACTGACGTACGAACCAAGATTTGCGGTGCCACCAGTCTCGGACGACGGGCGGCATTTACTCGCATCGGCGAGTAATAACAACAAGGACAAGTTCGCATCGGAAATGGATAGCATCAATATTCGAGAAGCCAAGTGGTTTATGGAGGGGAGTAAATTGGTTGCCATCATTTCAGATGCAGCTTCGACGGGAATCTCACTGCACGCGAGCAAGAAAGTGCCGAACCAGAGGCGTCGCGTGCACATCACCGTTGAATTACCCTGGGCTGCGGATAAAGCAATCCAGCAACTTGGACGGTCGCATCGCTCGAATCAAGCACAGGGCCCGTTATATGTTATGGTCTCAACTGATATTGGGGGTGAACGGCGCTTTGTATCTGCTGTCGCGAGACGTTTGCAAAGTCTCGGCGCGCTCACCCGCGGCGATCGACGCGCGGCGACTGGTGTCGATTTGAGCGATGGTAACGTGGACTCTTTCCTCGGGAAACGATCTTTGCAAATTATGTTTGATGCGCTCAACGCGCAGGTCGACAACGATACTTTCGATTTCAAATTACCGACGGGCGTTTCCTTGCAAAGTGTTTGGAAACACGCCGGGTTGAGTGACGACGAATACCAACGTAAGATTTCTGAAGAAACAATTGAGAGCGGTAAATCGCTGAGAGATATTTACGTGGAACTTTCACGCGCTGTTCTCGAGCTCGGCGAGAAAGGTGGTGAGAAATCTTTGATTACTGTTAGTGCGGTCAACGTGCGCAGATTCTTAAATAGGTTACTCGGCGTCCCGGTACTTCGTCAAAATATTCTGTTTGGATTGTTCGGAGATACGCTCCACGCCGTGATAAATGCCGCGAAACTTGAAGGTAGTTATACCGAGGGAGTGAATCAACTCGGCGGTCAACATGTCGCGCTCGATGGCAAAGCCAACCAAGTTGTTCTCACAGAACCGTTTCACGGTGCTCGCCTACTTAAGTCCAACTTTGTCTCCGATCGTGGGTTATCTTGGGATCAAGCCTTTGAGATGTACAAAACGAGCGGTTCGCGATACCCCCGCGATGGATTTTATTTCAGAAAGAAAAAGTGGTACGGCAGGCGCGAAATTATGTTAGTGTTCACAGCCCCTGGTACCGATGAACTCGAAGTAGAAATTTACAGACCGAATATGGGGAGAGTTCAACCCAACCATAATCGCTTCGATTTCATGGCAGACAACACTCGAATCGAAGACAAAGACCCCGGGTGGTGGATTGAATCTAAAGCCAAAGAAGAGTGGGATTTTATGTACGACAAGACCGAATTCGGCTGCAAACATTACGGGAAGTGCCAAAACGCCCAAAGCGGTATACATTGCGATTTCGGAAGTCGAGCTGAGCGATGCTGCATCGTCAACGGTGCCGTCGTGACCATGTGGAAAGAGCTCGAAACAGTTTTGCGACGACATCAGTCGAGTGTTCTTTTCCGTGACCGACACATGCGCGTCGTACGCGTGGAAACTAACCTTAAGAAGCGACAAGAAGAGGCGCAGACGACGGCCGTCGCGGCGTTACTCCCCGATTCAAACGGAAGCGATCAACAAGAACAAAACCCCGAGGACTTTTCGTTAAACGAAACGAACAACGGAACTGACGAAATGTTCGAGATAGTTGGTATTCGATATCCCGAAAAATTACTCCCGCTGGTCGTCGCTGCCGCCGAGAAAAATTGGGAGGAAAAAAAGAAAAAAGGCGCGGAAATTAAAGGTCGCATGTCGTTGAAAAAAGACGACGTGACGCCTATTGATCCATTCTCGTACAAGAAAGCGACGACGCAGCAAAAAACCATGAAGAACTTTTTCAAATCCTCCGGGAATAAAAAAACAACCAGTTTCTTGAACTGGGACGATTTTGAAGACGAGGAGAACGCGCCCGAGAAGAACAAAAAGACCGCACCTTTGTTGACTGCGGCCGCATCTAATGCAGCTGCCGCCGACGATGCTTCGAAAAAGTCAAATGTCCGCGATAAAAGCGTCTCGTCTTCTGCGCGCATCCAAGACTTTTTCAAAAGGTTACCCGCCGAAGTGGCGGATTTGGAAAACTTGGTGAAGAAACAGAAAACGAGCGAAGAGGCGCGGGAGCGAAAACGTTTATTAGCTAAATCTCCAACGCCAATTCCTTTGAAAGAAAGCATCGAAAGGGACGGCAGAACGAACGCATCAATAGCACCACCACCACAAGTTGAGTACATAGAAATTGATTGATTGATTGATTGATTGATTGAGAAATCATCTTCCTGTAATACATTTGCACGCTTTACGAAACAGACACAAACTACACTTTCAAACTCTCTCTCTCTCTCTACTCACCTTCTACGTTTGGATACAAAAACATCCCTTTCACGCCGTCGGCATCGGTCACAAACCCTAACCGTTCATAGAACTCCACCACATCTTTATCCGCGAACAACGTCACGTTCGCCACATCTCTCGCCAACAGCGCGCGTATCGAGTGCGACACAATCGCCTTCCCTAACCCTTGACCTTGATACTCTGGATCGACAATTATATCCCACAAACACGCGTTGAACGCGTGGTCAGACGTCGCTCTGCACGTCGCTATTAATTTTTCTTCTTCCTCTTCTTCTTTATTATTATTATTACTATTGTTACTACTACTACAAACGTACATCTGCGCGACTAAAAACGAATTCTCCAGAGCGATTTTCAGCTTCTCCTCCGGTCGTTTCGGCCACCCAACTTTATCGCACAAATCAGAAACCTCTTGGACGTTTATTTCTCTCGTCGTGGAATACATTATTCTTTTGTTCTTCGATTGGACGATGAGGACGTCTGGTTCAGACGAAGCGTCGTGAGACTCGTTCTTCTTCAACGAGGGAGAAGACGACGCGCCGCGAGGGGCAAGCCTCGTTGATTTTTTTATCCCCATTATTACCCGACGAGGATGAGGATGAGAACGAGGATGAAGTTGACTCGTTCCGTTTTTACTCAAAGGAATAACACGAGTTCCTTCGCTCCTCATCATCATCATCCTCGTAATCGTCTCGTGCTCTTCTTTGTCTTCTTTGAAACCTTTTGTTGTGTCTGTTTGTTTGTAGCTCAATAAAACTACTCTAAGAATGCTACTTTTATCACGCGTACTAAGAGAAATTAGTATTAGGTAATAATGCATAATTTGCATTCACTCTCCTTCCCTCTTTGAGCGTCTCCGCACATTACGTTTAGGGTTTTAAAAAAGTTCATTCTTCTTTTCTCTCTCTTTCGTCTTCTTCTTCTTCATTGAAGAGTAGAGCAGTCGTGCGAAAAACGAGAGCATTTAGTCGCTTTTCGAGAACTCTCTTTTTTACTCTCTTTCTCTCGAAACAAAACAACGCGCGCTGTTTGCTCGAACGAACGCTCTTAGTTTCGCTCTTTGCTCTTTAAACTGCGCTGCTTCTTCTTCGTGTTTAAGAAAAAGAAGAGAGAGATGAGCGCATTTCAACAACAAGAACAACAACGAGGCACCTCTTCTTCTTCTTCTTCTTCTTCGAGTAATCAACAACAAAAACAAAAACAACAACAACCAAAAACTTCGACGACGGAAGAATTACTGAACCACATGCAACTCGCGTTAATCGGTGGTGATGATGGTGGTAATGGCGGTGGTAATGGTGCAATGTCCGCGACGCTTTCCAAGCAAGCGGAAAGCGTCGATTTCAACGATTTCTTCTCATTGAGACGACCGAAAGATGCCGCGAGCGGCTTAAACTCTGGTTTGAAATCCGTGGGGAAAGGCGCGTTAGCTGGAGCAGCGGCGTTGATTGCGGCACCGATTGCCGGCGCTAAAGCGGAAGGTGCGAGTGGGTTTTTCAAAGGTTTAGGCGCCGGATTGGCGGCGGCGGTGGTTTTACCCGTCGTCGGCGCCGGCGTCGGAGTGACGCAAATTTGTCGCGGCGTGGCGAATACGCCCGAGGCGATTATGGCGGCGAATGACGGAAAGAGGTGGAATCGACACACCAGAGAGTGGGTGGATGAAGATTTAGTGCGAGATGGGATTTGGTTGGCGCAATCGACGGACGAGGATATATATGAGCAGGCGAGGAAGAGGGCGATGAGTGAAGGTAGAAGCGGCATCGGGCTCAACGGAGTACTCAACGAGAGCATGGGAGGAGGTAATAGCGATAATAATAGTAATGATAATAATAGAAACGGAGGAGGGAAGCAAGTTAAAGAGACGCAATATTACGAGATTTTGAAAGTTGAAACGACTGCTTCGTCGGCGGAGATTAAGAAATCGTATTACGAACTCGCGAGGAAGTTACATCCGGATAAAAATCCCGACGACCCGGACGCGCACAACAAGTTTCAAAAAGTCGGCGAGGCGTACCAAGTGTTGTCCGATCCAGAGTTGAGGAAAAAATACGATTCAAGAGGGAAAGATGGATTAGGTGATATACCCGTGATAGACGCGTCGGCGTTTTTTGCCGCATTGTTCGGGTCGGACCAGATGGAAATGTTCGTCGGGAAACTGCAAATGGCAGTCATGGCCGAAGGCGGAAGCGATTTGACGAGAGATGAAACGCGGATTTTACAAGACCGAAGAATTGTTCGATTAGCGATTAATTTGGCTGCTATTTTGGATGGGTACGCTACGTCGGCTCGCGCTATGGTCACACCGACTGCGACTTTAACGGCTGATAAGACGAATGAAAAAGAAGAGGAGGAAAAGCTGCGCGAAAAAGCGGCTCTGGAAAAGTTTGAAGCGCAAATGAAACCAATCGCGCAGAGTTTAGCCAACGCTTCTCACGGACCAAAAATGTTGAAACAGATTGGATTCGTGTACGAGAAGCAAGCGGAGCAAGTGTTGACGGATCCCGTGGCTGGTTTTGGGACGTGGGCGGATTTAGGGGTTCGTTCAAACTTTGCCGCCATGGAGCAAAATACAAACAGAACGAAAACACAGTTCAGCGCGATGAAAGCCGCGTTTGGCGCGTTTGGAACGGTGAAGAAAATCGCCGAGGAAGAGGAGGGATACATGAAGGAAGAAGAAGGAAAAGGAAAAGAGGGTGAAATTGAAAAGAGCGCTGGCGAAAGAGACGGGAAAATCGCCGAGAATATCGCTAAAGAGCAAGAAGGGAAGGAAACGAAGAAGAAACCGCCGTTGACAGAGGCTGAAATAATGCAGCGACGCGCGCAGCATCAAAAAGACGTCATGCCGCACATTTTAGAAGCACTTTGGAACGTTTCTGCGCTCGACATTGAATCGACACTTAGATCGGTGTGTGATAAAGTTTGTCACGATAAGAGCGTGAAGAAAGAAGTGAGAAAAAAGCGTTGCGAGGCGTTGTCCGTGTTAGGCAAAGTCTTCCAAACCACCGAGGCGGACGAGGCGCATAAAAATGAAGATATTAATCAACAGTTGGAAAATGCAATGCGCGCGGCATTCACGCCAAAAGAGAATGCAGATGAGGACGATAGTGACTGATTATATATAGTTATCGTTGTGTAAAAATAAGGAATGATGTTTCTCTATCTCAATCACTATTAAGAATTTTCTAGTTTCGCTAACACTCTCAGAGCGTATTTTCGGAGCAATTCGTCCTCGCTCGTGCGCGATTGCTGCAGAGCATTTCGAACCCCTAATTTTATCAGCGCCGATCTGCACTCTTCGTGCGCGCAGAGATTTCCGAGCGAAAAGAGCGCAACATGCGCGGGCGTTTGCTTATCTCCTACACTGCTACTCTTTTTACTGCTACTCTTCTCTGAAGCGTACTCTTTGGCGAGTAAAATTAGCGCCTTGGGCACATCGTTCGCAAGCAAGTCTGCGATGAGAGCATCGCCGTTTCTCGCCAAGTTTCCGAGCGCCGCCGCGGCGTTGCTTCTCGTTTTCCCATCGTTCTCATCTTTTCTTCCAACACCAAAAGTTGACCCGTAATGATTACCTATATTCCTCACGAGTGGGAGAATTGATCGTCGCAAATCATCGTAGAGATAATCGGAGTGAAACCCGGCGTTCCCGATGGCGAAAGCGGCAAACTTTCGAACCAACGCAGAGGGTTCCTCTTTTTCGTCTGCGTTTAAACGATCAATCAGCGCGCCGACCGTCCCATACTTCTTAAATGATGCGTAAAAATAGTCCGAGTGGCGACAAAGGTTACCGAGTGCGTTCGCTGCGCGCGCGCGCACGTTGAAATCTTCGTGTCGAAGCAACTTTGTTAAATGAAAAGTTGCGTTTGCCTCGCCAACATTTTCGTACCGACTCTCGTTACTCTTGGCGAGCTGTGAGAGAATCATAGTCCAATCAACAATGGTTGTTGCTTCGTTCGCAAACTCCACTTTAATAGATTTCTGCTTAATGTTCAGCAACGAGGACGCAAACGAAGATTGCGAAAGCGCAAACTCGCTGAGAGACGCCGAGCATCCTTTCGCTTCGATGAACTGGTTGCTGAAGACATCGCCGCCGGTGACGACCAGACGCGAAATTAAACTAATAGCACTCGATAAAGAATGCGCTTCACTGCTGTTACTAGTACTAGCAGTATCAACCGCCGCTGCTTTTTTGTTCTTTTTGCTATTCGCTTTGTTTTTGGTCGTGTTATTTTCTTCTTCCACTTCTTCTACTTCTTCCTCCTCGTTCTCGTTACCGTTCCCGTTATATTTTCTTAACGCGCGCATTTCCAGATCTGTCTTCATCGACTTCACGCACTTCAACAAAGTTCCGAGCACATTTTTTTCCTTCAATACTGTCATGAATTTACGGTTTGCCACGGCGCCAACTTTTTCTGCGTTTGAGCCTTTCGTCGGGATGAACGCCAGCGGTAACCGCAAAACGTTGAGTAAGGAGAAAATCGCAAGATGCTGCGAGGATTTATACTCCTCGATCGCTTTTGAAGACGCGTCGGAGCCTGGGGCCGTCCGAGCTATCGTCGCCACAATCGACGTTGAAAACGAGGAGAAAATCTCCATCGCGTCGCAACAGCTCTCCGCGACGCCAGAGTCGCAAAGAAAATCCGCCGGATGCGCAGTCTCGCAATTTTCCTTCGCCAACGGATGTAACGCGTACGCCACAGCTGCGATACCGTCTGCAACTGGACGTAACTTAGTCATGATTGCACTTTTAGTTTCGAGAGATGATGATAGCGTCACTCCCTTGGACAACTCGGAAGCGCGTGCGACTAATTTAATCAATCTCGTCGAGAAGCGCATCAACGCATCTTTTTCGAGCGCCTTGTCAGCAAAAGCTGTCGACGCCCTCGAACACGCGCCAATGATACGACACCCAGAGAGACTGAGAAATCCACAGTATGTTGAATTTGACGACGCTTTAATGAGTGCTTGGAATGCGCCCATGCGTTCGCCGTATCGAACGAATGAGTCCGCGACGAGTGTAATCGAAACCGGCGCGTAACACGAAGAACATTTCAACAAGGCATCGCAAGCGTCGCCGACAGCCTCGCCTCTTCGTTTGAATATGGCGCGTCGTTTGCGCTCGTCGTTTTCATTTTGAGCATTATTGCACTCTTTGCCACTTTCTCTGTCTTTTTTCTTTTGCGCGCTTTTCGCTTGCTCTTCGAGTAAATCGCGTTCGAGCTGACTAAACGACGATGCTAAATGCGCGATTAAACTTTCGCAAAACGTTGGTTTCGGGAGCTTTGAAAGTGCCATGACGCATTCCTGACCTTCACCGCGCTTTGAGGCGAGATCGATGGCGCGTGTGACGGCGACCCGAGCAAAGTGCTGCGTCTCGAGCTTCGATTGGATCAGACGAAGGCGAAGTTTGTCTTCGTCGTGGCCTGAATCGTCGTTATTTCGACGCAGTTCAAAACTCACCAAACACTCGCTTAAAGCGCGTAAATAGTTTGCCAATCCGACATTACACCACGGGGAAGGGCCCGATCCGCTCGCAAGTAGCGTCGCGACGTTCAAAGCGAGTTGCAACGCTTCCTCGCGTTCGATTTCAAAGGCAACGTACTTTTCCCGCATTTGCGCGTCGTCCTTTGTTTCGTTTACTGGATTCCACATCGCTGCGATGGCCCGCACGGTCCATAACGCGGCGCCGGGAGCATCTCTCGCTAATGCACCACTGGCATCGCCACCTACTTTTGCTAAACTCGCGCTCGAAACGCACACGATATTTCGAAGCGTTCTCAGAGCAGACACCGCATCTACTAAAGAACTCGTCAACTTTGGCATTGGACCATTTGCGTTGCTCGCGTGATTACTCAAACCACTGGAAGACGGCGCGTCGTCGATACCAGGTTCAGTATGCGCAGACGTTCCTCTTTCGCGCTCACTCCCTGGCGATAGAAGCGCGAGAATATTAAATTTTGATCCAGGCGCGCTTCGAGGAGGCTGCAAAGCCGCTAAAATAACTTTAATCGCCGTCCGATCTCGTCGCAAACGCGCGGCGCCATCTTCCGTGCGCGATTTAAGTTCGCATTCAAGTAAAGCCGAGTCTACACCATGCCCGTGCTGACTTTCAATCGCAAGATTAGTATTCGACGCGTGGCGTTGTGGCATCTCACCAGCCGTTGCTGTTCGTGGCGTCGTTCCCGAAACCACTCCGCCGATAAGTGCAGCACCACCAATAGCAGCAGCAGCAGCAGTAGTAGTAGTAGTAGTAGTAGCCGCAGTAACCGCTGTGCCTCGCGTAGTCGACGGCGGTGGTCTTCTCGCCGGTATTTTTGGCGTGCTATAGCCATCCGTCGCTGTTCCTGCGAGCACATCTTCTCTACGAGGTAAACCACCTCGTCTAACTATTGGCATCTTGTTGTTGTTCGTCGTCGTCGTCGTCGTCGTCGTCGTAGCGGCGTTTGTCGTTCTCGTCGTACCTTGCGGCGTGGAAGCTAACGGACGTCTGTTGTGCGTCGCTACTGCCGCCGTCGTCGTTGTCGTCGTCTTTGCTCCCGTAGACAACCGGTTCTCAACCTCCTCCGCTCTTCTTCGTCGTTCCTCTTGATCACCCGCCTCTCTTTCTCCGCGTTGTTGTTGTTGTTGTTGCTGCTGCTGCTGCTGTTGTTGCTGTCGTTCGTGTTCGTGTTCGTCATCGTGTTCGTGTTCGTCGTCGTACTCGCTCTTCCTCACAAACGGATGTTCCAACAACGCCGGCCACGACAACCGTTCGCTCGGTCGTTTATTTAGTAATCCTCTCAAAAAGGATTTAAACTCCGCGCTCATATCTTCCGGCCACGTCAAAGGGTCTCGAACAATCTTTTGAATCAAAGTGTAAATGCTATTGGTAAAGAACGGCGGCTTCCCGACGAATAACTCGTACAGAATAACTCCCAGCGACCACAAATCTACGGTGTGATTATACGGCTGCTCTTGCACCAACTCTGGCGCCATGTACAGCGGCGTTCCTTTAATCGATGTCATCACCATAGATTGCGATCGAATCGATCGCGCGAACCCAAAATCGCACAATTTCACCACCTTATTCGCTCCAATCAAAACATTCTGCGGTTTCATATCTCTGTGTATGACTCTATTCGTGTGCAAATAATGCAACGCGGACACCAACTGCCGAGCGATTGCTTTCACCTCTAGCTCTGGCAACGTCCTATCGTCTTCCAATACTTCAAACAACTCGCCTTGCGCGTATTCCATGACCACGCAAAACTCGTGTTCCGTTTCAAACGCGTCTCGCATGGCGATGATGTTCGGATGTTTCAACACTCTCAAAATATCAATCTCTTGTCTTAAACTTCTCAAATCTCGTTCCGTTTTTCCTTTCTTCGCGATGAACTTAATCGCGGACGTTTCACCGGTGAACTTCTTTCTCGCTTTGTACACTTTCCCGAACGATCCTTCGCCGACTAAATCGAGCAAGTTGTATTCGGAGAGACGACCACTGTTGTTGTTGTTGTTGTTGTTGCTTTTTTTCTCGCCGCTCATCATCGCTTTCGTCGACATCGTTTCTCCTCCTCTTTCTTCTTCTGCTTCGTCGGATTGACGACGAAGGAGAAGAGACGACGGGGAGGAGGCGGCTGCAATGAA
>Ga0255753_1005610_pt1 | contig 11957 bp, 12 predicted proteins | sample 041ome_10_FD_179953 | JGI IMG/M metagenome (GOLD analysis project Ga0255753, IMG submission 179953) | Coastal salt marsh microbial communities from the Groves Creek Marsh, Skidaway Island, Georgia - 041412US metaG (version 2) | ecosystem: Environmental > Aquatic > Marine > Intertidal zone > Salt...
AGCCTGAGTTCCAAGACGAAGCACCTATGAATCCCTTTGACTTTTGGGATGGTGCTAACTTCAAACTTAAGATTCGTCAGGTAGAAGGTTACAGAAACTATGACAAGTCTGAGTTTGCGGCTCCAAGCGCTGTATCAGATGATGATGCTGCTATTGAAGCTATTTGGACACAACAGCATTCACTTGCTAAAATTGTAGACCCTAGCAACTTCAAGTCTTATGACGAACTCAAAAAGAAGTTGGACTTTGTATTGGGTAACAGTGCCAAGGTAGGCACAGCAGAAAGTATTTCTAGTCAGACCGGAGATGCTGCTGATGACAACTACATGGAAAAGGTAACACAGATGTCAAAGGCTGAGACTACTGTTTCAGAGGATGACGAAGATGATACACTGTCTTACTTTGCTAAACTTGCTAATGATGACTAAAATCCATTACCTGCATACCTACTATCCTGAAAACGAGATAAACTACTACCAGTAGATCTAGCAGTTTTAGGATTGAGTAGTATAGGTTTAGATGTAGGATTAGTGTTGTTATTAGTAATATTGTTAATCACCGGAGCCGCAGTTGCTGATGAAGGAACTGCGGCTTCTGTCATATTAGAAACAGCATCAGCTGTAGGAAGTGGAGTACGTTCTACTAATTCGGCAGTGTTATAACCCAAAGCTTTGCTAGGGTCACTCACCCCAAGACCATCATTCATCATAGCAGCTACTTCAGGACCATACATTCCTACAAGTGGATCTTCAGAAGTAGTTCCTTCAGGAACCACTACTTTATTAAGTTCATCTTGCAATTCAGCATCTAGATTTTCAAAATTGGGTTTGATTCTCTTTTCAATATAAGCCTGGGCTTCATCTAATTTGTTATCTTTTACAAGTTCCTGTATAGCCATGTAGTGAGCTTTAGGAACTTTATATCTTTCTATCTTAAGATTTCCGTTTTCGTCCTCACCTTCTACGTTAATTTCATAGTCATCTGCTTTGAAGAAACTACCCGATGCTGTTCTTTTTCCTAATATACTGTCCCTAGTTTTAGTTACGCCTTCCTCGTCTACATAATTTTCTTCTATACCCGAGGAAACAAATGTACCAAGGTGCCCGCCTTTATCTGAAAGCATTGATGCTGCATTTGCTGCTAATCGAGATCCGAAATCTGTTTGTTCATTTATGAATGGTAGATCTATAATACGATTACTAACTATATTATGATCCATTGTCTTATTTGAAGTGGAAGATGTACTACCATCACTACTGGTGATTTGTGTATCTCTGTCGTCTATTTCCGTAGTTGCAGATACTTGTGTTAACCCTGAGCCGCCAGCTGCTTCTTGTGCTTTATATAATTCCTGTTTTCTAGCATTAATCTCAGCCATCTTACTGTTATATTCATCCTGAGAAATTGTGCCAGTTCTCAGAGCTTCCGAAGCGTCATATTGCTGATTAAATAATACATCCTGCTGTTGGTTTAATTCTATCTCTCCTCTCATGTCTCTAGAAGAATCAATACCTCTTGCAAATTTCTCTTTTTCCCACCAATTAGAGAGTCTTTCTTTACCACTGGAAATCTTTTCACCGATAGAGGCTGCTGTGCCTAGTCCGGGTATTGAGGATGCTATTCTTCCAAACAATCCAGGACCTGAATCTACCTTTCCTTCGAATTCAGCTATTCTTCTCTCTGCTGCTTCACTTCTAGTTTCTTTTTTATCGCCAAAGAATTTATTGTACAACATTTTACCGCCAGCTAAAGCACCGCCGGCTGCTAGACCCAATGTACCAAACTTAGCTACTTTACCTAACTTGCCACTAAATAATCCTTTCTTAGGAGCGCCGGGTGCATCAGGTGTTACAGGCCTACTAGCATCAGGAACGTCAGGACCACTAAACACTCCCATGTCTCTAGCTGCGAGTCCTGCGTCAATAGCAACTGAGGCTGCTGTGCCTAGTCCGGGTATTGTAGAAGCAGCACCGGATGCTACTTCACCTAAGGCTCCTTTCCAGTCTCCGCTCATAAGTCTTTGAGCACCGAATCCAAGACCTGCTACAAGACCCACACCTGGGATTTTCTTCAGTAATGATTTACCTAACCCCTTACCAGCTGTTTTAACCAGTCCTTTCTTACCCGCAGTTTCTGCTACTTCTCTGGTTGCGGTTCTAGCTGCACTTCTAGCTGTAGTTTCTCCGGCAGCTTCTACTGCTTCAGCGGTGCCTTTAGTAAACAAACCCTTAGCAGAATCTATAACAGAGCTTCCTATACTAGCCACTTTATTAGCACCGGCTTTTGCTAAATCTACACCTGAACTCAGTATACTAGGACCGGCGGCTAGAGCAGCTGTACCTAAAGCAAGTCCCCTAGCACCCAATCCTCTTGCTGCAGAAAGTCCTCTTCCGGCAAAATTTCTAACTCCTTGAAACATTCTGCCCATTCTACCGGGTCTTCCACTTCTACCGGGTCTTCCACTTCTACCTGGTCTTCCGCGTCTTCCACGTGTTCCGATGTCAAGCATATCCATCATGCCACCGCCGCCATCACCGCTCCCGGCCATGGCACCGCCTTCAACTAATTCATTTAGTTTTTTTAATTCGCCGTGTATATCTTCTAATACTTCAAATTGTTTTTGTGCTGTAGATTCTGTGTCTAGTCCTGAGTTTGATGAGGCTTTCTCGGCTGCTTTGTCTTTAGACTTTTCTGCTGACTTTTCACCGATGCTTTTAGTTTTTTCTTTCTTTTCTTTTGACAACTCAGTACCGGCTACTGTGTCTATCGCCTGCTCTAATCCTTTAACACCATCTAAACTTTGATTAGATATTTGTGCGTCCGCTACTCTGAGCTTAGCATTTCTTTTTTTAGTTTCAGCAGTAGAACCAAGTCCTAAGAAACCCGTGTCACCAAACCCATAGCCTGTTTTGAATTTTTTTAGAGCGTTACCAGTAAAGTTTCCAAGTTTGTTTCCTTCGCCACTAAACATACCTTCATTATTTTTGAAGTCGCTCTTTAGATTTTTGAAGTCGCTCTTTAGTTTGAATATGCCTGAATCCTTAAATGCGGCATCTTCAATACCTAGGCTTTTATAAAGATCGCTGTTTGAATTTTCGAGTTTGATAGCCTCATCTCTAAAGGTTCTGCCGGCAGCACCTTGAGCAGCCGGACCTGTTTTCTTACCGATTGCCTTGGCTGCTTGCATGACGGTTGTGAATTGTTCTTTATCTTTTTCGGTAGCAGACTGAAATGCCTGACTAACAGCTACAGTATTCTCACCTAGCTTTTTGGCAATATCTTTGAGGGAATCGTTGATTCCTTTTTGTTGAGGATCTAAAGCCGCCTTGATATTCTTAACAAGCGTGGCTGCTTGTTTTTTGTCGTATTGACCTTTTTCGTTTCTCACATTAAATGCGTTGAAACCTTCATCAAGTACGTTTTGTCCCTCTATTCTTGCTACCATTAGCGTCTCTCTCGTGCTTTTTCAGCCTTCTTTTTTAAATGAGTTACTAGCATTCCGATATACACTTCTCTTTCCCAAGGCATCATGTTTTCTAACTCTGTCAAACTATAGTGATGTTCTTGCATCAATAAGAAATTCGTTTTGTAATAATTTTCAATCGAATCCTGAGAAAGAGTTACCCGAAAAAATGTTCGTACCCGTTAATTAAAATAAAGTTTTCTTTTTCACACTTCTTACAAGTGTAAGTTATTTCGTGTCCTAGAAATGGCATATCAGCAAAAAATTCTTCTGCTTCTTTTATTACGTGTATAGGCAGATTCTCAATAAATTCTTCCAGTGATTCTGCTGTTTCATCTCTAGGATTAATTGTTTCATCACCATTAATAATAGATGTCATACAAGTTTTAATTACTTCTTCATCACTCATGTTAGGCAACTGGCCTTGAAGTGAACAACTAGGATACTTCAAAGTAAAGCTAAGATTCTCATTCAATCTTATTTCTTTAGTATCTGAAGAGGTATCGCCCATTACTGCAAACTCTCCAACATCCATTTCGTATGATACTTTTTCTTTACATCCACCGCAAGTCAGTGTAAAGTTTTGTATGCCACCAATAGATCTTTTTCTCAATTCCAAAAACAACCATTGTAACTGATACATTGCTAAGTCTTTAGCATCCAATGCTCCCATTGCACAATTATTTACAACTTGTACACAAGCACTCACCATATCTTCAATTTCACCTGAATCTGATGCCAGTGTCAGTAATTTATCTTCCTTTACTAGAAAGGGTCTAAATGTTAAACTATCTTGTCTACCAGGAATCTTCAACTCAAAGGTAGGGGTTTCAATTGTAGGTAAAGCCATTATGTTCTCCTAATATTAAAAATCATGTGTCCAATACTTACAGGCAAACGAAGCGGACATTCTCATAAGTCCGACGTTGTTCCAGGATACTGGTGTTAAACTAATTAATTTCGGTACTGCTTCATGTAAACTCCATTGAGCAATAACATTATCCTGCATATCTAAAGAACGTACTTCTATTTTTCCTACAGTATCCTCATAGTATGCTATTTCTTTTGACGTAGGACTTACTGAATATTCAATCCATCTTTCTATATAAGACCTACCAAACCAATCTTGGTCTACTAAAAAACTAAATGTGGCATCCTGTGCTAAAAATTCTAGATTTTGATTTCTAAATTCTGTCCAAGCACCCACTTTAACAGGCATGTTAGTAGCAGAGTATCCCGGTAGTTGTGCTTCTTCACAGTTCAATGTCAACAGTGCAGGGGCGGACTTAGCTAAATTTCTGCCGGCAGGGTCAATAGGACCCAATGTACCAGCAAATACTTTAGGTGCAAAAATAGAAACTTCAAATCTTTCCGTTCTTGGAGTGTGAGTAGATCTTAACCTAGTTATAAAATTTTCTAGTGTTCTCGATGCTTTGTCTGCCATTATTGCATTGCCCTATTACTATCTGTGTATACAGTTCTATCACTAGCACCCACAAATCTTTGAGTTGGTAGAAATATAGATGCTTTCCAGTGTTGGGGGTCTATTTCTATAAACCGTGAATTTACGTTTGCTGTAATATATCTTTTTATTGATGGTTTAACTTGTGGAAATTTACCAAAGTTTTTAAGTATCGACCAACTTACCTGCATTTTACTATCCTCTGTAAGCTCTTTATCAGTGTAGTCTAATAGAGTTCCTAGTAATTTTGCTCTTTGTAAGGGGGGTAAGTAGTGTAAGTTTAGCCCTAGGAATCCCCCAGAAACATCATCGAATGGAAGACATAAAGGAAATTTATCATAATAGGGAAGGGTATCTTTCATTTTTGGGTCATAAGCAAACATATACAATTTACCTACGTCTAAACTTGTTACGAACTTTCCTATGTCCGTTCTACCTGCATCACCAAAACTATCAACATTGGTAGCCATTTTTTTGACAGCACGCATATACCAGTTGAAAGATCTATCCTGGTCGCCCGCCGCAGTTCTAATGTTTTGAAATGGATTAGCCATACCACTATTTATAATGGTTTTATAGGATTAAATGTATATTTTCCTTCAGGCGTTTTAAAAAATATTACTCTGTCATTTACTTTGACACACTCAGTATTAAAAGTTATAACATATTTTTGTCTAAATTCGTCAGTTCCACAGTGTTGTTCAGCTAACTCATATCCATGTTTTTGTGTATATTTAAGATTAACATTTTTCCAGGTATCAAGGTTCAAGATATCTTTAATTGCAAACCAATGGTCTGCGTTTTGAAAGTTATAGCAATATGCACTTTTTGCTGCAAATTTCATAATAAGGTCCCCTAAATTATTATCAGTAACAACTACTTTTACCCTGTAATGATCTTTCCACCAACTCATACAGTTAGTTCTTGCATTCCCTGGATGGATAAAAAAAGTATTAGGTTTTTCTAACCTTACTATGTTTAAAGGAACTCTATATGTTTTTAATCCTGCCGTACAAAAATAATGATATTTGGACCAATCATATATGTGTGCCTTTACACGGTCATTATGATATTCATTTGTAATTTCATAATCAGGTTCATATGTAAATTCAAATTCAGTTTTATCTGTTAATTTTTTTAAGTCATTTAAATATATTTCCCACCATCTCTCAAGTTTATCTTCAAAATCCAAGTTGGTAATCTCTACAAAATCTTTAAAACTTACTTCAAACAAATAAAAATTTATTTTTGATGATTCTACTATTTTGAAAAAGATGTCATCTGGTTTCATTTTTTATAATCCTTAAGAGAAAATTCCGTACCTAACATGTAGTCTATACTGCTGTTAGGGTCATTGCTCCAGACTAGAACTTCTGGATTTTCATATAAGAAATCACAATTTTTACAATAATCAATCTCATCAAACCTTTCTTCTATATGAAGTTTACGTAATTCTTCATATTTTTCACCAAAGTATATTTCTTCTATACTTTGTTCTGAAAAGTGTCCCAGCACACTCTTTGCTTCGTTAGGTGGGCCTAGTGTTTGACAGCATGGAGTAACTGCGCCTGTTTGTCCATTATTACCGCCTGCACGTATTGTTATTTCAGGCGCGAAAGGACGACCACACGTTCTTTTAACAGGAGCTTCTCTGCCGTATGTTGGTTTGTAGTTGCCACTCCAATTGTGCATTTTCCAAATGTAACCAATAGTGCCTATTTTATTAATAACATTTCGTCTGTATTCTTCAACCTCAAAATCAATTTGATTGTTGTTAAGAATAAGATGATAAGAACTCACTTCACATTTGCTACCTGATTCTGCTATATACTCTTTCAGTTTGATAGCGTTTTCAGATACCATATCAAAGTTATCCATACTCATCCACTTTTTGTACATCTCTCTGTTGTAGCCTATGAAACTAAAACGCATGAATCCTAATCCAGCGTCTACAACATCTTTCATAAAGTCACCACGTAAAAAACTTCCATTAGAATACATATAAGACTTGAGTCCTCTACGTGTACACGCTTCAACATACTCAGGCAATCGCTTGTTCATAGTAGGTTCGCCACTGCCTTCTAAATTTATAATAGGCGTCCCATACTTTGGGGTTATTTGATCGAGTATATTTTCAAACATATCCAATGGCATGATACGAGTCCAGTCTTTACCGCGACCCGGATCTGAGTGAGGACACATGGCACACGAATAGTTACAACCACCCGCAACTTCAATTACTGCTCTTTCTAGTTTCATAATCCTAATTCTTTTTCAGTTATAATTTTAAATTTCCACTTACGATCTTTACAAAATTCTTCAGCTGCTTCCCATTTGGCGAGATTAACCCCCCATTGTTTTACTTCATTTATAAACCTTTTAGTCCGACGTTTGGGGATTTTAGGTTCTTGTGTAAAGCGATAAGGTTTTACTTCTACAAGATACATTTCAGTTAAACTATTATTACATACTTTTACATAAAAGTCAACAAAATATCTATGATATTTGTTATCTAAAGGCGAACGATATGGTATAATTACTTCCTCACTTCCCCATTCTTGTACAGAATCATTCAAATCACACCAATTCATAAATTTTAACTCATAACTAGAACGATAAATAATGTTACTAACATCCCCTTTATATTTAGCAGGATTCCGAGGTCTAAACTTTCCTTGGTATAATTGTTTTGTATATGTCATAGGTGTTATAAATAAAGTGAAACAACTATAGTATTTATTACGGGAAAATAAATGGCTACATTAAATCTTAGAGTAGGTAATGATACTCTAACACATCAAGAGGTAGACGATAACTTCACTAATATTAATAATGAAGTTCTAGATCTACAAAATGATAAACTAGATGCCGCTGACGGTACTGGTACAGGTACCCATACTTTTAATGATGTAGATGTTACTACTAATCTAGACGTAGGTGGTAATATTACAGCTACAAGGCTTAATGCCTCTATACGTGGTAAAATGCAAGCCCTCGGTAGTATTTCAGGTTCTACTACTATTGATCTAGATGACGGTGATATTGTCACTTGTACTATTACAGGCAACACTACTTTCACTGTTTCTAATTTCATGGCAGGAGCTGTGAATACTGTAAGTTTTTACATTACTTGGTCAGCCTCGTCTACTCCTACAATTACTTGGCCTTCAGGTGTTGTATGGGACAGAGGAAATACTCCTGGGCTAAACACAACTGGTAGTACATTAATTATGTTAGAAACATATGACCAAGGTTCTAATTGGATAGGTGTACAATCTTGGCGGTCATATTCAACTTAAGGAATCGTTATGCTAAGACGGTGGCTTCTATCCCAGGGCGGTAAAAATACTACTACGGAGACAACATTTGCGACTCCGTATACTACTGTCTGGCAAACACAAACTTCTAGGGTGACACCATTTTCTACCTTGGGTCAGACTAATACTCAGACCTCCAGGCTGACACCTGTTATAACTGGTGACCTTACACAATACACTACCTCTTGGATTACTACTACACTTACTCCTACGACTACTTCTTGGACAACTACATGGTTTAGAAACACATTATACCCGTATAATATACAAACGTCTATATTAACGCCGTATATCACACAAAGACAAACTGATTATAGTAGGAATACAAATACAAACCGATCAACACAAACTACTACACAATATAATACTCTAACCAGTGCGGGTGCAAGTAGAGCTACACAAACAAATGACACAACACAATATACTACACAATATACTATTCCAACTAATACGGGTTTAAGTAGACCTACACAAACAGATAGAACTACTTCTACATACACTTTTACACCGTATACTACTCCTATACAGACTGATAAGACTACCAGCTACTCAACTAATTGGACAACCAGCTGGACTATTCAAAGCCAAACTGTTCTGCGTAATACGCAGAAAAACACTAGCCGGCAGACACAGACTTTCCTAAGACAATCAGTTTATGATTCTGGTTCAAGACAAACTCAGACATTGACCAGCTGGACTGAACAGGTAGATGTATTTGTTCGCTATGACTATTATCAATCAAACACTAGTTACTCTCGCCAAACAGAGAAGAATACTACTTATAGTGGTGTCTCCGGATCGTCTTCAACAAGAACAAGTTGCGATCAAGATTTCGCTCAAGGAAGTATTACATTAGCAATGCCTCAATGTACTGTGTTGTCATATTCGCTTCAGGGCACTACTGGAACGATCTCTGGAACAGGTTCGGCATCTAGGACCACTACTTGGACAACTAGCTGGGGGTATATAGGGGGTTATATAGCTTATTTCGCCGCCGGTGACGGTTATCTTGACAATTATTATGAGGCTTTTTGTTTGTCCGAGAGCGAATATGCCATCTATTGTGGGGTTGGCGGGGTAGGATACCAACAGGGGTTATGTACCGCCGAATCATGTACTGTCAGTGAAGGCCAATCTAGAAATACTAGTAGAAATACAACATATCAAAGTAGCTATTCTTGTGCAGAAACAGCTCAGTATCTTGCAGACTTTAGTTGCGTCACAAGTTACTCCACAGCGTGGTCAGGCCAGACCGATTACCCGGTGGCTGTTTATCGTCAATCAGATGTAAATTATAGTAGACAAACACAGACAACTACAACCTGGGAGCTGTATGCGGATGTTTATAGAAATACCACGACTACATGGCAGACTCTTAAACCGACATATGTAACCACAGACTATAACTATTCAAGGAATACTGATAGAGCAACATCTAGACTTACACAAAAATCTACTTTAGGGACAACAGGTACTCAAACATTGACTTCATGGACTACTCAGGGACTTACTACTACTTCTTGGAGTTCGCAAACTACTGTTCTTGTCCCTGTAAGCACCGATTATACTACTCAGAGATTTACTACTACTTCTTGGGGTTCGCAAATTAATACTCAGGTCGACGGAATCACTCAATATACTACTCAGGGTGTTACCTCTACTACTTGGCAAACAACCACTTCTTGGACTTCAAACTATTCAACTAGTTGGTTAACTCCTGTCAGTACGAATTCACAGACTTCCGTTAGTAGAATAACGTCTGTTACTACACAGTATTCTACATCATGGTCAAGAAGTACATCTACTAATTATACAACAGGTGTAACTACTCAGAAGAATACATATTATCAGACACAGACCTCGACTACCAAACCGACATCGAGATCTACTAGCTGGGACACAGAATATGCAAGCAATACAACAACGCAAACCAGTAGATCTACTACTTGGTTTACACCTTAATTACAGGAGATACTAAAATGTTATATGCGAGAATTAATCGCGAAACTAAAGAGGTGTTAGAGTTTCCTATTAATGAAACCTCTCTCAGAGACCGTTTTGCTAATACTACTCTTCCCAAGAAAATTGACGACTGGGCTTTAATGGATACTGATTATGCTTTAGTACCTCCAGGCCCTACGGATTTAAGACCGACTATTACCCATAGAGTTGGGTCTGTCGGTGCCGAATGGAATGAAGAAACTGGGGATTATGTTAGAATTTATGGTTTAGTAGAAGTTCCGGAAATAGACCGACCTTCTAGAACTGGTCAAAGATGGCTTTTCTTAAAGCAAGAAAGAGCAAAACATTTAAGAAGATATGATTTTGCTGTGAATAGATATTTGAGTGAGGTTCGCCAAGGACTAACTCCTACTGATGATATTGAACAGTTAGACGCATTTGCTCAAAAGTTAAGAAACATGACAACTCAGTATGCTAACCCATATATGATTGATGAAAAAACCTTCTTTAAGTATGTAGTTGATGAAACTGAATAAATAGTATTTAAATATAATGGAGTTTTTATATAATGAACAACGAGCAACAAAACGAAATTTTTAGAAAATGTCGTCCCGATAATGCTGATGTATTGATGATTAACAAAAGGATCAAAGAACAAAATGATCCGACTTTATCATATGCTTATCGTTCTGAAAGGAACACTTGGGCCGAAGATTTTGAGGAGACTTTAAGATCTTTGGCCCCATACCCCATATCATATGATGTAGGTTCTGTACAAGGATGTGATTTCAGTGAATTCACATACACTGAGTTTCCCGGCGGCGGTATCTGGGCAGACACACAGTCTAGAGAAATTAATTGTCGCATTATGGAAAACGCATCAAAAATAGATGGCGGTGAACTTGGCGATTATATGTTTGAAAAATTTTTAGAAAATGTTACGGATAAGTATAAACTAAATGCCCCCCTAGAAAAATATTATGACCATATTATTTTTATGCCTGGACATAATCTTTTAGATCTTGCAGACAAAGAACAAATACAGCGTTTAGTGCAAGAAGAGGATGATGTTGTTATTAAACCTCACCCACTTACTGATTACGATTTTATGCGTATGTTAGCTAGCAAGTTGGGTTGGCAGAAAGTTTTATGGCGAGATGTATCAGGCGTCGATCTTCTTTTAAATTGTAAAACTGTGTATAGTACCACCGCGTCTGAAATGTTAATATTGGGAGCAGCTCTAGGGAAAACAATATATAACATATCAGTTTTTAGTGCTGAGGGAGCGGGTGTATATCAACCAATTAGCAGAATTTTGACCATTGCTCAAAAGAGAGAAGGCAAAGAAGCGGCTATACAAAAACTTAAAAACATATTAGCTTGTCCTTGGACAGGGATTGTATTTCCTTTTACTGAAAACCCAGAAGAAAATATGAAAAAGTTTTTTGATAAGGCTTTAGAAATGCGAGAAATGTATAGACCTCTTTCCTCAGGTAGAGGAAAGCTGGATGCTGAGGCAAGACCACACCCTGAGAAACCGGTAAGAAAATGAAACCAGAACACGAAGAAAGAGCAAAGATATGTATGGGGTGTGAGTATTTGCGCCCCACTATAAGAACTTGTAAAAAGTGTGGATGTTTTATGCCAGCTAAGGTCAGACTAGATTTTGCTTCTTGTCCTATAGGTAAATGGAAAAAAATTGTTAGAAATCCTGATGGGAGTGTTATAAATAGTGAAAATACTAACACTTCTA
>Ga0255753_1005623_pt1 | contig 11939 bp, 7 predicted proteins | sample 041ome_10_FD_179953 | JGI IMG/M metagenome (GOLD analysis project Ga0255753, IMG submission 179953) | Coastal salt marsh microbial communities from the Groves Creek Marsh, Skidaway Island, Georgia - 041412US metaG (version 2) | ecosystem: Environmental > Aquatic > Marine > Intertidal zone > Salt...
TATCCGCGGATCTGTGCGTGTTTCTCTCTCTCTCTCTCTCTCTCTCTCTCTCTCTGGAGAAGGACTTATCGCGACGATGAGAAGAAAAAAGTAACGAGGGGTCTTAAAATCGAGATTTGTGTTTGTGATGAGTCACTCTTTCCTCCTTTTTTCGTATTTTTGAACTTTTTTTACACCACCAGCTGGGGGCAGTTATTCTAAAAAGAGTCTCATCGTAACCACCCCCCTCCACTACTCTACCACCACCACTGCCACGACGAAGATGATGATGACGATGACTAACAACAACAACAGGATGATCTCTTCCTCCTCGTCCTCTTTTTCTTCCTTTTCGATGATGGAAAAATGTCCTCCTTCTCCTCATCGTCGCTCTCATCATCATCATCAAAAGTCATCATCATCATCATCTTTTTCCAGAAGAAGAGAGGGGAAGAAGAAGCTTTTTTCTTTGATGATTGGGAGGACGAAGAATGTCCCCAACAGCGTGATCATCATCGCTCGGGCGGCAAGAGCAGCAGCAGCAGCAACAACAACTGCGGGTGGTGACGAAAATGGTGCGGAAGTTTCTAAAACGGGAGGAGAGATATCTTCTTCAGAGGTAATAAAGGTGTATCCGTTAGCGGAACCACGAATTCCCCTAAAAACAGCAGGAGGAGAACAAATAAATAGTATGAAAGAGTTGACGGCGAAAGCAATCATCGGGGAAGTTTTGAGAATGTCTTCGAGAGATTTTTTACCGACCGTGACGCTCGTCTTCGTCGCTGGTTTTTTCGCGCAAGCGTTGAATCTCGGAGGGACGTTCCTCTTAGCTTTGATACAGGTGCACGAGGTGGAAGTTATCGCGGCGACGTTCGTCGTCGCCACGCAGGCGTGGAAGTTTCTGTGTCAGTTTCTCGTTCGTATTGCAACGTTTAAAAACGCGTACGTTGGTGATAAGGAAGAAGATGGAACGATAGAAAAAGAAGATGATAACAGCGACGACAATACATACGCGAAAGTTAAACCAAAGTACGCGTACGGCGTTTTGAAGCAAGGTTTGGAGCTGTACAAATCGATTCTCATAATAGACTTGCGCCGAACGCTTTCGATCGCGTGGAACGGTATGATTACCATTCCTATTCCGTATTTGGGGTTAATGAGGTGTTTAGACTTGGCTCTTTGCGTTCCCGTTCGAATATTTGAAGGTAAACAAGGCGGAGAGAATTTGAAACGGAGCACCGAACTCATGCTCGGTCGGAAAATTTTGCTTCTCAAGACGTTCTTTTACTTATCTGCAATTGCATCGAGCGTCGTCGGATTAATTATTGGATTATTCGCCCTTCTCGTGCCAAGCTTAGCAACTGTCTTGCTTCCTCCAGTTGGTGCTGATCCCGCATCGCTTGGAGGTGCCGCGCAGGGTTTGGTCACTGGAACCGCGTTCGAGCGCGTCTGGGACGTTGGAACTGTCACCGAGCGGTCGGCAACTATTCTTTTACTTATGATTGCCGTCGTGTTGAGTTTCTTCTTTACTCTTGGATTTCGACAATTAATATACGTGTTCCATCGCGAGGTAGCAAATCGCTGGATCCCACCTCCACCTCCGCCACCTCGAAAGTTGCCGGAGTGGGCGAAGAAACTGAAGAAGAAAGTGCAGTTTTGGAAAAAGGACGATGTGAAGAAAAGCACGTGATAGAAACATACCGCACACTGTAGCGTAATTGTAGTAATATTATTAGATTATTTAGAAATGTATGCGCGCAATAGGAATGTATATTATCAATTGAATTACTGGTACCGTGGTACGACGGCAGTTTTAAAAGAATAACACTCGAAACAAGAACTTGAGAATGTAATACCCGATGAACAACAGAACCATCATGGAGTACTCTGCCATGAATCTCAAGTTGACTCGAAAACCTCTTCGGCGTAAAAGACCGAGAGCGAGATCGATAACACCGAGAACTCCGATTTTTGCAATTGAACAGACCGTTTTAATTACGCACCAATAGTCTTTCTTGTTCGGGCACTCGTTCCACGTTTTGGTGACGAGCGCGAAAATATCTTCCTGGTCCACGGTTTCATTTCGCGTACCGTCAAAGTGTAAAATGGTGTTCAGAAATTGAGAAAGATACACGAGTATCCTCACCAAAGGACCAAACTCTGTCTCACCAATAGGTCGTTGCATCCAATCGCCAACGTATAAATCGCGTGCGCTTTTGATATTCGATTTTTTATTCCATTCGAACGACGAAGCACCGCCATTTTTCGCGACGTTCTTCGCCGATGCCGAAACTTGCGAGGCGGAGTTTTTGAGGAGCGAGACGTCGTCCAACTTTTCCAAGGGAAGCAAGTCAAATGCTGATTTGCGAAATTGTGGCACGAGCTTCCTGAGAATGCTACCCGAGGAGGATTCCTGGACGTCGCGACTGAGACGTACCAAAAGAGCAATCGTTACTTGAGGTAAACCTTCGGGACCTAAATCAAACATGATCAATTTTTGCAGTTGGTACTCGTCGTGTTGATTTTGTTGGCCTCTCATGGGCGTTCTGCCTCCTGGTGTGCCCATCATGCCAAGCTTCTTCCTCGATAGCGGGGAATTGAATAATCCAGCGTTACCCCCTAATCGGCTACTTCTATTTCTAAGAGGAGTGTGTTGTTGCGCTCCCGCGGGGGTTCTAGAACCGCCGAGCTCGTTTTCCGGCTTTAACGCCGGGGGATCCCAATATTCGAGCTGATTTTGAATGATTGGAAACATGTGATCGTACGGAGTCAACGTTTCTTGATTGTTGATGCGATTGGCAGTCGCTTTCAAAGGATCCTCGATGTATTTATTAAAGCCTTCCTCGAGAGCTTTGAGAACGAGAACCAAGTCTGGAGACTGCACGAGATTTTCAAATACTCGCGTTAAAATGAGCGCCGTGCCTTCGGGATCGCTCGGTACGAGCTTGCAACACAGTTCTAGAAAGTGTTTCATCAAGTAATGGTAAAACGGAACGTTCCCTAGAAGATGAGACATGTACTTTGAATCCTGCGGCTTGTGCGAGAAAGGAACGTTTTCTTTGCACCAAGGCATGATGTAAGTGGCCCATAAATTCGTGATCGGTTCGAGCGATTTCGTCGATTCAATCGGCCACAACATGAAAGCTTCGCGTAAAAATCTATACAACGGACGCTTCAAACCCTCTCGTGTGCGCAAAAATGCAGGAGAACTGTATTCTTTTTCTCCCAAATAAGAAACCAAAAGCGTGACGGCGTTGACTAAGTTGTCGTCCGGAGGATTGTACAAATACCTCGACCCGCTAGAGATGTCGCTTTCACTCAACCAAAACTCAATGAGAACGTTTACAATCATTTCACCTTCCGTGACAACATTACTTCCTAGTTTCTCGTTTGCATCGTCCGTTTGTCGAGGCTTGAAGAAATATTCGAGGTGCGAAATGAGCAAGTCTTGATACGGATGGTGGTTCTTTTTCATCGATGCTCCTCCACTACCGTTCAAACCAGCTGGACCACCACCACTGCCGCCGCTCCCGTTTGCACCGTTTCCACCACCAGACCTTATCGTGTGATGCAGCGCAGAATTCTTTATCGATGATAACGTTGAGTTTGGCCATCCTCTCAAAGAGGATGCAGGAGTAAGTACGTCGTGCGTTTGCGCGAGTGTCGGTCTGTGCGAGTGTTGGTGTTGCTGCATGTATTGTTGTTGGTGTGAAAGCGACGACGAGCGGTGTAAGGACGACGAACCTCCCGACCTACTCGTTATGTTTCCAACTCTTTGGACAAAATACGCGTTCCAAAAGAGAAAGTAATGATACAGTCCCAAATGCACTTGAAACCGTCCGTTTTGATCCTGTTTTATTTTCCCCCTATACAACGGGTTGCGATTTAATTCCATCGCCCCTTGTTGCGTTTGCAACATTCTCTGCGTCTTGGACGGCAAGCGCTCCAACGGAAACGCGAATTGGACCAAATTATTCGAATCTGCCGAGAATATCGCCTTCATCAAAGGTCCGTCGGGACTCAAAAACTTCAACAAAAGATGCACCGTTGCTTCGTTTTCTCTCTTTTTCTTCAACAAAGTCGAGGAAGAAGACGTATGAGATGCGTTATTCGTTCCCGCAGTTCCTCCCGGTGTTGTCCCGGACGCACTGCTCGTCGCGGAATAATTCAACGCTTGCAATCGCATGTTGTACACGCTTTGTAACCATCCACTCCCGCTCTCGTCAAAGTTGAATATCTGCCACAGAAGCGTCTGATAACACGTCGAGAAAAACTCTCTCAAATTCTCTCGGTTTTCTTTCAAACATCTCTCCACGGCTTGAATCGACTCGGGCAAATAATACGAAGAAGAAGAAGAGGAGAGAAACTTGTTCAACTCCAAAGGCGTGGACACCTCCTGCGACGAGGGAGCCCCCGAAGATGATGACTTTGTCTTTTGTCCTCCTTGTCCTCCTGCGGTCGTCGTCGTCGTCGTCGTCGCCGTTCGACCAGAGTCTTTTCGAAGAGCAGAAGATGACATTAATTTATTTTCGAAGCTTTCTGTGTCTGTTTTTGAAGAGTTTTCGAATTTTTTTCTTTCCTTTCTTTTTGTGGGAAAACTGCGTGGTGCTCGAAAGAGAGAATTTCAGGTTTTATATCCATCACAAACCACTCTCTCTATATATACGCGATGATGATGAGAGGCAGTAGTAATAGTAGCCAGAGAATGCGAACAACAACGATGTCGTCGATGAAGACGACGACGCGTACGATGACGGAGAACAAACGGCATCATCCTCGCGTCGCCAACGAACGACGAAAAGGAGGACGACGAGAAAAGTCCAATTCCTTTGTGCAACGAGTGAGCATTTTAGACGATGCGGACACAGAGGAAAACGAACAGTTGGACGAACTGGTTTCCAGACGAATCAAGAAATCTCGTTCGACTGGGCGGTTAGACTTGACGGGATTGGACTTGACGGAATTTCCGATGGAAATATTCGACGTTACGAACGACGACGCGCCTTTGACGGACTTGCAAATATCAAACAACAGGATATACCACATACCGGATGAAATAGGGGATTTGCAACTGCTCGAACGATTAGGATTAGCTGGGAATAGATTGACGAAGCTACCGGAATCCGTAGGAAAATTGAAGAGATTGCAAGGATTATGGGCGCATGGAAACTTATTGAAGAGCTTACCGGAGTCCATATGCAGTTGCCAATCTTTGCGAAACCTCTCCGTCGCCGGGAACCGGATACGAAAGTTACCGGAAAATCTTTCCCAACTCGTCGCTTTGGAAGAACTGAGCGTACCTGGAAATCAACTGCTTGAATTACCAAACCTAGGAAAGATGTTTAATCTTTCCGATATCGATTTGCACGGCAATTGCATCGAAGATCTATCCGCCAACGGGAACGATTTTCAGTTTTTGAAAGCGTTGGAGACTTTCAGTTTACAAGGAAACAGGTTGAAAAGCATTCCTGAGTCGTTGGGTAATTTGAAGCGATTACGAAGCTTGAACCTTGCGGAGAACAGAATTCAACAAGTGCCGGAAGAGTTGAGGAATTTACCAGTTCTCACGTCCGTGTGGTTGTACTCGAACGATTTGCGTTCCCTACCGAAAGAACTTCAAAAATCCCAATCTTTGCGACAGTTGTGGATTGAAAACAACGAAAATTTAGATAAAAGTGAACTCGAAGCGTTTATTCAAAACATGAAAGATGCGAGAATGCTGAAGACTTTAGGAATAGATACAGAGCAAGCTCGAAAAATAGGCGGTGGTTTCGAAAATATGAGCGCAATTACCGTCGCGGAAGTTCCGAATCGAAGCGATAACGCGGGGTATTTTAAACTCGTGAAATGGGATGGTAATAGATCAGCTTTAGATGATTCCAAAAGAGCCCCTGTCTTGATCGTATCATTTGGTAGCGCGCCAGGAGTGCCTAACTGGGGCGGTTTGTTGAAGAAATTGCGGAAAAGAGTTGGGGAAAGCGAAGGAAAGAGCTACGACGTCTTGTACGTCTGCGACGTGGAAAGAAGTTGGTACGCGGGGAACAAAATGACTGGAAACGTTGAAGACGAAGTGAGTAAACGGAGCAAACGATTAGAAGATATATGCTCGAAATATTCGAAAGTTTTATATCTCGGCGACTCGATGGGCGCGACTGCATCTTTAGCGTTCGCCGAGCACGCGACGAGAGTTTTAGCGTTTTGCCCGCAAGTAGATTTATTCGCCGCGAGTATTCGACCATCGAGGAGTGCAAATTGGATGCGACAATATAAGACGCTCTTACTTCAAGGAGCGCTGAAGAGCGAAGCAGATATCACTATTCACACCGGAAGTTGGACACACGACGTCGATCAAGCTTCGATTGTAGTTTATGCTTCAGAAAAACAAGCAGAGGATGCGGCTACAAAAAGAAAGAAAAGAATAAAGACGAAGATGCATCCGGTGAACAATCACAGACTCGCGCTCGTCCTTTCCGACGGCGACGAACTCGTTAATATCGTTAAAGAAGCTTTCGAAACAGAATATGTGAATGCTATCGCCAGCGGTTCCGGCATGGAAAAAAATTCAGCGGCGACTTTAAAGTTATTAGGACTCGCTTAAAGAAGAAGGAGAAGGAGAAGAAGGAAGATTTTATGTATTATTAGATTTGCGCGTTGTACGTAGTAAACTAGAGATTCTATTTCGTTTTGCTATTTATATTGCCTAATGATGTTCCCGAGCGAAACTGGAGCTAAATCTATTGCAGTTTCGTTATCCCTATTGACTAACTCTTTTCTAGCGCCCGAGGCGAGTAATGCTAAGCAGCACTCTTTCTTATTGAACATTGCCGCCAACATTAAAAGGGTGAATCCGTGCCCGTCACGATAATTCGGATCGACTTGTCCGCTACCCATAATAGTTTCTAAAGATGCAACATCGCCAAGTTTGATCGCTTCGCGTGCCTCGAGGCCATCAAAAGTGCGCTGTTGTTGTTGTTGTTGTTGTTGTTGTTGTTGTTGTTGTTGTGATTCCAAAGTAACCGGATTCTCGCTCGATGTTGTTGTTGTCGTTGTTGTCGTTGTTGGTGATGTCAACATTGATGTCATTCCCATTGGACTACTCCCATTTTTATCTTCACTTGTTGGAGTAAACTTTAGTGGACTCGGCGACGCGGCTATGGTCTTGTGAAGCGCCGCGCTCGAAAGGTGAAACTCTTCCAACGATTTTTGTTGCGAACGCGAGCTACTCGTTACTATCGGCGTTTCTTCCTCCCACGAATCGTAGCCATCAAAGCCGTTGCTCTTTCTTCCCTGAGGCGTGGTATCGTAGTTCCCGCTCGCTTTACCGTTGCTTTTATTACCAGTGCTACCATTCTTCCCGTTCTTATCACCCTTCGGTATCGTCCAGTTCGTATCTCCCGCGTTTTCCAATATCTGCAAGGCACCAATGAAGGACGAGACTTCTGGCAAAGCATTCAACGTCCTGTCGTTCATGATTGTGTTCAAAATCTGTTCGAAAGCTGCTCTTCTCTCTTCTAAGTGTTGCGGAGAGACGATTAATACTTTCGGAGGAAACGGAGGTAATCGTGCACCTTTCGTCGAAGAGAAGGCGTGCAACTCTCGAAACTGAGAGAATCTTCGAAAACACGCGAACGGTGAAGATGCTCTTTGACTTTTATACTCTTTTTCCATCGCGCGATATTGTACTTCATCATCACCATCTTCGTTGTTCTCATCCAAAGAGACGATTTCAGTCTTCACGGGATAGAACTGTACGATTTTGTTGTTCACCGACTTTGCCACTGGCTCGGAAACCTTCACCTCAAACAACATCTTTTCTTCTTTTCTTCAAAAGTCAGTTGAGTTTTTTGTGATGTTTTTTTCTTCTGTTCGCACTCTTCGAACAATTTTCTCACAGCCTTTCCTGACTGCCGCACGCATAAAACTCTATCTCGTTCGATGAAACTCGGAAGAAGAAAATGTTGAAAGGAGAAGAACACCACACTCTGAACGCTTTGAGTTACTGCGCGTTCTTCGCGCAGTTCTTTGGGTATTTCATTCTGAGCGGTTTAATTGAAGTGTGGTTCTACAGAAAGCAAAGCCAACAGGAACGCTCGTGGAAGATACAACCTAACGGACGGAACAAATGGCCTGGGATTAAACAAAGTCATAAAAACAACAGCTTCTTTGTACTTTCTATTCCTTTGCTGGATTTCTTCTTCTCGAGCGCAGGAGCAACGACAACAGCATCAACAACGCAGAGGCACTCGAAACACAAGACGTTTGCAACTCTGAATTTAGTCGTTTCAAGTCTCTTCGCTTTGGTGGTTACAGAGCTCACCGTGCGGGGAAAATCGAGCTTGAAAGAATCCACGATTATGAGTACCGATACGAGCGCGTGTGAAATAGGTATCGGCTTGTTCTATGCGCTGCTGTTACAGTCGACGTTGGAATATCCTTGGCACCGATTGATGCACTACAAATATTTTTATACGCGGATGCACAAATACCATCACGAATACAAAAGCCCGGTGGTATACTGCGACTTGTTCATTCACCCTTTGGAGGCTATCGGGTATTATTGTATTTTATATTCGCCGGCGTTTGTGGTGAAAAACTTACCGAAAGAGTCGTTCTTGTTGTACATGGCGATAGTAGGTGTATTCGGCGTTCTCGACCATTCGGGGGTGGATTTTCGCTTTCCTTGGTTTCTCTTCTCCTACGAAGCGAGGTTTCATGACTTGCATCATAAACATTTCAACGTCAACTACGCGTTCCCGTTCCAATGGCCGGACCGAATTTTTGGTACCCTCAAAAAAGTAGAGAAGTGAAAGTCGTACTTAGTCTATTTAGTCGTATAGTTTTTATTAGTTAGTTCGTTAGATTTGTCTTCTTCTAAAGTGTCACCCTTCTAAAAAACTCTCCTTTTTTTGCTCTTCTTTCTCTCGAGTGGACCTCAACTCTCTCCATATCACATTCTTCTTCTGCTTGAAATTAATCTCTCTCTTTAGAGTAGCATCACACACGCCTGGGGACGAAGTGAAGTCACGCGCACACACAAACAGAGAACGGAAAAGTGCTTCAACAAAAAGACTCTCAACAACAACGACACGTTTCTTTCGTCGGTGAAAAGTAAACAACAACAGAGAAAAGAAAGCGAGAGCGAATTGGAGGAGCGTCTGAATTTCAAACGTCTTTCTGTCCCCCCATTCTCTCTCTCTCTCTCTTCTCCCAACAAAATGACGAGCACGACGCCAAACAACAACAACAACAACAACAACAATAAAAACAACACGGCTTTGCAAATGATGCAAGCGTTTCGAAACACGCCTTCCATGGACTTGAACCATCTCTCGAGAGGCGAAGCCGAGCAATTAAACAGACGGTGTTTAGCGTTGGAGATGGAATGCGAGGAACTTCGTTTGGACGTGGAGGAGTTGTTGGAAGAGAAGAAAGATTGGGAAGAAATGGAAGAGACGCTCGATCGAGAGTGCGCGAAAGCGGACGAGGAGTTCAAAGAGAAGAGAAAAGAGTGGCTGAAAACGAGAGAGGAACTGGAGAGAATGAAGAAGAGTCACGAGCACGAGAGAACGCGGAGGAAAGAGCTGGAAGACGAGATGCGTTCGTTGGAGTCAAACGACTACGAAGTCACGAAAATGTCGCGAAGAAACGCGCAGTTGGAGAAGAATCTCGAAGAGATTTCGCATCAAGTGGAAGCGTTGGAGAGCGCAAATACCAAAGCAAAGAAAGAGATGAAGAAGTTGGAGAACGAACTCTCGGATTTGGAAGAAGCTTTGGAGGAGAAAACGGCGGAAGCGGAGGCGCTCGAGGCGGAGAAGAAAAAGCTGAAAAAATTGAACGACGAGCAACGACCGGCTTTGGAAACTGCAAAACGTAAGATGAACGACTTTGCGAAAGAACTCGGGTACAAAGAAGAACAAATCGTGAAATTGGAAACGCAGCTGGAAGATAAGAGCAAAGAGTTGAAGCAAGAGGCGTTTTTGCGCAAGGAGCAAACGAACCTGTTGAACGGCGTACAAAAAGACATCCTCGCGAAACAAGACGAAATTCATAAACAGGATGTGCAAATCCAAAAGCTCGAGGCGGATAAACTTCACAAGTTGAAGCAAGCTGGGACAGAGTTCGAGAAAGAGTTGAATCTTCGCGAGGCAGAGGTGGGGAAAAAAGAGAAGTTAGCGGAGAAACTCCAAGCGCGCGTGGACGAAGTGGAGGAAAAGCACAAGAAAGCACTCAGCGATTTCGCCGCGAAAGAACGAGATTTTATCGCGAAAGAGAAGGCGCTGAAAGAGGAATTCGCAAAGAAAGAAAAACAAAGCTCGCAAACCGCGAAAGAACGAGAAAAAGATGTTGGGGAGGCGACGAAGAAGATATCGGCGCGAGAAAAGGAGCTCGAAGCCAAGGAAAAGACGATGGCGAAAGAGCTCGAGAAGAAGAAAGCAGAGTTGGAGAAATTGGTCAAGGAAGACATTGCCAAAAATGAGAAAGAATACGCGCAAAAAGCAAAGACACTGGAGAGCGAGAGCGAAAAGCTCACGGCGAGAGAGAAAGAGCTCGTGACGAAGGAGAAAAACTTGGAAAAGGAGCTTTTGAAGAAGAACGCCGAGTTGGAGAAATCGCTGCACGAGAAAATCGGAAAGAAAGAGAAAGAGACTTCGAACACGGCGAAAACTTTAGAGAAAGAAAGAGAGGAAATGACGAAGAGTTTAGCCGTTCGAGAAAAAGAGCTCGAGTCAAAGTATTTAGCGAAAGAGAAAGAGCTCGAGTCAAAATATTTAGCGAAAGAGAAGATCGATGCGAAAGAGCTGGCGCGAAAAGAAAAAGAGTTTGCAAAGAAACAGGCGGAGTTAGAACAACGCTTGGAATATGAAGCAGATCAACGTTTGCAGGAAGCAGCGGAGAAGGAGTCTGAGCTTAACGCGAGGGAGAAAGAGCTCTCGCGAGAGATTGCGGCGAAAGAGAAAGAGCACATGCGTAAGTTGGCCGCTCAAGACAAAGCGAGTTCACAAGCTGCCGCGGAGAAAGAGCGAGAAATTGCAGAAAAAGAAAAGGAAGTCCAAAGAAAGTTGCAGGCGAGAGAGAAGGAAGCCGCTGAAAAAATAGCTGCCAAAGAGAAAGCTGCTGAACAGAAGGAACGTAAACTTCGCGAAAAGGAGGAAGACGCGAAGAAAAAGTTGGAAGAGAAGGAGAAGAAAACGGCAGAAAAATTAGCGGCGCAACATAGAGAAGCGTGTGAAGCCGTCGAGCTCGAAAAGCGCGCGTTGACTGAGAAGGAGAAAGAGCTCGAAAAGGAAAAAGCAAAACTACGAAAGAGTTCCGGACCGGTTTCGCCAACATTTTTCTCATCGCTTTTATCGCCTTCGAGGAAAGCAACACCGCCAACCGCCAAGAAAGAATCAACAACGCCGGCGATTAGTCCAACGACGTCGATGAAGAAGACACCGAAAAATAGGAGCCATGTCGATGCCGTGGACGCCAAGAAAGCCAAGGTGGAAAACAACGCCTCCGCTACCATGGGAGCGGGCTTTTTGCAAAGCGTAAAGAAAGCCACGAGTGCTGGTGTGCTTGGTGTCGGGCAATACGCTCACTCTTGTTTGAAACCGTTGATTGGAGGCTCGCACGAAGAGTTTTCACCGCCGGAAGCCGCCGCTCCGAAGTCGGCTTCGAAGGAAAAAAGTGTAGTAAAAAAGTCCACCGCGGCAAAAGTGGCAAAGAAACCGTTTGAAGAGAACAAGTCGCCGCTGAGTCGAGCGATGAAAAGATTAGAAGATACCAACAGTGCTCCTCTCTCCGAAGTTGAGAAAGAGAAAGATGTTCCTTCGCTCAAGCGTCGCGCATCCATGGAACTTCCTATTCCAACTTCTGCTTTAAAGAAAACGCCTCCTCCTTCTACGGCCACGACACAAAGACGCAAATCGCGGGTCTGGGGAAACGACGACTCGAACGTAGCGGCCGCAAAGGCAGTA
>Ga0255753_1005625_pt1 | contig 11934 bp, 6 predicted proteins | sample 041ome_10_FD_179953 | JGI IMG/M metagenome (GOLD analysis project Ga0255753, IMG submission 179953) | Coastal salt marsh microbial communities from the Groves Creek Marsh, Skidaway Island, Georgia - 041412US metaG (version 2) | ecosystem: Environmental > Aquatic > Marine > Intertidal zone > Salt...
GAGCCCCTCCGCCAGGCAGTGTTGGATAAAAACTGGCACTGGTTTAACCGCTATCGGGCAACGGATGGAAATGATATCTGGGGGAGTCGTTCCAAGTTGCGCTTTGTGGATGACCAGTCCAATGCTGTGGTACTCCAGCATGAGCTTGTCATGCTCGATGTGATGACTGCTAACCGTGATCAGCATATTTGGAAAGTTGCTCAGGGTGAAAAAAGCAAGGTGGATGACTCCAATGTGCCTGCCCCCATAAAGGTCGTTTCCAATGTGGGGGGAGGCAGCATCAGTTCAAGTGCGATTAAGGAGGGGTCCACCGAATACCTCAGTCCTAAGGAAAGTTTAAAAAGCCTGTCTGTACGCGATGATTTTGAGGTGAATTTGTTTGCGGATGAAAAACAGTTCCCTGAATTGATCAATCCCGTGCAAATGCAGGTGGATACCAAGGGTCGTTTATGGGCGGCGGTATGGCCTACTTATCCAATGTGGGAACCAATGAAACCTATGAACGATGCTTTGGTCATTTTGCCCGATGACAACAACGATGGTAAAGCCGACCGGGTCATTGAGTTTGCCAAGGTGCACAACCCCGTGGGCTTTGAGTTTTGGAATGGAGGCGTGCTGGTAACATCTGGTCCGGACTTACTGTTTCTCAAGGATACCGACGGAGATGATAAAGCGGATGTACGCTATGTGATGTTGCAGGGATTGGGCACCTCCGACACCCACCATTCCGCCAACAACCTGATTTACGGTCCGGATGGTGGAATTTACTGGCAAAGTGGGGTCTTTCTTCAGCACAATCACGAGCATCCTTGGGGTGCGAGTCTCAAGACCACTGCCTCGGCGATGTACCGGTTTGATCCCCGCCGGCATACCATCGCGTTTCATGCCAGTAACAGCCCCAACCCTCACGGGATTGCTTTTGATTATTGGGGATATCACTATGCGACGGATGGAACGGGAGGGAGGGCTTTCCAGGTGTACCCGGATGGGAATTCCTGGAAGATGCGACAATTACTCGCCAAAGAAGTACGCCCAGTGCCCGCATGTGAGGTTGTCTCGAGTGATAACTTTCCTGACTCTATGCAGGGCGATTTCCTAATTTGCAATACCATCGGGTTTCTTGGGGTGAAGCAGTACAAACTTCATCGGGATGGTGATTTTACTAAGACTTCCAAAAGCGGGAAGTGGGAGAACGGCAAAGAGGTTTCCAGCCAGTCCGAATTTGGTGAGGTCTGGGGAACTCCCAGTGGTCAGAAACTGAGCGTGATCAAGGACCTATCTGATGGATCCAAGGTGCAGGAGGAGTCGGTCGGCTTTATGCTCAGTGGGGATAAGAACTTCCGCCCAACCGATGCAATTTTCGGGGCCGACGGTGCCCTCTATGTCTCCGACTGGCAGAATGTAATCATCGGACACATGCAGCACAATGTCAGAGACCCCAACCGGGATGAAAAGCATGGGCGGATTTACCGTTTTACTTACAAAAAGAAGCCCCTGCAAAAAGCGGTCAAAATCGATGGGGAGCCTCTAGAGAAGCTTCTTGTCAATTTGATGCACCCGGTGGATAGCGTGCGCCATCGTACAAGGGTTGAGTTGAGCGAGCGTGATTCATCCGAGGTGATCAAAGCGACTCAGGAATGGATGAAGCAATTTGATCCGAAGAAAAAAGAGGATGCACACCACTTGCTCGAAGCTCTTTGGGTGCACCAGCAACACAACTACCGCAACAGCAGGTTGCTCAATCAATTGCTTAAATCTCCTCATCCGCACGCTCGGGTGGCCGCCCTTACTGTGCAACACCACTGGTACAATGCCAACCCTACCAAGGGAGTTGAGGAGGTTGAGGAAGAGCATATCGAAGTGGAGGCGAAGTCAGGAGTTCTATCTGACACTCCTGAGCTAACTACCGTTCGTATCGGAACGATCCCCGAGAAAATGAAGTACGATCTTGCCGAATTCACCGTTCAAGCGGGTAAGGCAGTCAAGTTGATCTTCGCCAATCCTGACTTCATGCCCCATAATGTGGTGATGGTCAATCCGGGTAAGGCGGACGAGGTTGGGCAGGCCGCGATTAATTTGGGCGCCGGTGGGTTCGATGTAGCCTTTGTTCCCAAAAGCAAGGAAATCCTATGGGCAAGCAAACTGATCGACCACAAGCAAGAGGACATCATTGAATTTAAGGCACCGAGCAAGCCTGGGGATTATCAATATGTCTGCACCTTTCCAGGGCACCACTTTGTGATGCGTGGTTTGATGAAGGTTCGCTAATCAACCTTTTCATTACTCCTGTCTTTAAGGGGAAGCTTTTTCTGTTGGGCTTTCCTTTTACGGATGTTTGGTTAGAGTTTATTTAATGAGTGAGATTGAAGAGTTTCGTGCCCGTTCGGGAGATGGTGTATTAGCGAAGAAACTGAATCGCTTGGCATGGGTTATATCTGCGGCAGTTCTTGGCTTAGTGGTGATGATGCAACGGATTAAGTTTCCTCTTCCCGATGGAGTGGAATTGAGTTATCTGCCTAGCTTTCATGCCCTGCTCAATTCGGCTGCTGCGGTCTTTCTGATCTTGGCACTTTGGGCAATCAAGTCGGGGAAAGTCACCTTGCATCGCAAAATGATTTATGCAGCTTTTGCCTGTTCATTTATTTTCCTGCTTTCTTATGTGGTCTACCATATCACCACTCCAGCAACTCTCTTTGGCGATGCCAACCACGACGGGTTGTTAAGCTCAGAGGAAAGAGAAGCGGTTCGTGGAACCAGACCCTATTATTTATTCATCCTGATCTCACATATTGGACTAGCTGCACTAAGCTTCCCCTTTATTTTGCTTACCTTTGTACAAGCATTCACCAACCAGTTCTCCAAACACCGAAAGCTGGCTAAACGTGTCTTCCCGATCTGGCTTTATGTGGCCGTCACCGGACCCGTGGTGTATTTCTTTCTACAGCCCTATTATTGATTTCAAGTAGGTTCTGGTTCATTTTGGTCTAATTTCCTGAGGGGCTTTTCTCTGAAAGCGATGACCCAAGTCTACAAGGGCTATCCCCTTTGGTTTTGGTCAGCGATCGTTTTTGGAATCTTACTTCGGATTGCCTCGATTTGTTGGAACGATCGACTGCTTGGTGATGTAAATCTATTTGCCCTGACCGCTCGCGAATATGCCGAAAGTGGGGAGTTGAATTACCCAATGAAGTATGACTTTTCTGAAAAAACTTCGTGGGGTTCACTCAAGTCTCCCCAATCGCAGCATCCCCCATTATGGTCATTCGTGGCCGGTTCTCTTGCTGATATCCTAGGAACAAAAAATACTTACGGAATCTTGCAGGTGATGAGTTTGTTTGCTCAAATTCTTCTCCTCTACATTACCTTCAAGTTGGGTAGTTTTTTCGGGAAAGAATGTGTCACCTTTATCCTTCCCATGGTCGCACTCTCTCCCTTGCTAATCGATTTTGCTGGCAATGGAAGTCAATACACCATGGGGGCAGTTCTCATGCTGGGTTCCTGTTGTTTACTTATGGAAAGGGGGGCGGGGAATTTGTTGAAATTCTTTTGCTCTGGAGCGTTGTGTGGCTTAGCCTACTGCATACATGGAGCATTTGTGCTGACCATAGGAGCGGTATTACTTGCATCTGTTTTAAGCAAGGGAAGTAAGATTGAAAAGTTTTCGAATGTTTTTTTTGCTATCCTTGGTTTCGTTTTAGTTTTGGTTCCTTTGGTTATTTACCGTGTCGAACATTTCGGCTCGGTCTTACACAATCTCAACTCAATCTACATTGCTGGTGTTCTAGGAAAATTATCGATTATATCGAATGCTGAAGGCATTCATTGGTTTGCGAGCGATGCATGGAGTTATTCAGACTTGATTGTTTATGCTCAAAACTGCCTCAAGGTATGGTTTAAGTTTTTCGTTTCTATTCTTTGGGAATGGGGGCCGTCTGGAATCATACTTGGAATTTTTGCTTTATTTGTAAAAAGAGATCCAAATCGTGTAATGGTCATCGTTTTTCTAGCCACTTACCTCATACCAATCTTATTGTGGCCTGGGTTTAAAAGTAGATTTCTGGCTCCTCTTTTACCGATTGCGTTTCTCTTCTCTTATTTTGGATTTCAGTCATTGAAGGAACACTTCCCGAAATTCTTTTTAGCGGGTCGAATCTGTCTATGGGGGATTCCTACATGGTTTGCATTTTCGTGGATTTGTTCCTCGATCTTGACTGGTTCACTTTCAAGATACTACACATTCGATTTAAAGCATAAAACCGATTATATTGAGATGCTAGAGATGGTTGAAGAGATGAAGGCTTTGGAACCATCCTTAGTTGTTGGATCTGCCCGTTCTCTTGACGGTGGTCTGGAAGCTTTTTATTACCACCAGTTTCCCTATGTGCATGCACGTGGGTTTGACTGGATATTGATTGAGCGGATTCGGGATGATTATGAGGCAAAATATTTTTGGACAGATGAAATCATGCTACCCAAGTACGAAGCCCATTTGGATCAACTGAAACTTATCGCAACTTCCGGGAAATTTAAACTCTTCCAGTTTATTAATTAAAATTTCTACAGGAAACACTGCAAAATCTTTTATCACATTATCATTCTAAACGATTGCCTCAGGCCAAATATCTTTGGCATCATGGAATCATGATAAATCAGTTTAATTTCATAAAATTTATACTAGCCTCTTCCTTTGCTGTTCAAGTATTTGCTATAGTCCCGGAAGTCCGTACCGAAGTGCGAGAAGAGAATGGAAAAAAGATTAGTTACATGTTCATTGATGGGGTGAAGGTGCATGAAACTGACCCTGCAAAAGTGAGTTTCCCTCCGGTGGTTGAGCCAAAGCCCTACGATGCCCAGGGTGGTAAACCACCCACCGGCGCCATTGTTCTTTTTGATGGCACCGAGAGTTCGATGTCCAATTGGACGGCGATGAATGGTTCTCCCACCAAGTGGAAATTCGAGGATGGGGCTTTGGTTGCCGTGTCCCGGGCAGGAAATATCCGGAGCAAGCAGGAGTTTGGTTCCTGTCGCTTGTACCTCGAGTTTGCTACTCCAGTAACCTCCAAAGGAACTGGGCAGGCGAGTGGAAACAGTGGGGTCTTTTTGATGGGGAATTATGAGGTTCAGGTACTCAATTCTTTTGGAGCGAATGCGAATTCCACTTATCCCGATGGTCAGTGTGGGGCTCTGTATGGTCGTGCTATTCCCTTAGTCAACGCTTCCCGTGCTCCCGGGCAGTGGCAGACTTTTGACATTACTTTTACCCGCCCGCTTTTTGATGATCAGGGAAAGGTTACCCGTCGGGCCAAGTTCAGGGTGGTCCATAATGGGCACTTGATTCATGACGATGTCGAACTGACTGGTGGCACCGGATGGGCGGGTCCTCATGCGGTCACTCCATACAGAAAACACGGAGATAAAGGACCGATAAGACTTCAGGATCATGGGAATCCGGTAAAGTATCGCAACATATGGGTGGTGGATACTGAAAAGAAACCAGCATCTGCCAGTACGGCAAAGGTGCTCAAAGCCCTCTTTTTTACTGGTGGTTGCTGCCACGATTACGGACAGCAAAAAAACATCATCATCGAAGGGATTCATGCCCGTGTGCCCACCCAATGGGAGGTCTTTCATGAGATGGATGAAAAGAAGTCCAAGGCCTTTCTCCAAAAAAAGGGTTGGGCGGACCCTTTCGATTATGTGGTTTATGACCACTGTTATGCCAATGAAAAAGATGTCTCCTTTATCGAGTCGGTCACCGCAGTGCATGAAGCAGGTAAGCCCGCTTTGGCCCTGCATTGTGCGATGCATTCCTACCACTGGAAAGTTCCCGCGAAAGAGGGTGAAATCAAGGCGTGGCCGAAAATGCTGGGAGCGAGTTCCAAGGGGCATGGACCCAAGAAATCGATCACGGTGAACATCGTGAAAGAAAATGCGAGTCATCCGGTGATCAAGGATTTGCCGGATGGTTGGCGTACGCCGGAGGGCGAGTTATACAATGTGCAGGAGATTTACCTAGGGACTACAGTTTTGGCGTATGGAGATAATGGCAATACCACAAAGCCCCTTGAGCCACAGGCCTGTATTTGGGTTAACCAGTACGGCAAGGGGCGTATTTTTTCCACTACCATTGGTCATCACAATTCCACCGTTTCAACCAAAGAATACCTCGACCTGCTTGGCAATGCGGTCAAGTGGGTAACCGGTCAATAATCTTTTCCTAAGCTATTTGTCATCATGAAAACATCCACCTTACTTCTTTTTATAACCTTTCTTTTTCACACAACCCTGAGGGCTGATGATCATGGCGACAAATCGCTGAAGGGCCTTCTGGTAACCGGAGGGGGGCATCACGATTATGGTTTCCAGCAGAATGTCATTATGGAGGGCGTGACCCAAAGGTTGCCGGTCCAATGGACTGTGATGTACGACATGGATCCCCGGGAGAGTAAATCAAAGCTCAGTAAAGAGGGATGGGCCGATGGGTATGATTTCGTCTTCTATAACCATTGTTTTGCCCGAGAGGACGACAAGGCATTCATTGATTCAATTGTAAAAGTTCATGAAAAAGGAGTGCCTGCGATTGCCATGCATTGTGCGATGCATTCTTACCATATTTTTATCAAAGACCAAAAGCCACTGGAGAAGAGTTGGAATCAACTCATGGGTGTGCACTCCCATGGTCATGGTCCCCATGTTCCTTTTGATGTCACTAAAGTTTCAGAACATGCAAACCACCCGGCGGTCAAAAATATGCCTGATCAATGGCGCACACCCAAGGGTGAACTCTATTTTGTGCTAGGAGTAGCTGAAAGTACCACCGTGCTTGCCCACGGTGATAATGGTCCCAAGCACAAACCGGAGGCACCCCAACCTTGTGTATGGATAAACCAGTATGGTAAGGGCAAGGTTTTCGCCACCACGATCGGGCACCATAACGAAACCGTATCTACCAAGGAATTTCTTGATTTAATTACCGATGGGATTCGTTGGGCTACATCCAAGTAGCTTTTACAGGAAGTTTTTTCTTTGAGGAAATAATCGAAAGTGAAAGGGGCTGTGACCCTTCCTATCTTTCTTTGTGGAATTTTCCACCACCTTTGAAGCCACCTCCAGATTTGGAACGGCCATCCCCTTTGCGGAATCCTCCACCCTTGCGGAAGCCGCCACCTCCCTTGCCTCTGAACTTTCCTCCTCTGCCTTCTTGTCGTGGTCTTCCACGATCAACTGAGATATTGAGCTGGTGTCCCTGCACCCAAACTTGCTTAAGGGCCTCATGGACCTCTTTGGGCATATCTTTAGGAAGGTCGATAAATGAGTGATCTTTGAACATTCGGATCTTGCCGATGAATTTTGAATCCATGCCGATTTCATTGGCAATCGCACCAACCAGATCTCGCTTTTCGGCACCATGATATTCACCAACCTCAACGCGGTAGCTTTGCAAATCGTTGTTATTTACATAGCGATCATCCCGGTCTCCGCCACGCTCGCGCCTCTCTCTTTTGGGACCTTTGGGTGCGGTGGGCATTTCATCGTAAAATAAGGGTTTTTTACCAGCATCCAGGTAGGCTAGGGCAGCAGCTACATCGATGGAATCCTTACCACTTTCTTCAAGAAATTTTTGAATAGCTTGCCTGTAATCTGTAAGATCATTGGAGGTTAGAGCTTCTTCCATTCGGGTGAAAAACTCCCCCAGTTTACGCTCATTCATCTCCTCCAATGTGGGAAATTTGTACTCGTCGCATTTAGATTTTAATGTTCTTTCAATGGCATTGAGCATCCTCATTTCCTTATTGGTGACAAAAAGGATGGCGTCTCCCTCACGGCCTGCACGACCCGTGCGACCGATTCGGTGAGTATAGGATTCTAGATCGAAGGGAGCATCATAATTGACCACATGGGTGATGACATCCACATCCAGGCCACGGGCCGCAACATCGGTGGCGACCACAACCTTAACATGTCCCTTACGAAGGCGATCCACCGTTTTTTCCCTTAATTTTTGAGGCATATCACCATTAAGTGCTTCTGCTGGATACCCTTTGGCCATAAGGGTCTCGGCAATATCTGTAGTCGCATTTTTAGTGCGGGCAAAGATAAGCATCGCACCGAAGGTTTCTATTTCAAGAATGCGACTGAGCATGTCGATTTTCTCATGCGGGCGTACTTTAAGGAATCGTTGGCGGATGTTGGGAGCATTTTCCCGCTTTACCTCAATCGTGATTTCAACGGGTTCATTGAGGTGCTTGTCGGCCAACTTCCGAATAGGCTTGGGCATAGTTGCGGAAAAAAGAGCGGTCTGACGGTCACTGGGAGTTTGTTCCAAAATCCACTCGATATCTTCGATGAATCCCATGCTGAGCATTTCATCAGCCTCGTCCAAAACCATGGCCTTAACCTGGTCGAGTTTCATGTACTTTTTCTTAACATGATCCATGACGCGCCCAGGCGTGCCTACCACAATTTGAGCACCCCGCTTGAGTTCACGAATTTGTTCCGTGTAACCAGTACCTCCATAGACCGCCAGAATACGTAGACCGGGAATATCTTCAGCAAATGTTTCCATAGCTTCAGCAACCTGAATCGCAAGTTCTCGGGTCGGTGCGAGGCACAACATCTGAACGACTTTCAGATCTGGATCGAGCCTGGACAGGAGCGGGAGAGAAAAGGCTGCGGTTTTACCAGTTCCGGTTTGGGCAACTCCTAAGAGATCACATCCCTCCAGCAAGGGAGGAATAGACCGCCTTTGAATAGGAGAGGGAGTTTCGTAGCCAACGCGGGCTACCGCTTTTTGAATTGCTGGGGCAAGATCGAAGTCCTCAAAACGAGGACCTTCCGAATCATGCTCCCCTTGGGGGAGTTCTTCTTCAGTCATAAGATAAAATTGGGGTATTGTTGTTGGCTCTTAATGGCCAAGTTTGAACCTTTGCCCACTTTTCTTATGAATTCCATCCACTTGTGAGCCTTTGTTTCAAAGATTGGCTAAATTAAATCTTACCATATCATGAATTCATCATTTGACGAGCCGAAACCATTCTCCTTTGAGTTCCCGTCGATCCAAAACCCAATTGCCTACAAATTTTAAAAATTTCGTGAAAGATACTTTCTGAGGATATCCACTTTACCTTTGCCAACGATCCTTAGATTGGGACAGAATTCATCTTACTATTATGATAATTGCTATACCAAAGGAAACCTACCCTTCGGAAAAGCGAGTGGCCATTGCTCCGGAAAATGTCGCAGCCTTTGCCAAGCTCGGATACGAGGTATTGATTGAAAGGGGAGCGGGCAAAGCGGCTAACCTAGCCGATTCTGCCTATGAGGAGGCCGGAGCCCGCATCGCTGCGGATGCCGCCGAGGTATGGAAGTGCGACCTTATTTTAAAAGTCACTCCCCCCTCAATGGACGAAGCGGGAGGAATCCGTGAAGGAGCCACCCTTATCAGTTTTGTCTACCCTGCGAGAAATGAGGAACTGATCCAAAAACTGGCGGATCGAAAAATCAATCTGCTGGCGATGGACTGCGTGCCGCGCATTTCCCGTGCTCAGTCGATGGACGCCCTTAGTTCGATGGCCAATGTCGCTGGATATCGAGCGGTAGTGGAGGCCTCGCATGTGTTTGGTCGCTTCTTCACTGGGCAGATCACTGCCGCTGGGAAAGTGCCTCCCGCCAAGGTTTTGATCATCGGAGCCGGGGTGGCTGGCCTTGCTGCCATCGGTGCCGCTCGTAACATGGGGGCGATCGTGCGTGCCTTTGATACCAGGCCTGCAGTTAAGGAAGAAGTGAAAAGTCTTGGAGCTGCCTTTCTTGAACTTGATTTCGAGGAAGATGGTGCTGGTTCCGGTGGGTATGCCAAGTTAATGAGTAAAGAATTTATCGAGGCAGAAATGAAACTTTTTGCCGAGCAGGCCGCGGAGGTAGATGTCATTATCACCACGGCGATGATTCCCGGCAAGAAATCACCCGTGCTTATCACCGAGGAGATGGTCCGGAGTATGAAGCCGGGTTCGGTGATCGTGGACCTGGCTGCCGAGGGGGGAGGGAATTGCGAGCTTACCGAAAGCGGCCAGGCCAAGGTCGCACACGGGGTCACCATAATCGGATACACCGACTTTCCCTCCCGTCTGCCCACCCAGTCAAGCCGGCTCTACGGGAACAACCTGGTCAAGTTTGTCCAGTTGCTTGGGCAGGCAGATGATTTTAAGATCAATCAGGAAGATGAGGTGGTTCGTGGAGCTATGGTTCTTGATCAGGGTAAATTAAGCTGGCCCCCACCACCGGTGGAAACATCGGTCGCCCCAACCAAAAAGCCAGAGGCTAAGCCGGAAGAACTTGGGAAAGAGAAAAAAACTAAAAACCCACTACTTTCCGGTGGGTTTTTGCTGGGTTTGCTCTCGTTTGCTCTGCTTGCCCTGGGCTGGAATGGATCGAGTGAATTTCTCGATCAGATTACCGTCTTTGTTCTCGCCTGTTTTGTGGGTTACATGGTGGTCTGGAATGTGACACCATCTTTGCATACCCCATTGATGAGTGTAACCAACGCGATTAGTGGAATCATCCTGATCGGTGGTATGCTCTTTGTTTCTGGGGCTAATCCCTGGCTTGCTGGGGTGGCAATCTTTGTGGCCACCATCAATGTGGCCGGAGGATTTCTCGTAACTCAGCGCATGCTGAAAATGTTCCGTAAGTAATGAACTCAGGAAATATATCATCTTTTTATCCTCTGAGCGATGGCTTGGTTACCATGGCTTACCTAGTGTCTGCTATCTTTTTCATTCTCAGCCTTGGAGGTCTTTCTAAACAGGAGACTGCCCGAAGGGGAAATCTCTACGGCATTGTCGGAATGACGATTGCCGTACTGGCTACCTTTTTAAGTGGTAAGGTTTCCAACTTCGAACTGCTGGTTCCCTTGATGCTTGGTGGTGCGATTATTGGTGCAGTAATGGCGAGGAGGGTGGAAATGACCTCCATGCCCGAGCTAGTTGCGATTTTGCACAGTTTCGTAGGTTTAGCTGCCGTGCTTGTGGGGATTGCCAGTTTTATGGATCCTGGTCATTCCGATCTCGTGGGTTCCGATAAACTGATTCATGAGATTGAAATCCTTCTCGGGGTATTTATCGGAGGGGTAACCTTTACGGGTTCGGTAGTCGCCTTTGGTAAGCTCAGGGGTTCTCTCAGTGGCAAACCTATTTTACTTCCTTTCCGGCACTTCCTCAACTTGGGCATGGTGGTGGCTTCGGTATACCTCGGTTCCCAGTTTCTCGGCCAGGAGCATGACGCCGCCCTGATCACCCTTTTGATTGTTACCGCCATTTCCCTCGTGCTTGGGGTGCATCTGATCGTGGCCATCGGAGGAGCGGACATGCCCGTGGTGGTATCCATGCTCAATAGTTATTCGGGTTGGGCAGCAGCTGCCGCCGGTTTCATGCTCAAGAACGACCTTTTGATCATTACCGGAGCCCTTGTTGGAAGTAGCGGAGCCATCCTCAGTTATATCATGTGCAATGCGATGAACCGCAGCCTCGTTAATGTCATCTTCGGCGGATTCGGTACCGGGTCGGGAGGTGGAGGCGGGAGCACGGAGATCGAGGGTTCTATCACCGAGATCAGTGCCCTAGAAGTGGCCGAGGAATTAAAAGAGTCCAAGGAGGTGATGATTGTTCCAGGGTACGGTATGGCCGTGGCTCAGGCCCAGCATGTGGTCAAGGAGATTACCGAGACCCTGCGGGGCAAGGATGTGAATGTCCGCTTTGCCATCCACCCCGTGGCTGGACGTTTGCCTGGTCATATGAATGTTTTGCTGGCCGAAGCCAATGTCCCCTACGATATCGTCTTTGAAATGGACGAAGTGAATGACGAACTTTCCGAGGTCGATGTTTTGCTGGTCGTCGGAGCCAATGACATCGTCAACCCTTCCGCCCTTGAAGAGGAAAA
>Ga0255753_1005638_pt1 | contig 11922 bp, 9 predicted proteins | sample 041ome_10_FD_179953 | JGI IMG/M metagenome (GOLD analysis project Ga0255753, IMG submission 179953) | Coastal salt marsh microbial communities from the Groves Creek Marsh, Skidaway Island, Georgia - 041412US metaG (version 2) | ecosystem: Environmental > Aquatic > Marine > Intertidal zone > Salt...
GAAGGGAACCGAAACGAAATCTCTCTTTTTCCTACACGAACGACACGAACACACGCACGGAAGAAGAAGAAAAAAAACGAAAGAAGTAAACGACGACGCGTGCTCTCTGTTTCTCTTCTTACCTCTGTTTCGCACGGCTTTTTTGGTGTTGCGTGTGATAGAGTGTGTAAATGCGAGTGAGGTTCGCCGTTTTTGTTTCAAGTCACACCTCGAGGAAAACAAATGCTTCGAGGCCTCAAAATGCCTGTAACCCTAAATATGAAACTCGCTCTCTGAAAGACCTGGTGGAGAAAAGCGGCAGAAAAAAAAACTCACACACAACCAATTCAACAATGGGCGTAAGTACATCCTATCTCTCTCTCTCTCTTTTCCCTCGCGCGATGGGTGCAAATGATATCGCATGAGATGAATTTCGACGCGTTCATGCGATTGTACCTTCGCGCGATGTCCGTTTGCGCGCGCGTTTGCACGGCGAAATTTTCCGCACCCCCCGGAAGATTTATTTTTTAGGGCGAGGAAAAATTTGCGCGTAAAAAGATTGCACTCGCGCGCTCTCGCGTGCACACGCATCGACGCGAAGATTCTTGGGATTTGAACTGACCTTAATTATCTCTTTGAACCATTTTCTTTCGCGATATACAGGCTTACAAATACGTAGAAGAACTCTGGAAGAAGAAACAGTCCGACGTGTTGCGATTTTTGCAACGTATTCGCGTTTGGGAATACAGACAGCTTCCATCCATCTGCCGCGTGTCTCGACCGACGAGACCGGACAAGGCTAGAAGATTGGGGTACAAGGCTAAGCAAGGCTTTGTGATTTACAGAGCGCGCGTGAGAAGAGGTGGCCGCAAGCGCCCGGTTCGCAAGGGTATCGTCAACGGTAAGCCGGTGCACTGCGGTATCACCAAGTTGAAGTTTGCGAGAAACTTGAAGTCTGTTGCGGAGGAGAGAGCGGCGAGAAGATGCGGCGCGTTGAGAGTCTTAAACTCGTATTGGTTGAACCAAGATTCCGTGTACAAGTACTACGAAGTCATCATGGTTGACCCGATGCACAAGGCTATTAGATCTGATCCGAGAATCAACTGGATCTGCAACCCGGTGCACAAGGGCAGAGCGATGAGAGGCTTGACTTCGGCGGGTAGAAAACACAGAGGTTTACACGGCAAGGGCCACAACTACACGAAGAACAGATCGTCCAAGCACGCCCAGTGGAAGAACAACAACAGACTTTCGCTCAAGAGATACCGTTAAACGATATCTCATCGAGGCTTGTGAGAATAGCTGTTATCATTCGTTATTAATAAATAGACAACCTAACTACAACTTTAGAACTAAAAGCTTATAGAAATCGTGCCTCTTATGTTTCTCAACTACTTGAGTTATTAGTAGTAGTATGAGTATTCGCTATTATCGCTTGCAACGCTCGGAGTCTCGCTACGGCGATGAATCTCGGGTCTACCGAGACGCCGTTCACTCTCAAATCTTGGAATTTTCTGTAAATGAAATCAGCGCCGCGGTGGCCGCACATCTGCCCGCACGCGACGACGTCGATGTTCGGATTTACTTCTCTCGCCTCGTTGATGGCGGATTGTACAAGCCGCCCAACACCTTTATCATCCCAAGCGATGAAGGGATTAAAGTTCCATATGATTGCGTTTTCCTCCTCCTCTTGCTCCTCTCTGGCGATATCTTTTGCGTCGTTCTCTTCGTCGTCGTCGTCTTCATCGAAATCGAATTCGGAGCCGTTAATGTCCATATCTTCACCACCGTACAAGTAGCGCGGGAAAAATTTGTGACTATCCTCTAAGCTAACGCCGTACGTCGTTTCTGTGAGCTCGTCTAACCCGACGATTAAAAATTCTGCGCCCATTCTTGCCAAATCGCCCGCAATCAAACACGATCTCGGCGTCTCGAGCATGGCGCCAACGCGATAGGCGATTTTTGAGTTGGTTTTCTCCTCCATGTATGAAAACTCGTCCGCAACGTTTCGAATTATGTTCAACTGGTGTTCAAATTCCTCAGCGGAGGCGATATTTGGCACGCATATGTCCACAATCGGTGGTTCTGCTGCAAACGTGAAGAACTCTTTCACGCCGTACGCGGCGCCGAGTATAGCTCGCACTTGCTCTTTAGTGATTTCCGGGTAAAGCGCGCCAACTCGACAGCCTCGAAAACCAAAATCGGGATTTACTTCGTCCAATAAGTTTTGTTCTATTATTTCTACTACGTCTCGTTCGTCTTTCCCGGAATCAACCGCCAATAACGGCACTAAATCGTTCAGATTTTCCGAATCCGGCAGAAACGCGTGCAACGGTTCGTCCAGTAAACGCACGATAACCCTCGAATTTTCTTCGTTCTTCTGATCGGGTTGGAACGAGGCTTTGAACATGTCCTCAAAATCGTACCGCAAATGAGGCGAAAGCATAGCCAACGCCTCGCATCTCTCGTCTTTCGTTTCCGCGCACAAAAGCATATGCACAGCTTGTCTCGCGTCGCCGCCTCGATATTTCTTGAGGACGTTTTCTACTTTCACCAAACCGACGCCGATAAAGTTTGACGCGTCCCCTCCACCAATACTCGATCCGTCGCGATTATTGTTTTCATCCACGTACTCGTCGATGGCATCTGCAGAATCACACTCGGCAAATATGCGAATGGCGTTTAAGAATTTGGATTTCTGCGCGAGCCATTCGAAGAAGAGCTTGTTTCGTTCCGATTTGACTGGCGGAACGAGTTCAACCGCGCCACGATAGACGACGCCGTTTCGACCGTCGATGGTGACGTAATCGCCGGTGTGCAAAATAGTCGTGCTCTGTTTTTTGTTGTTGTTGTTATTGTTGCTGTTACTAAAAGTCGTCGTGGTAAACTTTGCAAACTTGCGTGACTTTTTATCAATTTCAATCGAAAATCCATTTTCGTTACCATCGTCACCATCGTTCGTACCGGACACGCACGCCAACCCAAACTCTTTCTTCGATAATTCCGCGCCAAACTTATCATCTTTTAAAAAGATAACGCCAGCCACGTCTTGTAACACGTCCACGACGCTTTCTTCGTCCTCGGCAAATCGTCTTTCCTCGTCGGTTTCGAGTAAGCTCGAATCCACGCACTCGCAACACAAAATCACCTTCGCGGCTTGCGAACCACCTCCTTTACCTTTCTCGAGCATTTCTCTCGCGCCTTGAACGGTAAAACAAATCTGTCCGGTTTCGCACCTGGCATTTTTGACGTGTTGTTGCTCTCGTCTTCGTTCTCCCAATCCTCCATTCGTCTTTTGCTCTTTCTTCCAAGCGTCGGCGGCGATGACGTCCGACCACCTCTTCTCCGCGTTCTTCACTCTCAATAAACTCGCCATCACCACGTCTTCCTCCGCCACCAACAACAATCCTTCCTCCACGGATTTAACCAGTTTCTTCTCCACCAAATACACCGCGATATCGATCGCGTTTATCATCGTCCCTTTACTACTACTATCATTATTATTGGTAGTACTATTAAGTAGAGTACCATCATCAGTCGAAAAAAAGTCAGCGACGTGCGCCTCGATTATCCCTCGGAAACGTTCTCTCGTCATCTTCTCTTCGCTCGCAGAGATGTGAGAAGAAGAAGGAGACGAAGAAGAAGATAAAATCCGCGCGATTTGCCTCTCCTCTTCCGTTTCTTTCTCTCCTTGTTCTTCTTCGTCTCCTTCTTCTCCTCGCTCGATACCGTTAGTATTTGCCGTGCTGTTGATTCCCAAAAATCGTCGAGGACAACGACGAGGAGGACGGTACCTCGAAGAAAAAGAAGAAGAAGAAAAGATCTTCTTCCTGTTTTCACGACTCCTACCGGTGGTGGCGACGCGCAAAAGCGCACTCGTCGCACTCGTCGTCGCCGTCGTCGTCATCTTTTTATGGTGTTTTTGTTAAAAAGTTCAATTTTCTTTTTTTAAACCAATCCAATCTCTACACACTTACACATAAACATAAACATAAACAGAGAAAAAAGAAGATGGGATCTTTTTCCAAGGCGTCGTCGTCGTCGTCGTCGTCGTCGTCGCTCTTTTCTTCTTCTCTCTTTCGATCGTCGGCGAACGCGTCTTCTTCTTCGACGAAAATAGATGCGCTTCGTGAAACGCTCTCGCGCGCATTCGATTTGTTCTCAAAATTCATCCAATCGGAAGATTTCCACGTTTTCGTGCTCATCGCGTTCGCGCTTTTAGGCGCCATCACCTATCTCTCCTACTGGATTCCGAAGTTTGTGGTTTCTTTCATGCCTTCGCAAAACTTGAAGAAGAAATATAAAGGCGCGACGTGGGCGTTAGTCACCGGGTCTTCCTCTGGCATCGGGAAATCGTTAGCCAAAGAGTTAGCGGAACAAGGCTTAAACGTCGTTTTAGTCTCCCTGAAGGAGAAGATTTTGGACGAAGCGGTCGAGGAGTTGCAACGCGCGTATCCGGAACGAGAGTTTAGAAAAATCGGGGTGAATTTAGGCCTTCGAGACGGTTCGTATTTGAGAGAAATCGAAGAGAAGACGAAAGATATCGACGTGCAGGTGGTGTTTAACAACGCCGGGTTCATGTTGACGGGATTTTTTGACAAGACAAAGTTGGATTTATTGATGACGAATCACGAGTGCAACTGCACGAGCGCGATGCAAATCACGCACGTGTTCGTGAAGAGAATGTTAGAGAAGAAGTTGAAAGGGTGCATCGTGTTTACGTCGTCTGCGGCGGCGTGCCAACCGACGCCGTTTTCTGCCTTGTATGGGGCCACGAAATCGTACATTTCCGCGTTTGCCGCCAACGTGGCGTGCGAGGTGAAATCGAGAGGTATCGACGTGTGCGCGGTACACCCGAGTCCGGTGGCGAGCAACTTTTACGATAAAGCGCACAAGTTGGACGCGTTGGCGTTTTTCCAAAAGTTCGCGGTGACTCCGGACCAGTTGCCAAAAGAAATGTTGCGACCGATTGGGAGGATAGTGTGGTACGACATCGGGTTCGTGGCGATTGCGTTCAGAAATTTGTTAAAGATGTTCGATTACGGGTTCTTCGCGACGTTGATAAGTTGGACGGCGCATACCATGGGCGATTACAAAAAGAACGTATAATAATAATACTAACAATGATGATGATAATACAAGAAGAGCATATAATTATTTCAACACGGTAAAAGAAGATGCGGTATCTCTCAATTTTTGCTGCGCCGTTCTCCACTGTCTTCCGCTCGCTTTAATCGCGCACAAGTACACTCTTTTCTTCCACACCGTCGCGGAAATCAACCAGTGCGCCTCGTTTGAAATTTCGTAGTTATAATGCGTCAATCCATTCCTGGTATCTTTCTCCATCGATTTAATTTGTTCTTCGTTCACCGGTTGTCCCAGCACTTCTGGCGCGAAACCCAAGATTAAGTTTGTAATCGGCACCAACTCTTCAATCGTCGGGTTCTCGCCTTCCTCCACGTTTGCGAAACGAAGCACCGGCGCCAATATAATCTTCACCTCGCCTTCGCTCTCGTTTTTGAATCTCGTATCAATTTCGGTTCCCCCTGGATCGGCGATGCTCACAGCGACTTCTTCCCACCCTTCTCTGAGTTTCAACGAATACGGAGTGATCTCGGTCCAACCGATACCGTGTCCGCCAGATTTGGCCTCAGGTCTCGCGTAGAGCATCGAACCGTCTTCTTCAACTTTTCCAAAGCCTGGCACACGGCCGGCGATGGATCCCATCACCGCATTTGCTGGAAACGGCAACAAAGCACCAGATGTCTGAAACGCGAGCGCGGCGACGAATGTCGAAGAGAGCGAGTTCTGGAGATGTTCTCTTCGAGTAGTCGTCGTTTTCCCGGTCGCGCTCGTTTTTGCGATATCTGATTCCGAAGAAGACAAAGTCGTCGATGCGGTAGTCACCTTCCGCGCGCTCCTTCGCTCCTGATGTTGTCGTCGAAATCGTCGTCCTTCAGTCGCGTTCCTCGTCGTCGATGGTATCGTCGATGTTGCGCGCATGATTTGATGGTTTGATGACGATGATGATGATGGATGATGATGGGATGTGCAATAGCGCGCGGTGGGGAAGAAAAGAAAAAGAGTGACTGACGTTTTTGACGCAAAACGCACGCTTGGGAAAAAAAAAAATGACTGGAAATTTTTTTCAACACGCGTACGACGAATCAGACATGCGCGCATTCGTTATTTTTCTTTCGTGCACGCGTTGTTGAAATAAGGGCGCTGGGGGACGAAAGAAAGTTCGATGATGAAAAGAGCGGGCGAGCGCTTGCGGCGCGCGCTCTTCCCCGAAGAAGAAGAAGAAGAAGAAGAAGAAGAAGAAGAGATCGAACGCGCGGAGAATCGAAAAAAACGCGAAAAAAATACGAGCAGAAAAAAAACGCAAAAACTCCTGCATCGGAAGAAAACGTCGATACGCGCGACGATATCTAAAATCATCGTGATGATTTTTATTCTTTTCACTCTGTGTGCGATTTTAGCGCAAACCTTGGTGTATTTGGAACGAGGAGAAGAGGAGAAGAGAAGAGAGGAAGCTTTTGCGGAGTACTCGAGAGCGAAAGAGGCCATGGAAAAGCTGACTGCTTTCTCGGTGAAGGACGAATATTACTTTCCCATTGAGGAGATATACATGCATTACCGCGAAGATTTGGAAGAGAAGAAGAATTTGATGGAACTTCGACAGTGGAATTTCAAAGGCGCGTTCTTCTTTGTCATGACGGTGTTCACAACTATCGGTTACGGCAACATGGCCCCAAGAACAAACGAAGGGAAACTAGTCGTGCTTCTCACGACTATACCGGTTCTCGCCATATCACTGATTACAATAGTCACCATAGCCGAACCAATTATAGACAGCTTGAATCTATTACACAAGCGCTTGCTTTTCAGGATGAAACATAAAATGCCGATCGACATAACGATACCGTCAAAATGCACTCTGGAGGAGTATTTTGATGTGTTGGCGCACCATCTCATTGGCGAAGCGTTTTGGCCGATGACGGAAGTGTACGTCCGAATTAATCAAATTTACACACAAGACGAAGGGCACAAAGGTGAGGTGTTTTTAAGCAAAGAAGAGTTTGTTGAGACGTGTCAAAGACTGTGGCTGAGAATTAATAATAACTGCGAGGATACGTCGACCGAAGCAGAAGAAACAGAAGAACAAGAATCTGTTTTGAACTTGGAAGAAATTCGTTTATTGTTGGAAGTCATCAGAAGCAAAGCGAGTTTAACTTCGACGGGTGTTCAGCTAGTCCACTGTTTGCTATTTTCTGTCCTTGCTGTTGTTTCCGGTATGTTTTACTTCAAGGCTTTCCAGGATTGGAATTATCTAGAGGCTGCGTATTTTTCCGTCGTCAGCATTACATCAGTCGGATTAGGAGACTACGTCCCTGACCATCAAAAAGGCTCGGTGGCTTTTTGGTACCCGTACGTGTTCATCGGTTTCGGTTTCATCACCGTATTTATCGGTACTTTGGCGACGTTTGCCGAAAAAGGTCGAGAAAAGAGGTCGTACGAGTTTGAATTCAAATACGTGCACGAGTGTTACAACGCGAAGAGAAGAGAATCGAATACAAACACCTATTGGGACGAAACCGAACTCGATATTTAACACGTGGTCTATTTTCGTTTCTATTAAAGTAACGCTGTCATACCGTTACAAATCGCTGCTACTAGAACTACTGCTACATCTACTGCTATCCTTGTTTTAGCCATTGCCAACAATTGACGATGCCCCGATACCTTCCAAGTCGTTGTGAAGATGCTCTGAATACGCGCCTAAATTTTCCATCGCCCACGTTTTCACCAAGTCTGCAGACATGTACACCTCGTGATTTACGATTTCTTCTCTCGTTACGCATTTCAGCGATCGACCGGAAAACCGTCCAGAGTTGTAAACTTGCACTTCTGGATGTAAAAAAGTGTTCTTATAGCCGTATACGCGCGAAATCCAAATCGCGTGCTCTTCGTTCGAGAGTTGCTCCGGGTATAAAGCGCCAAAGACGTCTCGGTGCGTCTTGTGCACGAACGCGTGCGTGATTTTCCTCGCATCTCTCACGTCTTCGGGACTCGCGACGCCGAAATTCTTCGCCAAGTTGTTATTTAGCAACGAGTTTATCAAAATATCCGCCCAATATTGACCTTGCGAAGGGTAAAATTCCGAGTCATCGTGCACCGTCATGAAATAATCGCACTTCTCGACGTCAATAGCTCGATCGAAAAGACCGTTCCAAACGTACGTCGTCGACAGAGACACGTGAAAGCGCACGAGTTTTATCGTCACCGGGTAATCTCCTATCAAGACTTGCATTCGTTTTTGCAAACGCTTCATTTTCGGCGCAGAATCGTAAACAATATCGCCTTGCTCAAATCCAACCAACAGCGTGTACCTCGTTCGTTTCCCGCTCTTATCGATCGTTCCTAATATCGACGGTAGTAAGACGTTCACCAACGGTAACGCGTCGGAATTGACCAATTTCGTGTTCAAAGTCGAACTCGGGACGCCTAAAACGACGTGCACAGCTTTAAATTTATCTTTTGCAACGTCATTACCGAAAGACTGTTCTCTGACTTTCGTTTCAAAGACGATTTCCGGCGGCTCTTTCTTGTGACGAACTCTGCAGTGATACTGTTCCTTGAGCATAATTTTTGCAACCTCGTCTCCTTCATCCGCGAGTTGTTTCAAGCTTTCCACCGTAGATATTTTAGACGCTTTGGAATCGACGCAGGTGAACCCGTGCAAATCCGGTCTCGTGCCAAACCAATTGTGGAACTCGGGCACCTCGCCCGGCATCAACGCGGATTTCTCTTCCCCGACTAGAGTATTCGCTCTCGGACACGCGCCGCCTAAAGAGCACTGCACGTGCATTTTTAGAATATCCTCCGTCGCATTGTTGAAGCGAAAATATCCTTGCACGTTTGGATTACAGCCCCCTCTCGTCGTTTCTTCCTGAACGAAAAAACGCTTATCTCTGCTCAGCGCCTTCAAAACGTTGTCGATCCACCCTCTCGCGTGCGCATTGTGATGCACAAACAACGCGTTCCCATTCTCGTGTACGGCGTGCCATATTAAACTTGGCAATATATCAATCTCCCCAACGTTCCGTTTTAATACGGAGCTTCTCGTTCTCACTTTATCTTTTTCGCCACCGTTGATTGGGAACCCGTTTTCGTCCACCTCTTCCTCGAAATCTGGTTCGTCCTCGAACGTTTGCGTCAACATCAACCGCTCAATCTCCGCCAGCGCGAACGTCGGCAACGTTCCGCTCTCAAAAACGCCCTGACGCGTCCTCGTCCTCACTTCTCGCTGTACTTTTCCCATCGCCCCAGATCCTAAATCTAAACTCTCGTCTAAAAGCGCGTATTGCAACGCATCCACGCCTCTCTTCGCATACACGTTTCTCCAATGCGCGACTTCGTCTCTCTCGCTCTCCAACAATGGACCGACTTCGTACAACCAAACGACTACTTCCGGGTGCCAAAAGTGTAAGCTCCCTACTAACTCTCTCACGCTAGGTAGCGTCTTTGAACACACCCCGGACACCAGCACCGGGTGCGTCACGAAATATTTCTCCGGTTGTTTCCGAATTTCTTTCTTCGGCACGAACTCGCCGGATATCGGGTCGATGTCGAACGAGCGCACGGAAATAATCGCGCGTTGTTGTTGCGCTTGTTTCGCAGGATCGTAAATCCCTTCCCGTCGTTCGTATATCGCGCGTTGCGCTCGCTTTTGAGGCGTATCCATCATAGATTCATCACCACTAAAAGCCAACTTCCGCGCGCGTTCTAAACTCAATCTCGTCACCGACTCGTCCTCCTCCTTCATCAAGTCTCTCTTCAACCAAAACACGTTGCTCACGAAAATGAACAGATTCAACAGGAATATGCACATCAAAATTCTCCGACCGATTCTCCGACTCTGTCTCCTCGTCGCGTTCGGTTGAATCAACGTCCCGAGCGTTTCGACCCAGTGCCAAAAGCTCTCCACGATGTCGCCGCTTCGCGATTTGGGAGAAAGAGGATACCCGAGACCCATCGCTCTCTCTGTCTTCGTAACTCCCCGGTGTTATTCTTTTCCGAAACCGACCGTTCGCTCGAGCGTCGTCGTTATATCACGGTCATAATAAAAGACACATCATTCGTGTTGTTTTCTTTCTCTCTTTCTCTCTTTTTCTTCGTTTTTTTCGTTTTACGCGCGCGCGCGTGCGCGTAAAGATGGAGATGATAGAAAGTGATGAATTTTCGTTGTTGTTGATGTTGATGAAGTTCTCGTTTTTTCGTGCGTGTGCGTCTTATGAGTGCTTTCGATGTATTACTAATAAACTAAATAAACAAACTCACGAAGGGGCGAAAATCTCCCTCCCGTTGACTCTCATGAACCGCGGCTTCTCTCTCGGAAAGACGACGTCGTTCGATTTCCAAGGCCATCCTCCGAACTGAGTTCGGTCGAAATCTCGAAACGCTTGTCTAAGCTCGGCGTTCGTGTTCATGACCATCGGTCCGTGAGAGGCGACGGGTTCGCTAATCGGCCTTCCAGAGAGTATAAGAAACGCGCAGCATTTGTTTTTGCCCTCCTGGCCGTTGCTACTACTATCGCTATGGCTATTTCTATTACTAGTGCTCTCTATTTTTGTGCACTTTACGGTGAACGATTGCGAAGCGTCGAGTTCGGCTCCCGTTTTTTTTCTGACCTTTTCTCTGCCATTTATCACCATTTCCTCGCCTTCGATGAAATATAAATACCTGTTCGCTTCTGATCCAATCTTTGCTTTGGGAATTCGAAGTTCCTCGCTGCCATTTTCCGCGTAGATTTCCACGTAAAAAACACCGACGTCGTTCGTTTCGTCGCTGGCCCACGAATTCTTTGGCGTCGGGGTGTTCGCGCTATTCCCCGTGGAATTTTTTGAACTCGCGTCGTCGTCGTCGTCGTCGCCGAATTGCCCGACCCACGCGATAATCTCGTATTCGTTTCCTTTGCTCCTAATCTTCTTCACGTCGTCTTTCCAATGCATCACAAAATCTGGAGCGCTCATTTTTTTCCAGCTCGGTAAGTTTAACCAAATTTGAAAGAATCTGGACGGATTCGCTTTGTCGTCGTTGACGAGAGGGAACATCTCGGCGTGCTGGATTCCGGAACCCGCGGTCATCCACTGAAGGTCACCGCCACCGTATCGACCAGCATTTCCGACCGAATCAGCGTGATCTATGATACCATCGATCGTAGCCGTTATTGTTTCGAAACCCCTGTGAGGATGACGCGGAAAACCTGGAATCCTATGTCCGTGATAGAATCTATACGGCACCGAAGGATGAAAATGCGACCCGTCGCCTCGTTCGTCTCTCACGCCCATCTCCTCGTCTCCGGGAGGATAAAAGTCTTTGTGGTACACGCAAAATAGAAACGGGTCCAGCGTTTTCATCGGTCCGCTAGTCAGCGGTTCTCTCTTTCGTATTATATTCACCACCGACGACGACGAAGTCATCTCTTCTTTTTCTTCGTTTTTTACGTCGTCGTAACGACTTTTCCCGTCGTTTTTCTTATTAAAAATCTCATCATCCGAAATTCGAGTCGTTTTTGTTTTGAGCTCCCGCTTTGACGCTTTCCGCAAAGCGTTTTTCAAAAAGAAAAGAACGAACAGGATTGAAAACAGCGAGAAGAAGAGCGCTTTTTTTTTCCCGAAGAAGAAGAAGAACGAAGGGAAGAACGACGAAGACGACGACTTCCTTCTTCTTCTTTGTCTCCCTTTTATCGTCGTCGACATTTCTTTTTTTTTCTTCCTCTTCTTCTTCTTCTTCTCGTGTGTGTTTGTGATGAAAAATCAAAAAAAAAATCAAAAAAAATCACCCTCAAAATTTTAGAAAAACATCAAAAAAAAAAGCAGAGAGAGAGAGAGAGAGGGCGCGCTTAATACGAATAAACGTCGTCGTCGTCCCGCTCTT
>Ga0255753_1005657_pt1 | contig 11893 bp, 9 predicted proteins | sample 041ome_10_FD_179953 | JGI IMG/M metagenome (GOLD analysis project Ga0255753, IMG submission 179953) | Coastal salt marsh microbial communities from the Groves Creek Marsh, Skidaway Island, Georgia - 041412US metaG (version 2) | ecosystem: Environmental > Aquatic > Marine > Intertidal zone > Salt...
AAAAAAGTGGGCTCTCTTCGTTAAAAAAAAAAAAAGTCAACCAAAGCTCCCTCACAAAACAAACACTTTTCGTTGTTTGTGAGATCGGATCGTTTATAACAACTTTGAAAGTTCTTCTTCACTTCGTATCACACACACACACGCAGAGATACACAGAGTAATCGAAAAAGATCATCAGTAACAGCGGCACACGAGGAGTGTGAAAAGAGAAAAAAGAATCATGAGCGTGATGGGAAACGCGAACCCGTCGGTGCTCGGTGAAGGCGCGAGCGAAGAAAAAGGCGAACACGCTCGTTTGCAATCTTTCGTCGGCGCGATGGCCATCGCGGACTTGGTCAAATCGACTCTCGGACCGAAAGGGATGGATAAGATTTTACAATCGGTTTCGAAAGGGAACGCAGTGACCGTGACGAACGATGGCGCGACGATATTGAAATCTATTTACGTGGATAATCCAGCCGCGAAGGTGTTGGTGGACATATCGAAAGCGCAAGACGACGAGGTGGGAGACGGGACGACCTCGGTCGTCGTTTTCGCCGGGGAGTTGTTGAGACAGGCGGAGTTGTTGGTGAACCAAAAGATTCATCCGATGACGATTATCCAGGGGTTTCGAGAGGCCTGCGACGTGGCCAGGCAGGCTTTGGAGGACGCCGCGAGAGATAATCACGCGGACCAGGAGAAGTTTCGAGAAGATTTGATGAACATCGCGAGGACGACGTTGAGTTCAAAAATTTTGACCCACGATAAAGATCATTTCGCGAAATTAGCCGTAGATGCCATCCTGCGATTGAAAGGATCAGGGAACTTAGAGATGGTCCAGTTGATCGAGAAGCCCGGAGGGAGTTTGAAGGATTCGTATTTGGACGAGGGGTTTATTTTGGACAAGAAGTTTGGCGTCGGGCAACCGAAGAGGATCGAAAACGCGAAAATTTTAATCGCGAATACTGGGATGGATACGGATAAAATTAAAATTTACGGCGCGAGAGTGCGAGTGGATTCGATGACGAAAGTAGCGGAGATTGAAGACGCGGAGAAGTTGAAGATGCGAAACAAGTGCGAGAAAATTATCGCGCACGGCTGCAACGTGTTTATCAACCGACAGTTGATTTATAATTACCCGGAACAGATTTTCGCGGACGCCGGAGTGGCAGCGATTGAACACGCCGATTTTGAAGGCGTGGAGCGATTGGCTTTAGTTACTGGTGGAGATATTTTGAGTACGTTCGATACTCCGGAATCGGCAAAGTTAGGGGAGTGCGATTTAATCGAAGAGATTATGATTGGCGAAGATCGTTTGATTAAATTCTCCGGCGTGGCGAAAGGCGAGGCATGCACGATTGTTTTAAGAGGGGCATCGACGCATATTTTAGCCGAAGCGGAACGTTCCCTGCACGATGCGTTGTGCGTGTTGAACACGGCGGTTAAGGACTCGCGCGTTATCTGTGGCGGCGGGTGCGCGGAGATGATCATGTCCAAAGCTGTTGAACAACTCGCCGAAAAGACGCCGGGGAAGCGTTCGCTCGCGATGGAGTGCTTCGCCAAAGCATTGAGGTGCATTCCATCGATTATTTGCGATAACGCGGGTTTAGATTCCGGTGAAATCGTTTCGCAGTTGAGAGCGAGACACGCGGAAGGTGAAACGAACATGGGCGTGAACGTTTTGAACGGACAAGTTGGCGATATGACCGAGTTGGGTATTACCGAAAGCTTTAGAGTGAAACAACAGGTACTTTTATCCGCCACGGAGGCAGCGGAAATGATTGTCAGAGTGGACGATATCATCAAGTGCGCGCCGAGACAACGAGCGGATTAGTAGAAGAAAGAGCAAAGGAGAAAAGGGGAGGAGAAAGAAAACGTTTTGCGGACGGCGGTGCGCAAAGGAGTAAACTAAAAATAGAAGAATACATATTTAGAGAGTGTCAGTGATGCAAAAGGCAGCAATACGTAGGAACAATAAGAAAAAGAAGAAGAAGAGCAACAACAACAGCGTTTCAATCTAGTGCTGTGCGGTGAAATCCCAGGCACCACACCGCGACCAGTCCAACATTTTCCACTTCTTTTTTTATCGATTATCGTCTGTCCCACTTGGTTTGTCCTCATAATAAAAATGAGATTTTTCTACACGTCGTCTTTGTTCTCTATCCGATAACGAGCGAGCGATGCGACGACACGCCATCGAGCAGGTCGTCCTCTCCTCCTCTAATCGTCTGTCGAAGCGAAGACCGTTAGCGAAGAGATTCAAAACTGATCTCATCCCGATGTTTGTCGGCGCTTTAATAGCGTGTTTTTTCCTCTCGATCGTCTGGACCGTTCGAATACAAAAAGTTGAAGAGAAAAAACACGGAGGAAAGGACGTGTTGGACGGATTAGTCCCGAACACGAACACGAAATTCTTGAAGAGTACTCCTCCGGAAGAGTTTTCCGCGATTCCTAAAGACGATTACGCCAACGATGACGATATTGATGATGATAACGAGGATGACGATAATGAGAGAGGAAGAGATGATGAAGAGCAACAACGACAGGAGGAAGAAGAGGAGAAAAAACGAAGACAAGCTACAGACGAGTACCAGAAAAATATCGAGAACAGAGCGAAAGCGACGTCGAGAATGAACGAACACACTCGAGAAGAAGTCATCGAGGAGCTTTTCGAGAAGGCTCAGCGCGAAGATGAGAAAAAGCACGACGCGCAGGTGTTTGAAAGTTTATCGCTCGATGGAGAAGAAAAAGAAGAAGTGAAAAAGGCGGTTCTGAAGAAAGAGGAAGAGGTTGTTCAGCTATCGATGAAACCGTCGCTCGTACCAGTTGTTAAGAAAGAGAAGAAAGCAGAGAAGAGGAAAGAAACTGAAGTGGAAGAAATTGAAGAGGAAATCACGGACGAGACGAAGGCTTCGGTTGCGCAAAAGGCGAGAAAACACAAATCGCTCCACGCGACAACTTTGAAACATCTCGCCGCTTTGGCGAGGACTCCGACGGTGCTCTCTTTGGAGAGAAAAGTGACTGCGCATGGTAAGATTACGTGTGGTGGTACGGAAGCCGTCGTATTCAAGACGTGGCATAACTTTTTCACCGCAAACGAGAACATCACGCGAACTTTACCTCCGGTGGAACCGAGAATAACCGAAGTGGTCAATCACGCGCAACGGTATTGTAGACATCGAGGCGAGTGCGACTTCACGAAAATCTATGCGAACGTGAAATTGAAAAACGACGAAAATATGAATAAGAAACAACCCTATAAAAACGATGAGGTATTGCCCACGTGTGCAGTCGTCGGGAACGCTGGTTCGCTCAGGAACGCAAAGTTTGGCGAAGAAATTGACGCGCACGATATTGTTTTGCGTTTCAACAATGGTCGCGCGAAACATTTCGAGAAGCAAGTGGGTACAAAAGGGCATCTTCGAATGTATAACGGACCGTACGTCGAGGGCAAAATGGGTGGTGAAGTGACCATAGCACAGCTTAGAGATTCGAGCGTGAATCATTGGATTCGACAATATGAAAAGCATCGTGAGACGTTCCCAGAATCGTTCATCATGGACCCAGAAATTATTTGTCGAGCTTGGGATTTAGTGAACAGAGAAGGGGAGAAACCTTCCTCTGGTATGGTTGGCATCACGTTTGCCATGCGCTTATGCAGTTCAGTAGATATTTACGGGTTCAGCGCTGAGTCATACTTCAACGAAACAGAACGTCCGCACTATTACGACTGGGAACGACCGAAGCCGGGAAGAGAAAACGTGCACCCGTTTGAAGCCGAGCGTAAGATTTATAAAGCTTTGCAGAAAGAAGGTTTGATTACGCTTCACGAAGTAGAGGTAGGAGATGAGAATAGTAATAATCCTAGCAACGATAGTAGTACTAGCAGCAGCAGTAGCAGCAATAGCAACAATCACGATGAAAATTGAAAAAAAAATGATTTCTTCTTCAATAATTTTACACGTACACACACACACACGCATACGCATCAGAGTTAAAGAATGGCACAACAACCTCCTCCGCTCTCTTCGCTCAACCAGGCCATCGAGAAAGCTTTAGAAAGCGTGACTGAGTGCGAGAGATCTCTTAACACCGGAGAAAACGACGGTCTGATAAATAAAATGGAATCTTTAGTCAATCACTTCACTCTTTTACGGGAAGCCTCGAGTACCGATGAGACGGAAATTCCAATCTCAGTTATCAAACAGATCGACGAAGGGAAACGGCCGATGGCGAGAATGGTGGAGAGAATACTGAGCGTGGGGAAGACGAACGAGGTGACGAAAGGGAAGGCGAACGTGTTTGCGGAGTTTGAGAAGAGTTTAGAAAAGGAGTTAGGAGAGAAGAAATAGAAAATTTAGAAACGCAGAAACAACACACAGAATAGTTTATGCGTATAGGTAGAAGCAAACAAAATAGCGATGTAGAGTTACGTAGAGAGTTGATAATAACTATAATAAAAGGCAGAGCAAAAGCCGAACGTGCATAGAAATGTGTGCAAATCTTAATATTTTCTTTTACGTGTATCTCGTATCTACTCTATTAAAATGTTATACAAACGCGCTGCGCCGGCGAAAGAGAGAGAGGGAGAACGAAACATCATCGTCATCTTCACCTCCGCGAATAAATTCCCTTCTCTCTCTCTACTTCTCTCTATGTAACGATAAAAACGAAGAATAAACATGTGAATGACCGATCGTCTCAGCAACACTGCGACTTTTGTCTGTTTTGTCCCGCGTTTGCATCTAAAACGACGCCGCCTCGCCCTCCTTCCTGCGGCGTCGCTCTCGCCTGTTTCGGCAACTTATTCGCAATGGAATAAAACAAATCGTTCACGCACTCCCCACTCTTAGCGCTTGTTTCTAAAAATATTGACAATTTTTGCTCCTCCGCGTACGCTTCCGCCTCTTCCTTCGACACTTTCCGCATGTCTTTACAATCGCTCTTATTCCCGGCTAGAGCGATGACTAAATTCGCGTTTCCTTGTCGTTGCAGTTCTCTCACCCAACTCTTTGCCCGTTGCCAGGACTGTTGCGATTGCATATCGTACACAATAATCGCCGCAGCTGCGCCACGATAATACATCGGTGCTAACGAGTGATACCTTTCCTGTCCAGCCGTATCCCAAATCTCAAACTTTACCACATGATCGTCAACCGTCACCGTTTGTGTCATGAAGGCAGCACCGATCGTGCTCTCTTGGTGCTCAAAGAATTGTCCTTTGACGAATCGAAGCACCAAGGAGGATTTCCCGGCGCCCATGTCTCCTAACAGCACCAGTTTTGCCTGCGTTTGAGATTGTTGCGCTCCATGTGAAGAGTTGGACATGATGTTTACTCTTCCAGAAAAAGAGAAGAAGGCAACTTCTTTCTTTCTCTATTAATTATAATAACGGACTTTAAAAGTCCAAATCTCTCTCCCTCAAATAATAATACTAATAATAATAACAATAACAGCGCGTGTGTGCGATGATGCGCGAGCAATACCGCAAGAGCAGGAGTGACAGATGATGAGAGAACTGAAGGAGAAGAAGAAGAAGGTCTTTTCTCTTTCGCTTTTCAGAATTTTATGTGTTGTTTGTTGTGACGAAGAGTCGCGCAAGATTTTTATTCAAAGAAGAAAAACTCTCGAGCTCGCCAAAATCTCAAAACTCGTCATTTTCACAAAACAGGACGACGACGGTCGGTGTCGCCAATTACCAAAAATTACGATGGATAAATTTTAACAACACGCGGACAGAAGACGATGAAAGGGAGAAGAGAGCACGACAAGAGGACGACCCAAAACTCCTCCTCTTCGGAAGGAGAACAAGAGGAAGAAGAAAATGGGAAGAAAGAAGAAGAAGGAGAAGGATACTCCTCTTCTGCGACGAGCACGAAACTCTTCCTGTTTTTATTTCTCGTTTACTTTCTTTCCGTCCTGATGGCGTCCTTCTCGAATTCGATTGCGGAGAATTTACCGAAAGCGTTTGGGACGATAACTTTGTTGTGGTTCGGCAGAGGGAGGATTTTAGGAAGCGGCGGCGGCGGCGGCGAGGCAAACAACGATGCGAACGGGATTTTTAAGAGCAACAACAACAACAACCGTCGAGGTTGGACGTCGAAAAAAGGAGACTCCGACGAAGACGACGAGAAAACAAATTCCTCGATTGGTGAAGAGGACAAAAATGGTGTCATGGCGCGGGAAGCGGCGGATACGACGAGGAGGAAGAATAACAATCGACGCGCGCGACGGTTCGCGAAACTCGACGCAAAAATCGTCGAGAGTTGGATTAAAATCAGAGAAGTCGTGATTAAAAGGTACGTCAATCACTGGTTCAAAACAATCAGCGACGACGACGAAGTACCGAACGCGTGCCGAGCGGTTATGGACGACGCGTTTCTAGAACTCGAAAAGAGAGCGACGAGAAATATCAACTTGCCAAAATTGTTGCTCTCAGATTTACCGTCTATTTTACAAGACGCGTTTGAGATGTACCGCGAAGGAAAAGCGATGATTGGTGGTGGAGATGACGACGCGTTGTTATCCATGAATAAAGACGTGGTGGACGAAAGTCTCGCAGAGGCATTGAGGCACATGAAGAACGAAAACGGAGGAGGCGAGTCGAGACTTCACCCGGCAGTACGAAACGAGAGGAAACAACGCAGGTTAGCCAGAGCGTACGCGAACGCACTCGCCTCGAAAGTGTTGACGAACGAAACGAATAATGGGTTGACTGAACCGCTCGCGAGAGAGTTGATTGTCGCTTCGATACACTTGCCGATTGTTCGTTTGTTTACGCCGAGACTCGTGACGAAACTCTTACTCATTCTTCTCGGCACAGACGATGAAGATTACATTAGCAGCACGAATAGCATCAACGATAAAATATTATCGGATAGAACGAAAGGAAACGGAGAGAACGGTGGACGACAAAATGGGATGGCACAAGGAGAAGGGATTGTTCATAATAAAGTACCAACATCGTCTCCGATAAAAAATGGCGATAAAAACGGATTGGGAGGAATAGTGCGCAACGAAAGAAACTCCTCAGCGAAGAAGAAATCTCCGAAAAGAATAGGATGGGAAGACGATATTGCACCCGCATCTGCGCCTTCATCGTTTAAAGCCCGCGTGACTGGAGTAGAAATTGCCGGGAGTGGCATAGCCGCGTTTGCGGTGTATCTCGTTTCGGTAGAATCCTTCGAGGACAGAAACAGTTGGATCGTACCTCGACGGTACTCGAACTTTGAATCGCTCCATCGGAAGCTCACGTCAATTAATCCTGAATTCAAAGGCGAATTTCCACCGAAAAATTGGGGGTATAACAACCTAGATGGCGCATTTATAGAAAAGAGACGACAACAGCTGGACTTGTACGTGCAAGAGATGTTAACAGACGACATCGTCAAAGACTGCGAACACATTTTCCATTTTCTAGTCACGAGGAATAGAAGCCTGATGGGAGGCAGTGGAGGGTCCACGATTCGAAATGGTGGCAATGGTGATGAAAACGCGTCTATGCTGTCATCCTCGGAGATGAGACCGGTGACTCTGTCGAACTTACCGCCGTTAAGAACGACGATTTCGACGACCAACGAAAACACGTACATAACGACGCCTACGGGCCACGGGGGAGGACACAGAAGAATATTGTCCATCGAACAGATGGAACTTTTAGATTCTCCTCCGAAAAAAGGAAGTAAGTTTGTGTCAGGGTCTACGGACTTTGCACATTCGCCTTTGAATTGGGAAACGCTCATGCGAACCTTTGACGAGTGCGAACAAGTTACCGCCACCGATAGCGTGTCGACTATTTTCGCCTCCGAAGTTTTGAACGGCCCAATGCTTGGTTTATTCGAAACTGTTTTTAAAATGCACACGAAAGGCGTGGTGAGACGTTCATTCGTCTCTTTGGCGCGTCAGACCGTAGAATTTTTCCTCGGTTCCGCAGTTGAAGATTTTGTCTCTCGAAGTTTCAACCAACTCCAAGCGTCTTTCTTGATGAACTTGATAAAAGATACCGTGTGGCCGGACGAAAAAGAAGGCGGAATGACCCCGTACGATGAATACAAGCTTTCGCTCACGCCTGCGGAGGAGAAGCAAATAGACGAAACGAACAAAGAAATTTTGCGAAGAGTGTTGTTGAAAAGATTGTCCCAAAAGCTCTCGCCTATAGTCGGCGAGAGCACGGCGAGTCGAGGGACTTTAGAACTCTTCAGTCTCGTGCAGTCGGAAACGATGTGTCAACACGTCGGTTTATTGTTGTTTGAAACTTTGAGTTGCGAGTTAGTCCCGGAGACTATAATCGAATTATCCTACTCCAACGCGAAAGCGATGAAGAATGCATCGTCCTCGTCGGAGAAGAAGAAGACGTTGAAGAAGGCGAAGACGAAGTAATATTTTTTTAAGAGTTGACTTGTACTATGGTAAACAAAGGAAAAATCTCAAATTTTGACTCGTACCCCTAAATAGGAGAAAAGCCCTGACGTGGCGTTCTCCACCACGAGAAAGCATCTCGTTTTCTCTCTCGTTTTGGTTTAAAATGAAGAAGAGAAAAGAATGATTTCGAAGCGAAAATCGTTATTCAGGCGAACGCGTGTTGGTTAAATTCCCTCGCAACTTAAAAGTTTAACATCTCTTAAACTACTACAACATCATCTTCATCATACAATGAAGTTAAAGTGTGAAATTTGCCCGCAACAAGCGACGTACGTCGTTGGGTGCGGAAACAAAGCGGCGTGCAACGGATGCGTCAAGACGAAGAAATGCAACCCGTCTCAAGAACGCGCGACGGAAATCACGCAGCAAGACGCGCAAGCGATGCCGTGCGATATCTGCAAGTCGAACCCGGTCTCCGTGGTCTGCCACGAAGATCGCGCGTTCTTGTGCACCAACTGTGACTTGAAAATCCACAGCGCGAACGACTTTGCTGGGCACCACCAACGTTTCGCTTTCACCGCGGCGAAGATGGCGATCCCGGAAGGCGTGAGCAAAGTGAAACCGGCAACCCCGGCGCACGTTCCGATCACCATCAGAACGAACAAGGTACGATACATCGTTTTTTACCCTCTCGAACGCAGAAAGGAAGGATGATCATCGCGTGAAACGTAATTGATTACTTCTTTTTCCGTACAAAAATTGCGCTTCCGTCGGGATTAGATCACGTGAGAAAACGTTTTATCTCTCCTTCTTTTTTGTATCTTTCTTCCCTTTGCTTGGCTGCAATTCACTCTCGTCGAAGCAGAAATGATTTCAGACCAAGAGAGAGATGGTTTTTTTACGAAACGAGGAAAGAAAAAAAAAATTTTACGAAGAGGAAAAAAAAGAGGGGTGCCTTCAAAAAAAGTAAATAAAAACTGACCAATTCCAATTTCTCACTCACACTTCAAAAACCACACAGCGAAAGAACATTGCGCAAAGCAACAACAACAACACGAACACGAACAACAAAAACAACAACATCAAAGAAGAAGAAGAAGAGCAACACTTCTTCGACGAAGACTGCCACGTCGTCCCGGAATACGTTCCAGTTGAGCTCATCGACGCGAACGACGTCGAGCAAGTCTCGGAGTTGTACTCTTCGGTGAACACCGGCGTCGAGTTTTTTCCGTCTGCCGCCGCTACCACGGCGAACGTGTACGTGCCCACGGCGAAATCGCAAAAGAGATCTTCCTTTGAAGACTTCTTGGGTGAATTCATCGGGTACGAAGAGACGATCGACGATGCGATTGTCCCGACGTTTTAATTTTGTATTGAAGCGTTTAAGCAATCGGCGACGAGGCGTAAAAAATTGAGGAGGTGGAGAGAGAAAAAGAGGTGGTTGTTGTGTGTGTTCGGCGGCGCAGTGTGCGCGCGCTCATTTTGGTTTTAAAGCAAATTTCAAAATCAGAGACACTTAAAGTTTAAAGAAGGAAACTTTTTAAAAGTCAAAAGAAATAATCCATGACACGTCTCGATGGCATGCGGATCTTTTTGTACCGCACAGACGTCGACTCTGGTGGGTGATTGGATGTTATTTCGTTGTGATTACAGAGACAAAATGTAATATATAAACACTTAAAACGAATCAAATTATCAAATGCTATCTTTAACCACAACACAGCTATCGTCTTCTACCGCCGTAGGCGCTTTTTCGCTCCGAGCTTAAGAAGGAAGGCTGTGCGTCTTTCTTCTTATCAGACTCCAAGTCTCGATGAATCTCCTCGTTCGTCTCTCTCGCGTCTTTGTCTAATTTATCCCTTCTCGAGGAGCGGTGCGAATCGTAATTCTCCGCCGCTTCGTTCATTTCTCTCAACCTCTTCTCTTTCTCTTCTTGCGAAAGCTTTCCAGCTCTGTGCCCGACGTTATTTCGTCTCGAATCCCATTTTGGTTGTTCCACTTTCGGCGCTCTTCGTTCTTTTTCTTTTTCGCTCTCGCGCCATTCATGTCTTCGATTTCTTCTCGCCTCAGCTGCCTGTTCCGCGCGCTCGTTTGCGTACGACATGCCGTATTGATCGTCTTTTTCTCTTTCGATGGTTGACTTTCGACGAGGTGGCGGTGATCGGCTTCTCGACCTCGAAGATGAAGGAGATGAATGTCTTCTTTTTTTTCTCGAGGAAGATTCTTTGCTGCGTCTTTTTCGTCTTCTCTCTCGAGAATACGAAGACGTGGAGGAAGAATCGTCGTCGTCGTCGTCGTCGCTACCACTGCTGCTGCTACCACTATAGTCGTCACGACCCCGGCGACCACGACGCGAGGATTTTCCTCCTTTTCTCCTCTCTTCCTCGCGAACTTCTTCTCTGATTTTCTCGCGATACTTTTCCTTCTTCCGTTCCTTCTTCGCGCGTTTGCGTTCTTTCTTCTCTCTCGCTTTTTCCTTCTTTCGTCTTTTCCTCTCGTCCACTTCTCGTCTTATTTGCTCTCTCCTCACCGGATTGCTCGCGATATTTTCTCTGGCTTGTATCTCGCGTTGTTTCATCGCCAACAGTGGATCGTTGTTCATTTTATTCCACTGCTCGACTCTTTGTTTCGGGTCGTCCATATTCGGCGCGAGATATTCCGCCCTCCGTTCCGGTCGTTCCGGCGGCAAGTCCTCTCGTCGTTCTCGTTCTCGTTTCAACTCTTCCGGTTCTTCCTCTCCTTCTGCTCGAGTAAATTTCGTATCTTCTAATCTCGTCCCTTCCGCTAACGAACCTTTATACATCCAATCCAACCGTTCGCTCTTCTTTGAATGTCCGGCGTCCACGGCGTCTTGTTGCAACTCCGCCAACTTTCTCTCCTCTTGAATTTCCTTCTTCATCTCCTCCAGTTTTCTCTTCTCGTGTTCGGCTTGTTGCTCTCGCTTCCAGACCTCTTCGATCATTTGGAAGCCACCGGTGTGCCATGATTTCTTGTTTAAAAACGCTGTCGTATCGTGTGACGATTGATGAAAAAGAGAGAAACACCAAACACGGTTAGTTTTAATAAAAGACCACAACATCACAAAAGAATTGGAGAGAGCGGCGACGAATTTTACTCTTCCAATGATTGATGGTGATGAAAGAGAGACGACGAAAGATTTTCAAACGAATTAAAAAGAAAAAGAAAAAGAACGCACCTAAACCGCCCCCCATTTTGAACCGACGACGACGTTTTGCGTTATTCTTCTCGTGTTCTTCTCTTATTCACGGTCGGTGGTTTAAGAAGAAGAAGATTCGCGGTATATAATTGATTGTTTGATGGTGGGGCTCCACTTTCTGCCGATTTTCAGACATGAATTTTTTTCTCTTTTTTTCATTCTTCACTTTTCAGTCACTCTCATCTCCCTCTCTCTCCCTGTAAACGCGCATGCTCGGCGGCGGCAGCATCTTGTCGTTTACGTCGTTTACGTCATCGTCGTCGTATCTCACATCTTTGACAACTTCTTCCCTTCTGGCGAACAACAGAAGAAAAAAATCATCATCATCATCGTATT
>Ga0255753_1005659_pt1 | contig 11890 bp, 11 predicted proteins | sample 041ome_10_FD_179953 | JGI IMG/M metagenome (GOLD analysis project Ga0255753, IMG submission 179953) | Coastal salt marsh microbial communities from the Groves Creek Marsh, Skidaway Island, Georgia - 041412US metaG (version 2) | ecosystem: Environmental > Aquatic > Marine > Intertidal zone > Salt...
TGGAAATGCTGAATCATCAACGTCTGGTTATGCTGGTGTAAGACGTGGAAACGATGGCGGCATTTTCGCTGGTGGAGGCGGTGAAGGTGGTGGCGGGTCAACCGGTGGGGCTTCCGCTGGGAATGGTGGAATTGGTGCTGGCGGTGGTGGCGCTGGTGGACTTTATACACGAACTGCTGGAAGCGGTGGAAGCGGTGCTATTTTCTGGCGCAAGTTATAAAAGGATAAACTGTGTTTAAAAAGAAAAAACTGGGGATAACATTTAGCTGTCGCAAGGAAATACTTGATATAATTCCGCATCCAGTAGAGGCCAGTAAGGCAATGCCAGAATGGTTTCGCAAGCTGGGACGTGACATAAAGGGTCTTGATAAAACGCAAAGCGGAACAATAAAACGATGCGTTCCAGTTTTAGACGCAGTTTCACAAGGCTATATTATTCCGCTTTGGTGTGATGTTCATGTGAAAGTTTTTTTATCATATGTATTATTTAACGACAAAGATGTAGCTATTGGAGACTTTGAGGGGGATGCTGCACCAGATCATTTGATTGGTAAAGAAGGCAACGGACATATAATATCAAGATATGAATTTGTTGAAAGAAAAATTCTAGTACAGATACCAGAACAAATGCCGCCAACTGACATTGGCATATCGCGTCATGGGTGGGATCAAGTCGGCGAACAATGTGATTTAAAAAAGTTTGAGGTTGGCAGAGTTCTCTTTAAATTCAATAACCCTTGGGTCATTGAAACGCCTAAAGGTTGGTCTGTGCAGATAAAAAATCCAGCAAATAATTTTAGCAATGACATTCATCTGCTAGAGGGTGTTGTTGACACTGACGAATATGTAAACAACATTAATTTTCCGTTTGTCTGGACTGGGGCAGATGTTGGGGAATGGATTATTCCAAAGGGTACGCCGATTGCACAAGTTATCCCATTTGAAAGAAAAAAAATTTCAAAGACTGTCTGTGCAATAAATGAAACGAAGCGAACAGAAATTCTTAATAAGATGGGCACTATTTTTAATGATAGATATAGAAGCATGTTCTGGCATAAGAGGTAACTAGCAAATCTTGTTAGAATTTATGAAACATGCTATGGTGACGTTGCATATGCACTTTAAATAGGAGGGCCAGTCATGGCAACACTTGGAGATCGCGTCTTTGACAACGGCCTGACCGTTTTGGATACAGAAGCGAATGCAATTCACGTTACTTCACAAGAGGCAACTGATTATACAGAGGCGACATCAACATATACCCTTGGCAACTCTACATCACTGTCAATAGGTTCGCCAGAGGATCGTGCAGGCGGTGGTCGTAAAGTTGTTGTTGCTGCGATCAGTGATGGATCAATTACTGGCACTGGCACCGCAACGCACTATGCGATTGTTGATACAGCAAACAGCCGTTTACTTGCAACAGCGGCACTTACAGCATCACAGTCTGTTACTTCTGGGAACACCTTTACATTGGCGACATTCGACATCGGTATCCCTGACCCTGCATAATAATTAAATCGGGAGTTGCCAGATGGCCCTTGTTGTCAAAGATCGCGTTAAGGAAAGTTCCACAACCACTGGGACTGGCACTTATACTTTAGCAGGGGCCGAAACTGGCTTCCAAACATTCGCGGCGGTAGGTAATGGAAACACTACCTATTACGCCGCGCATGACCCATCTACTGGCGAATGGGAAGTCGGCATTGGCACATATACTGCCAGTGGCACAACATTAGCTAGAACGGCAATCATTTCGTCATCAAACTCAGATAGCGCAGTTAATTGGGCGGCGGGTGAGCGTCTTATTTTTTGCACTCAGCCCGCGACTAAGGCCGTCTACACAGACGCGAATGATAAAATATTTAGCGGAGTTAAATTTGCTGGATATATGGACTTTACCCCAATAGCACACCCAAGCCATGCGGAAGGTCGTGTTTTCTATGACAGTGAGCACAAAAGCCTCAATGTTTACAATGATGAAGCAGACATTTCATTAGAAGTTGGACAAGAGCAATGGGTAAGGGTTTATAATAATTCTGGTGCTACTATCGTCAATGGAGCGCCTGTTTATTATGTCGGCCAATCAAACGGACATCCAAGCATCGGCCTTGCTAATGGAAGTGATGCCGCAAAATATCATGTCCAAGGTTTAGCTACGCATGATATCGAAAACAACAGCTATGGATATATCACAACATCTGGCATGGTTCGCGGCCTAGATACATCTTCTCTTACGGCTGGTCAGGGCGTTTTTCTTGGCCTATCAGATGGATCATATACACAATCAGCACCAGCTTACCCCAATTATCCAATGATGATAGGATGGGTGGTTGTATCAAATGCGACAACTGGCGAAATCTTGGTTTCTATTGAGGATCAAACCTTAAATAGCTTGCGTGTTGTTGGCGATACTCATATCGGCGGTGATACAGTTATTGAAGGAAATCTTACCGTTCAGGGCAGTCAAACGATTGCATCAACAGAAAACATAGCTGTATCTAGTGCCTTTGTATACTTAAATAGCGGCGATACAGTCGGTGATGCAAATACTGTCTTCACTGGCACTGGTATTGATGATGCCTATTTTACTGGTCATTACAATGGCACAACAAGTAAAACATTTTATGTTGCTATTGATAGCGAAAAAGGCGGTACTGGCGGCGTAGACACTTTCAAATGGTCCTACAATTCAGATATGTCATCACCACAAGCGACAAATGTGAATGTCGCTGTAGGTAATACGCTTCTAGCAGATGGGATAAGTATTTATTTTGCTGCTGATAAGGTCCATGATCTCAATGATAAATGGGCTGGTGCTGTTTCACCTGTCAATCAAGACAGTGGAGTATTTACAAACCGTAACACGGGAACAACTGGAGTTGGGTATACGCATCTTGGTTGGTTTTTTGATGTTACTGATAGCAAGTTCAAGTTCCTTGATGAATACGATCCAGAACCAGAGGGAACGATTGATCTTACTCATGCCTCTGTATCATATGGAACGATTGTTGGCGCAACTTTTGAAGGCAACCTTACTGGCAACGTAACAGGGAATTTAACAGGGAACATTACTGGAAACGTAACGGGAAATCTTACTGGTAACGTAACTGGAGACGTAACGGGTGATGTAACTGGCGATTTGACAGGAGATGTAACTGGGAATGTTACTGGAAACGTAACTGGAAATTTGAGTGGAAATGTTACGTCAACTGGAACAAGCAACTTTGGAACTATTGACCTTGGTGACTGGACTATAACTGAAAGCGCTGGATCATTGTTCTTTGCATATCAAGGAACGAATAAATTCAAACTTGATAGCACAGGAACGCTTTCAGTAACGAACGACATATTAACAGACGAAACACTCTAAGCTAATAGTGGAGACACGACGATGGCAATTAAGATCAATGGCGTTGAGGTAATTGACGATAGCCGAAATATCACAACAAGCGTTGGTACTGTTGATGGTCGTGACATAGCCGCCGATGGCGGGAAGCTGGATGGCATATCTGCAAATGCTGATGTCACCGCTACAGCGCTTCCAGCCGCACTGACAGGCTTGACCACTGAAACGTCATTAGCCTCAGATGATATAGTTCCTGTCTATGACACAAGCGCTGGGGCTTGGCGCAAGGCTACTGTTAGCAATGCGGCTTTAGTTGGACCTAAAGGTCAAAAAGGCGCTACTGGTGACACGGGGTCTAAAGGTCAAAAAGGCGATGGTGGCGCAACGGGCGCAGATGGTCCAACTGGGGCTGCTGGTTCCGATGGTGCTGATGGCGCAAAGGGTCAAAAGGGAACGACTGGCGCTACTGGTCCTACTGGATCTAAAGGCCAAAAAGGAACCACGGGAGCGGAAGGTCCAATTGGACCTGTAGGTGATACTGGCCCAACAGGTGCTACAGGGTTGACTGGATCTAAAGGCCAAAAGGGTGATACTGGCGAACAAGGCATTCAAGGTATTGAAGGACCAACTGGCCCGACTGGACCGAAAGGTCAAAAAGGTGAGATTGGGGCCGACGGACCTACAGGCGATACTGGTTCAAAAGGCCAAAAGGGTGAAGTAGGCGCTACTGGACCGCAAGGTGCGAAAGGTCAGAAAGGCCAGACTGGTTCTACTGGTCCAACAGGTCCGACTGGTTCTACTGGTTTAGATGGCGCAACAGGTCCGACAGGTCCGACAGGGCCAGAAGGCGCGACTGGCCCGAAGGGTCAAAAGGGAGAGGTTGGGCAAAAGGGCCAAAAGGGTCAGACGGGCGCAACAGGCCCAACAGGGCCAACTGGACCCACAGGCCCAACTGGCGCAAAGGGCCAGAAAGGTCAAACTGGTGCAATAGGCGAAACTGGCCCAACTGGGCCAAAAGGACAAAAGGGTGAGGTTGGCGCGACTGGTGCTACAGGTCCAACTGGTCAAAAAGGTCAGAAAGGCGAAACTGGCGCAAAGGGCCAGAAAGGTCAAAAAGGCCAGACAGGTGGTACTGGACCCACAGGTGCGAAGGGCCAAAAGGGTGAGTTTGGGCTTTTAACTTGGACGCCTCTTTTGTCTACCATGACCAACCCATCACCGAATGGGTTTTTAAAGACATCCAGTGATAGTAGCTGGAATGGTCGTGTATATTCTCAGGAAAGTTATCCTCACGCTTACATGAGCATGAGTGTCTCTAATACTGCCCACTACATTATGGCAGGTCTTACTGCAGACCCTACAGCATCTACAAGTTATACCACTCTTGATTACGCTTGGTATGCGGCTAATGGAACTTGGCAAATTTATGAAAATTCCAGTCAAGTAGTAACCAATGCAGGGACGGTTGCCACGACAGATGTGGTTTCCATATATTACGATGGGAATGGTACCGTTTACTATTACCTAAATGGTGTACTAAAGCGTTCCCGTGCAATTACACATGGAACAGCCAGTTTACACTTATCATCATGTACATATCGCACGGGCTACACAGCGTACCTAAACTTTGGTCCTATGGGTTCAAAGGGTTCTACTGGTTCTACTGGCCCTACTGGGCCAAAAGGTCAAAAAGGTCAAACTGGCGCGACTGGTCCAACAGGCCCAACTGGAGCCAAAGGACAGAAAGGTCAAACTGGCGCTACTGGTCCGACGGGCCCGACGGGCGCGACTGGTGCTAATGGTCAAAAGGGCCAAAAAGGTCAAACTGGGGCCACTGGGCCAACAGGCGGCACAGGCCCGACTGGTGCCAAGGGTCAAAAGGGTCAAAAGGGTCAAACTGGTGCTACTGGCCCGACGGGCGGCACAGGCCCGACAGGACCGAAAGGTCAAAAAGGTCAAAAAGGTCAGACTGGCGCTACAGGCCCGACAGGCGGCACTGGTCCAACTGGCAGTACAGGCCCAGCTGGAAGCACTGGCCCAGCGGGACCGACTGGACCATCTGGTGGGTTTGGCACTGGGTTTTCAACTGGTGACTCATCTATTGCATCTAATGCTGCAACGTCCTTCAATTTAAATGCTGGGGCTTGGAGAATTTATGCAAGAAGCAACTCTAATAACCAGAACATAACTTATGCCATGAACAACACAAATTATCGTGGCAGTCTTGATTCATTTTGGGATGATAATGAAAAGAACTGGAAAATAACAACAAACCAAACTACAGCTAATACAACCCATTCGGGTGGACCAGGTGCAGGAGCCTTTTGGGGTACATCTTATATATCTGGAAATACTACCTTTACCTCTACTGTTTCTATGAGATATAGAGTTCATGGCATTACTAGCTTATAGGAGGAATAAATAGATGACTTCATATGGCATAGTTGACACAACTACAAATAAAATTGTCGTTTTCACCACTGACAGGGGTCTTGCCGAATGCAATGTGCAAGACGGACAAATAATTGTAGAATTTCCAAATAAAACAATGGACGAACTTAGCTGCAAAAAGTGGGTTGATGGTGAATTAGTTCACGATCAAGAAGAATATGATTTTGTTGCAGCGATTGCAGTACGTGAGGAACGTGATGCTCTTTTAAGCGACCTAGATTTAATTGTATCAAATCCACTTCGTTGGAATGAATTTACAGATCAGAAAAAAGCGGAATATTCTCAATACAGAGAATCTTTGTTAAATGTTCCCCAACAGGCTGGTTTCCCGCACGAAATAATCTGGCCGCAAAAGCCTGAATAATGTTCAACAAAAAAAAGCATATAAAAAAAATTGAGTTTTTGTGTTGTTACGACGAATTGGATAGTGATGTTTTACCACACCCAAATCGAAGCAATAAGCATTTGCCTAAGTGGTTTCGTAAACTATCACCAGAAAGCCCGATTGGAAAATATGACTCTGGAACGGCAAAGCGATGCGTACCTGTTTTGGACGCTATGTCACAAGGTTTTATTATACCACTTTGGGCTGATTTGGTTGTTCGCATTTCAAGGATGGTAGATTGTTATAACGCAAGCGGCGTTAAGATTGCTGAAATTATGTATAACTCAGATGATTTCAGTATGTTGATTGGTAGTAAAATATCAGGATATATTCCGCTTGATGTATTAAAAAGTACAAACATAGACCCCAATGAAGCTATTTCATTTGCTACACGTCAAAAATCAAATCCTGTAATATCAATGGAACTTGCTGGCAGTGAATTATCTAGACATGATAAGTCGCAAGTTAAAGGTTGCAATTTTTTAAATCTGCGTTTCGGTAAAGAGATATATAAATTCAACAATCCTTGGATCATAAAAACCCCACCAAATTGGTCTGTGCAAATTAAAAATCCATCTAATAGCTTTGAAACTAACATTCATTGCTTAGAAGGTGTCGTTGATACAGATGAATATGGTATCAATATTAATTTACCTTTTATTTGGACTGGTTCAGAGGAAGGCGAATTTATTATCGAAAGGGGAACGCCACTTGTGCAGGTTATCCCATTTGAGAGAACTGAATTAGAACTTTATGTTGGTGATGCTGACAAAAATAAAGTGGCCAAAGAAATTAAAAAATTTGGAGGTTTTTTTGTTGATAGGTATCGTAGACGATACTGGAGCAAGAGAAAGAAAGAAAATTAGGCATGTCTGCGCACTTAACCAAAAATACTGGAAAACCATATTTCGTATTTGATGATTTTTTTACTCAAGATGATGTGAATGCTGCAATATCAGAATTTGATTTAACTATAAGACCTTTGATGCGCAGGGATAGGCAAGACGGAGCAACAATAGATAATAAGTTAATTAAAAATACTAACTCTTGTTTTATCAATCATGTTTATTCAAATCCATATGCCTCAGCGTGTTTTAAAATTACGCGCAAATATTATGCGCAAGATTTTCAAAAATACCTAAGCATGAACCATTGGTTATTTGGGGCAATGCAGCAACATGAACTGCAAGAGGATATACAGTTTATATATTATGAAAACAATGATAATTATGGCGATCATTTTGATAGCTCATTGTTTACCTTTCTTTGGTGGCTTGCCCCCGATAAAATTAATGGTGGAGATTTAATCTTAGATGGTTTTGAAAAGGTTGATTTCCGTCACAACCGCGTTGTCGTATTCCCGCTTCAAATGAAACATGGCGTAATTCCTGTAGATTGTTTAAATAAAGGACGTTATTGTGTTTCTAATTTTGTTAATCTTTCATTAACATAGATGGGGTAAAAATGCGACAAAACTGGAGAATGTGGCCTAATGGTCTTGGTAAGAACCTTATAGAAAAAATATATGCCAAAGCGGAAAAACACAGCCCAGAGATGGCTACTACATTCAATAATAATACCGATGTGCGATCAAGCCGCATTTCGTGGTTGACTGGTGATCCTGTTGTTCACGCCATGCTTACGCCGTTTATTTTTGAAGCCGCAGAAATTATGGGTATTGATGTTTCTATCAATGCAGAAATACAATTTACGGAATACCATGCAACAGAAGGTGGAAAGTATGATTGGCATCACGATGTTGATTGGAACAGAGACGATGGGCTGGATAGAAAATTATCATTAACGGTGCAACTAAGCGATCCGTCTGATTATGATGGCGGTAGTTTTGAATTTAATGAGGTAGAACAACTGCCAGAAAATTCAAAAGAACTTGGTACTGTCGTCGTGTTCCCTAGTTATCTAGCCCATAGAGTAACGCCAGTTACGCGCGGGGTTCGTCGGTCTTTGGTGGCGTGGTTTGAAGGACCGACGTGGCGATGATAGTCGGCAAAGATTTTATCTTTTGTCATGTGGCTAAAACTGGTGGGACATCGATTAGATCAATCCTTGAAAATATGCCACTTGAAAAGCTAGATCAGCATAGCTGGTTTGATGAACATGACATTCTTTTATCTGCCTTGAAATTGTTGCCAGATGAAATTTTCAAACCAAGATTTAAATTTGGGTTTGTTCGAAATCCATTTGATAGGGAATTGAGCAATTATTTTTGGCATACAAGGGTAAATGTAAACTCAATAAAAGACATTTCGTTCAAAGATTGGGTTGAGTGGCGATACAACTATTCTGATAAGGTTTCATTTTCTTGGTGGCCTACAAAAGACGATTTCTATTACAACAAGGGATTTGCCAAAAGACCGCAGATTGGTCACTTTGTTAATTCATATGGCGATATCTTGGCCGATTACATTGGTCGTTTTGAGACTATCAACGAAGATTGGGCGCACATCTGTTCTGTAATAGGTGTCAAGCATACACTGCCACACCACCACAAAACAGAACATGATGTAGATTACCGCAAATACTACACATCAAATTTAGTCGATATTGTTGGGAATGCACATCAATTAGATTTGATGGCCTTCAATTATGATTTTGAGCATGGCCTAGTATCAAAAAAAATTTGCTCAAGCTGGCGACTAAATGGAAGATATGACTTAGCATTGGCATCAACTTACAATTATGCGTATGGATGATGGCAATTATATATCAAATATCTCTGCATGGGTCTGCGTTCGATGCGCGGCACATGTCATGGGATCAAGCTATAGCTGAGAGCCGCTGTAAGCCTGACACAGCATGGAAAGACCCAATTCATAACCGAACACTGCTAAAGGGTGAATTTGGATGCGCAGTAAGCCATTTGCGGGTGTGGGAAAAGATTGCCAAATCTGGTGTAAATGGGATCATACTTGAAGAGGATGTTGTTTTTGATGGCATCGATGTTTCTGACGTAGATCAATTACTTCAAGATTATGACAGCGTTTGGTTAGGCTATAGGTTCAATGATCTTGGTTATTGGTACAATGCTCATGCTTATGCAATTTCGCCTAACACAGCAAAACATTTGATTAATGGCTATTCTCAAGCTATCATACCAAGTGATGAATGGTTGCCGCAGAAACTGGGTGGGTTGCGCAATTATTTTTACGAACATGAGATTGTTCGGCAGATACCACGAAAAATCCGCCCATCTACTATTGAGGATACAGAAATGCTAGATGGCAAAGATATTGATTTTCGTATTGTTACGGTCGCTACGGAACCAGAAAAGATGTGGGCGCTTGAGCAGTCAGCCGCTAAGTATGGCGTGACCGTTAATAACCTTGGCAAGAATCACCCTTGGCGTGATGAAATGACGGGGCTTGCTGGTATGCCTAAAATCCAGCTTGTTAATGAATACCTAGCGACCGTTCCAGATGACGCAATCATTCTGTTCATGGATGGATATGATACGTTCTTTGCAGATAGCCCATTGGTTATATTAGAAAGGTATTTGCAATTTGGTGCTGATATCGTTTTCGGTGCTGAAAGCCAGTGCTGGCCTAAAAACGAAAATGCGGATCTTTGGCCCGATACTGGAACCCCATATAAATATCTTAACAGCGGATTATATATCGGCAAGGCATCTGAGTTACACAGATTTGTTTCTCATACCCCGAAAGATGGCACCAGCCTTCAAGATGACCAGCTATTTTGTCAGAGGCGTTATCTTGGCGGCGATGTAAATGTTGTTCTAGATACAGAGGCATATATTTTTCAAAACCATGAGCCAAAAATTCGCGTTGTAGATGGGCAATTATGGAATGATGAAACTGGATGTTGTGGTTGCATATATCATGGCAATGGCGGCGATGATGCTAAAGGTCTATTCGTTACTATGGCTGAGAAATTTGGCTTTATGCCAGAGGCGGAAATTGTCCAGTCGCCATATTACATGACGCTAAATTATGAAGAAGTAGCGCCAGAAATATTAGTAACTGATTTTCTATCTGACCGTCAATGTGATTACTTAATTCAGCAATCAGAACGCTATGGTAATTGGGGGAATATGGATGGTGATAAATTCCCTGCGCAAGAAATCCGTTTACAGAAACTAGGTCTATGGCATGAGTACGAAAGGCTTTGGCATGAGAAACTTGGAAAAATTGCCATGGAACATTGGAAGCCGTATTTGCACATTGGTTTACGCGATGCCTTTACCATGCGGTATGCTATGGATACGCAAAAGGCTCTGGGGTATCACACGGATGCTTCGCTGGTTACTGGGTCGGTAAAGCTGAATGATAACTATGAGGGTGCGGAATTGATTTTCCCACGCCAAGATTTCAGCAACATCAATGTCCCGAAGGGCAAGTGCATCTTATTCCCTAGTGACGTGACGCATGGGCATTATGTACCTGAATTGAAGTCTGGTGTGAAATATAGCCTGACCATGTGGACAAGTCGCTATCAGGGTGACGTAAATGACTAAATTCTTCTTAGAAATAGGGGCATCAAACTTTGATACGTTGCTGCCGCTTGCAAAGGCTGGTTGGCATGGCGTTGTTGTCGAGCCCATACCATACCTTGCAGATCAACTTGATGAAATGTTTGCAGAATACCCTGTTGAAATACAAAGGGTTGCTATATCTGATCATATTGGGAAAATAGAAATGGCGGTAGGAAGGGATGACGGTGACTGGACTGTCGGCGCATCTCATGTTGTAAGCAAAAATCATTTGGGTGAAATATTAAGTAACCACCCAGATAATCGCGGAAACTTTGATGACATTATTGAGGTTGATTGCATCACACTAGATCGATTGCTATACAATTTTGATCATATAGACTTTATGAAGGTTGATGCAGAGGGCCACGAATTAAACATCTTTATGAACTATTCATTCAAGCTAAAGCCAAAATTCATTAAGGTTGAGCACAAGCACATTGATGATGTTGTGTTAAGCCAAAAGCTAATGAGTAATGGATATTTGGTTTGGACAGAAAAAGATGATATATATGGAGTAGCCTTCTAACGGGAGTTTAAAAATGTCATTTGGTGCAAGCCCCTTTGCCGTTTCTGCCTTTGGCGATGACGGTACTATAAAATATCAAATTGCACCAAGTACAATCGCAACATCTTCTGTTGTAGTTGATAGCGCTGATATTACAGAGAACAATGCGTTCGCAACGGAGGACATTAATAGTTCAGCACCAGTTTTAGGAACTGCTGATTATTTTGAATTATACAGTCTATCTACATCAAATATAGCGGCTGGTTCGCCAGTTTTAGGCACTGCCGATATGTATGAAGATGAAACTCTAAGTGCTGGTGAATTAGTAACTGGATCGCCTGTTCTTGGCGCAGCATCAATAAATCAAAAACATAAGATATACCCAGCAACGCTAACGGGTTCTGCGCCAGTCTTGGCTACTGCCGCAATGTATGAGGACGAAACGCTAACTGCGAATGATATAGATGCAAACGCACCGTCCATTGATAATGCTGTGCTTACTTATAATCTTGTAATGGCAAGTAGCAGTTTGGAGGCTGGAAGCCCAAGCATTGCAAGCATAACACTTGTTCAAGAGCATATACTTTCGGCAGATGGCATTGAGACTGGAAACGCAACCGTTCCAGATGCAACAATGTATGAGGAAGAAACATTTGCGACAGTAGAGTTGCGAACCAATCGTCCAACCAT
>Ga0255753_1005660_pt1 | contig 11887 bp, 11 predicted proteins | sample 041ome_10_FD_179953 | JGI IMG/M metagenome (GOLD analysis project Ga0255753, IMG submission 179953) | Coastal salt marsh microbial communities from the Groves Creek Marsh, Skidaway Island, Georgia - 041412US metaG (version 2) | ecosystem: Environmental > Aquatic > Marine > Intertidal zone > Salt...
TATTAATTCAAATTAATGATGATGGTGATTTTAAAAATAAAAAAATAATTATTGCAGAAGCATTATTAGAATCAGTAATTAAGGAATGTGATATTAAAGATCATACAATCGTTAAAAAGTTTAAAGGAAAAGAATTTAAGGATACTATTTGCAAACATCCCTTTTATGAATTGGGTTACACCCATGATATTCCAATGTTAGAAGCCAGATTTGTAACAATTGAGCAAGGTACAGGTATTGTTCATTGTGCGCCTAGTCATGGTCCTGACGATTTTAATTTATGTTTAAATCATGGTATCAAAGCTATTGAAACAGTTGATGGAGATGGAAAATATACTGAGAATGTTAAATTATTTGAGGGTCTTCATATATTTAAATCTAATTCAATTGTAATTGAAAAATTAAAAGAACAAAAAAAACTATTATATAGTGGAAGTCTAGTGCATTCCTACCCACATTCTTGGAGGTCAAAAGCTCCATTAGTTCACAGAGCTACGCCGCAATGGTTTATTTCCATGGAAAGTCATAAACTAAGAGATAAAGCATTAAAGGCAATTGATGAGACTATATTTTTCCCAAGTAAGGGAAAAGAGAGATTAAAAGCCATGATAGAAACGCGTCCTGACTGGTGTGTTTCAAGACAGAGAGTTTGGGGAGTTCCATTACCAATATTTATTAATAAAAAAACTAATGAAATTTTAATTGACGATGAAGTTAATGAAAATATTGCTAGCATTTATGAAAAGGAAGGGTCTGATTGTTGGTTTTCAGACAATCCACAAAGATTCTTAGGTAAAAAATATCAAGCTGAAGATTTTGAAAAATTAAGTGACATAGTTGAGGTTTGGTTTGATAGTGGCTCAACTCATTCATTCGTTTTAGAAAAAAGAGAAGATCTTAAATGGCCAGCATCAATGTATTTAGAGGGTTCTGATCAACATAGAGGCTGGTTTCATTCATCTTTATTGGAGTCATGTGGAACTAGAGGGAGGGCTCCTTTTGAGACTATTCTATCCCATGGGTTTGTTGTAGATGGAAAAGGTCTTAAAATGTCTAAATCATTAGGCAATGTAATTGCTCCAGAGGATATATTGAAAAAATATGGTGCTGATATTTTAAGACTATGGGTTGCCTCATCTAATTATGCTGAAGATTTAAGAATTGATTATGGAATTCTTGAACAACATTCAGACTCCTATCGTAAAATTAGAAATACGTTTAGGTATTTACTTGGAAATCTTAACGATCAATTTGAGGATATAAAATTTAATGAAATTAAATTAAATGAACTTCCAGAACTAGAACAATTTATGTTGCATAAAATTTATGTATTAAATCAAAATTTTAATCATTATTTTAAAAATTACGATTTTCACAATCTTTATAAAGAACTTCTGAATTTTTGTACTGTAGATTTGTCTGCATTTTATTTTGATATTAGAAAAGATACATTATATTGTGATCCAAAAGACTCAGCAAAAAGAAAATCTACAATAATGATGTTAAATATTATTTTAGACACATTATTAAAATGGTTTGCACCAATACTTTCATTTACAACTGAGGAAATTTATAAACTTATTTTTAAAGATAAAAAAAGTATTCATTTACAAAAATTTTCAAATTTTCCAGATAATTTTTATAATAAAGATTTGAATGAAAAATGGATAGAAATTCTTAAAATAAGAAATATATGCAATATTAGCATAGAGGAGATAAGAGCTTCAAAAAAAATTGGATCAAGCCTTGAAGCAAGTTTAGAAATAAACTTAGATAAAAAATATCAAAAATTAATAAACAATATAGATTTTGCTGAAGTGTGCATAACCTCTAATGCCAAAATTATTTTTGGTGATGATCAAGAAATAAAAGTTAAGGCGATCAAGGCAGATGGTGAGAAATGTCCAGTTTGTTGGAAAATTAGTTCAAAACCTTGTGATCGTCATTCAGAATGATTTCTAAATATTTAGTTAAAAAAAATTATATTAACTTTTTCGTCATTTTTTTTATATTTTGTTTAGATAGAATTTCTAAGAAATATGTAATTTATTTAAGCAATAAAAATTTAAACCAAGAATTATTTGCATCAAAGTATTTGAATATAAATTTAATCTGGAATGAAGGAATAGCATTTGGTTTATTTGCTTTTGAAGAAAGCAGTCTCTATAATGTTTTAACAATATTTATTGCATTAATTATAATTGTAATTTTTTACATGGTTACAAAATCTGATGGATTTAAAAGATACTCATTGCTTTTGATAATTGGAGGAGCTCTGGGCAACTTGTTTGATAGGGTGTTCTTTTTTACGGTTCCAGATTTTATAGATTTTCATATAGGAGCATTTCACTGGTTTACTTTTAATGTTGCAGATATTTTTATATGTTTGGGCGTTATTTTTATGATTTTAATAGAGTTTATTGATAATAATAAAACTAAATTTAATGAAAAAAATTAATATTATAACTATTATTTTGCTATCAGCTTTTCTTTTAGGATGTCAGTCAGTTCAAAAATCCTTAACTACTAAAAAAAAATCAAGCAGCGATGAATTTTTAGTTGAAAAAAAATCCCCTTTAATAATGCCACCTAGCTATAATGAATTGCCAATACCTAAATCAGAAATAGAACAGGAGGAAAAAAATTCTGATCAAATTGATATAAAATCACTAATTATTAATAAAGAGCCAGAAATTATTAAAGATGATAAAAAAATTGAGTCAAATTCTTCAATTGAAGAGTCAATTTTAAAAAAGATTAATAATTAATGATAAGTAAAAGTATCAACTTTAAAAAATTTACTCCTACCATAAAAGACCAAAAAATTAAAAAAAAAATTAAAACAATATTAAATTCTAAAAATGAAATTATTAATTCTTTAAAAAAAAATTTTAAATTAAATTATGATTTAAAAAAAATAAAAAAAATTAAAAAAAACTTTGATTTAAGAATTATTGGGGTTGGTGGCTCAATATTAGGTGCAAAAGCTATATATAGTTTTTTAAATCATAAAATTAAAAAAAAAACTATTTTTGTTGATAATTTAGAGAATAGTAATCAAAAAAAAATAAAAAAAAATTATCTCAATCTTATTGTTTCAAAATCTGGCAACACTTTAGAAACTATTGTTAATTCTAATTTATTAATAAAAAAAAATGATAGAAACATTTTTTTAACTGAAAAAAGAGATAGTTTTTTATATAATTTGGCTCAGAAACTAAAATCAGAAGTTATATATCATAACAATTATATTGGGGGGAGATATTCAGTTTTATCAGAAACTGGCATGCTTCCAGCTGATTTGATGGGTTTAAATGTTAACCAATTTAAACAGCTAAATAATTTAATTAAAAACAATAACTTTTTAAATTCTCTTATTTCCAATGTTAATTCAACACTATTTTTTTTAAGTAAAAAAAAATTTAATTCAATTTTAATAAATTATGATGAAAAATCCAAAGATTTACTTAAATGGTATCAACAACTAGTAGCTGAGAGTTTAGGAAAAAAAAATCAGGGAATTTTACCTATTATTTCATCAATGCCAAAAGATAATCATAGCGTAATGCAATTGTATCTTGATGGCTTTAAAAATAATTTTTTTACATTTTTTTTTGTTGACGATATTAAATCTTCAAATGTAAATAATAATTCTTTGTTGGTTTCTCACAATTTTTTGAAAAATAAAAGTGTGAATCAAATATTGTATGCACAGAAAAATGCTACAGAAAATGTATTCAAAAAAAAAAATATTCCATTCAGAAGTTTTGAAATTAGACAAAGAGATGAAAAATCACTGGGAGAATTATTTTGTTTCTTTATTTTAGAAACAATACTATTAGCCGAGGCATTAAAGATTAACCCTTATGATCAACCAGAAGTAGAATTAATTAAAAAGGAAACTAAAAAAAATTTAATTTAGATTTTAGCAAAAGTTATTTTTGATATCCCGTATTTCTTTTCTTCAATTATTTTCAAAGATTCAGGAAATTTATCTATTTCATTTTTGTGTCTGTGTAAAATGACTGTTCCATCTATTTTTAAAATTTTTTTACTTATAATGCTATTAAGAATTTGATTAATATTTTTTTCTTTGAATGGTGGGTCTAGAAAAATTATATCAAAATTATCATCATAATTAATACTATAAAAATCATTTAAAATATTTTTTTCAATAACTTTAAATTTATTAGTTAATTTTAAACTATTTAAGTTTTTATATAAAATTTCTAAAACTTCGGAGTAATTTTCAACAAAAGTCACAAATTTAGCTCCTCTCGATAAACATTCTAAGCCAAATGATCCTACTCCAGAAAAAAGATCTAAAACATTTGCATTTTCGATTTGAGAAGAGATTTTATTAGAATGATTTAAAATATTAAAAATCGATTCTTTAACTAAATCTTTAAGTGGTCGAGTATTATTATCTTTTGGTTGAAGAAATTTTTTTCCTCTAAAAGTTCCAGAAATAATTCTCATTAGTTAATCACTTTAAAACCGATATCTTTTCTGTGAAATCCTTTATTCCAATTTAATTGTTTTATATTTTTATGAATTTTATTTCTGGCTTTTAGAAAACTGTTGGATAATGATACAAAATTTAGAACCCTACCACTAACAGCATAAATTTGTTTTTTTTTTATTTTTGTGCCAGCATGAAAAAGATAATCATTTTTATTAATTTTTACTTTGTTTAAATTTTTTATTTCAATATTCTTTTCATAGGTATCTGGATACCCTTTAGAACACAGCACGACACATAAACTTTTTTTATTACTCCATTTAATTTTAATTTTATGGAGTTTTTCATCACAGCAAGCGAGTATTAAATCTAATAAATCATTTTTTAATTTTGGTAGTATTGTCTGACATTCAGGGTCGCCCATTCTGACATTGTACTCTATAAGGTAAGGGTTATTATTTACAATCATCAAACCTGCATATAAAAAACCTTTATATTTTGTGCCTAAATTTTTTAATGTAGGTTTAATAACTTGATCTATTATTTTTTTTTCTAATTTTTTGTTTATCAGCCTTGATGGTGAGTAGGCACCCATACCGCCTGTGTTTTTTCCCTTATCACCTTCATTTACTCTTTTATGATCCTGTGCAGTTTCAAAGTTCTTTATAGTTTTACCATCGCTTATAATAAAATAGCTCATTTCTTCTCCTTTAAGAAATTCTTCAACTAATACATTTTTTGCTACTCCAAATTTTCCATTAAAGATTTCCTCAACAGAATTTATTGCTTCAATTTTATTTTTACAAATATAAACTCCTTTACCAGAGGCTAAATTGTCAGCTTTTATTACCAATGGATATTTTGTGTCTAATAAAAATTTTTTAGCACTTTGAAAACTTTTGAAAATTTTAAATTTTGCTGTTGGAATATTAAACTTTTTACATAATTTTTTTGTAAATATTTTTGAACCTTCAAGCTGAGAGGACTTTTTATTTGGACCAAATACTTTGATTTTGTTATTTTCTAAATAATCAACAATCCCATCAACAAGAGGTTTTTCAGGTCCAACTATAATTAAATCTAATTTATTTTTTTTAATAAATTTTTTAAATTTTATAAAATTGCTTATGTCTAAATTAATATTTTCTGCAATTTTTTCTGTACCAGCATTGCCTGGAAAGCAATAAATTTTTTTTATTTTCTTTGATTTCTTTAAAAAATGGCAAAGACTATGCTCTCTACCACCGCTTCCTATAATTCCAACTTTCATATATAGATATATAAACTAAAAATGAAAAAAAAATTAGCAAAATTAAAATATTTGCCAAACAATTTTAAAATTGAGGAGGCAGGCGATTATGTGATCTGTGCTGTTTCAGGAAAAAATATTAATCTTGATCAACTTAATTACTGGAATGTTGATTTGCAAGAAGCTTACCATTCATTTAAAGAAGCATGCGTAAAAAGAGAGTATTTGGAAAAAAAGAGTTAAATTACTTCCATCTATTATGAGACCAAATCCAATGGTTGGGCTGTATCATAATTAATTTTTCAAGAACATTATTTAATTTTTGAGTGATATCTTTTTCCGATGTTTCTTTGGAGAATTTAATTGGATCAAAAAATGTAATTTTAAAATTTACATCTTGCAATCTTTCAATAAATACAGGGACTACATGATATCCATATTTTTTTAAAAGCTGAGCTGGAATCGTGGTCGTAAAAGCTTTTTGGTTAAAGAATTTTGATTTAATTCCTTCCGAAACTCTTTGATCAATCATTAATGCTGTTGAAAAACCATCTTTATTTAGTTTTACTAATTTTCTAAGTCCACTGACGCCTTTTTTTATTTGAAATTTGCAAATATAATTTTCTCTAATTCTCTCCATTAAAACATTTAAAAATCGATTATTTAAAGGTCTATAGATTGCTGCAAGCTTTACACCAAATTTTTCTATTACCATTGCCATGAGTTCAAAATTACCAAAATGTCCTGATATAAATATTACAGGTTTATTATTTTTTTTTATCTCCTTAAGAATTTCAAGTCCTTTAATGGATATATTTGATTTAAAACACTCATTCCTTAATTTTTTGATGAACATGTATTCTGCAAAAACTCTTCCATAATTATTCCACATACTTGTTGTAATTTTATTTATTTCATTTTGTTTAATATTTGGAAAGGCTCTTTTTATATTTGAGTGAATAATTTTTTTTGACCTAAACAAAGGTCCTATAATTTGAAATAATTTTCCACCTAAATAAGATGAAAATTTTAATCCAATTAATCTAAAAATTATAAATAGAAATATAATAAATACAAATTGAATTAGATATTTAATATATTTCATTGAAATTTAGAATAGCATCAATTAATTTTTTTTCATCTAGTATTTCTAATTTAGATTTAACATATTCTATCTCTGTTATTTTTTCATTTTTAATTCTCATAAAATCTTTTTCAGTAGTAATTATTTTACAATTAAGTTTTTTTGAATTTGCTACTAAACTAACTATCTCTTTTTTTGAGTACATATAATGGTCTGGATATTCAATATCTTTTATAATTTTGAAATTATATGATTTTAACATTGATATAAAACTTGCATGATTACCAATTCCAGAAAAAACTAAATATTTTTGATTTAAATCAAATTCACTTAAATTAATTGGAATATATTTTCCAACGATTATTTCTATATTAGGATTTAAAGAAACAATATCTTTTTTAATAAGCTCTAAATTTTCCAAATTCCCATTTAAAAAAACATATTTGTAAAATCTAAGATTTTTTATATTTTCTCTTAATGGCCCTGAAGGAATAACCATTCCATTTCCAATCCAATTTATTGTATTAAAACAAACTAAACTGAGATCATAATTGATAGAATGATCCTGTAAACCATCATCAAAAATTGCAAATTTAAATTCTTCATGTTCTGCGATCTTTAAACTTTCTAGCCTATTTTTAGATAAAAAAACTTTTCCATAATTCTCTAATATTTTTTGTTCATCATGTTGATCTGGATAAAATTTTTTTATAAAACAAAATTTAATTTTTTTTTTTTTTAAAATTTGACTTATTGTAATTGCCAGTGATGTTTTACCTGTACCCCCAATATAAATGTTGCCAACACAGATAGTTTTAATTTTAAAATTATTAATTATTTTTTTATTAGTAATGGAAGTGAATTTTTCAAATATTTTTGATAATGGCCAAAGTACCCATGCAAGTAAACTTGGTTTTTTGTAATCCCAAAATTTAGGTTTTTTTAATTGCATTATTTAATATTGTATCTATTTCAACTTTAGTTTTCTTTAAAATTTCTTTACCTAAGTTTTTTATTTTAGTTGATTTATTTTTGTTTGATTTAAAAATTATTGATTTTGCAATTTCACTTGGATTATTAACAACTTTAGAAATACCATTGGAATTTAAAAATTTATAAATATCTTCAAAATTTTCTATATTTTTACCTGTTAGAATTTTGGCTCCATATCTAGCGGGTTCCAAAGGATTTTGACCTCCTCTTTGAATTAAAGATCCTCCTAAAAAAACTGTTTTAGAAATTTCATAAAAATTTTTAGACTCACCGTATGCATCTACTAGATATATATCAATGTTATTTAAATCTTTTAGATTTGAACTATGAAGAGTAAATTTTAAATTTCTTTTTTTTAGTTCAAAAATTATCTTGTCTATTCTTTCAATGTGTCTGGGAATAATTATTGTAATTAAATTTTTTATTTTATGTTTTAAGATTAAGTGTGCCTCAGCACACAAAATTTCTTCATTATGATGGGTGCTAGCAGCTGTCCAAATTTTGTGTTTTTTAAATTTTAATTTTATGCTGTTACCTAGACTTTTTTTATGATCATAAGGATTTTTAATAAATTTTAAATTACCAATAAATTTTATAATTTTAACTTTAAGTTTTTTTAAAAAAACTATTGTTTCAGTATTTTGTGGGTAAGAAATTAAAATATTATTAAAAGTAGAGATTGAAAAGTTTTTTAATTTAATCCATCTGTTAAAAGTTTTTTTAGTTATTCTAGCGTTTAAAAGAATTAAAGGAATTTTCTTTTTATTTAGATGCCTATATATACTTGGCCAAATTTCAGACTCTACAAATATAGAAATTGATGGTTTCCAATAGTTCAAAAATTTTTTAGAAAAAAAAGTTATATCTATTGGAAAAAATTGATGAATTGTTTTTTTAAATTTAAACTTTTTGAATATTTTTGCAGAACTTAATGTACTTGTAGTAATTAAAATTTGATTTATATTTTTTTTTTTTTCATAATAATAGACGATTGGCAAAATACTCATTAACTCACCAACACTACTGGCATGGAACCAAATAAGATTACCTGATTTTCTAAATTTAGAAAAAAAACAAAATTTTTCTATAAATCTTATTTTATCTTCCTTATTTTTAACAATTCTATATAGAATAATTATTGGTGAAATTATAAGTATTATTAGTATAGTAAGTTGATAAGTAAAAAACATAACTACTTTTGAATTTGTTTATCATAAAAATTTTTATAAGTTTTTGAATTACTCATTAATTCATGATGTTTTCCAAAACCAATTACTTTACCAGACTCAATAACATAAATATTATTTGAATTTAAAATTGTGGAAAGTCTGTGAGCTATAACTATTGTTGTTTTATTTTCAGTTAAAATTTTTAAAGCATTTTGAATTTTTGATTCTGTTTCAGCATCCAATGATGATGTTGCTTCATCCAATAATATTATTGGACTTTTTTTCATCATTGCTCGTGCAATTGATAATCTTTGCTTCTCTCCACCTGAAAGTCTTACACCATTTTCACCAATGATTGTTTCATACTTATTTGGAAGTTTATCTATAAATTCATCGCAAGAAGATTTTTTTGCTACTTCTATTACTTCCTCATCACTAGCATTAAAATTGGCATATTTTATATTATTTTTAATTGTGTCATCAAATAAAGTAGTATCCTGACTAACAAATGATATTAAATTTCTAAGAGCAATTAATTTTGTTTGATATATTGATTGATTATCAATTGTAATATCGCCTGACTCAATATCATAAAATCTTGGTATCAGGCTCATGATTGTTGATTTCCCAGAACCGCTATGTCCAACCAAAGATGTCATTTTGCCACCTGCAAAAGTTAGGTTGATATTTTTTAAAATTTTACCTTCCTCAATTTCGTAGGAGAAATTTACATTATCAAATTTGATTTCTCCATTTTTTAACACAATATTTTTAGCATCATTCAAATCTTGTATTTCATTTTCCTGATCTATAATTGGAAGTATTCTTGATGCGGCTGATAAGCCTTGTTTAAATATTATAGCCAAGTTTGATAATGCTTTTACAGGTTGATAGGCAAGCATCATTGCTGCTAAAAATGAAAAAAAATTATTTATATCTAGTTCATTTTTAGCAACTAGTTTACTTGAATAAAAAATCATTATTGCAATCATAAATCCAGTCAAAGTTTCCATTATTGGGGACATTCTTGTAAATATTATAAGAATTTTTTTATTTTTATTTTTTAAGTCAGATAATTTTATGTCAGCTCTATCTTTTTCATAATCTTCTTTTTGAAATATTTTAATTAATTTGTGATTTTTAAATAATTCAACCAAGTAGGTTGTTAAAAAACCTGATTTTTCTTGAGCCTCAATAGTAATTTTTTTTATTCTTTTACTCAATGTTCTTGAAACAATACTTGCTAAAGGTATCATGATAATTGATATAAGTGAAAGTTTCCAATTTTGTAGGAACATAACAGTTAGCAAGCCCACCAATGTAACACTGTCTTTAAATAAGTTTAAAACTCCAGTGCTAAGGCTGTCAGTAATATGATTTACATCATAAGTTAGATTCGAAATAAATTTACCAGAATGTTTTTTTTGAATAATTTGTAAATCAGCACTAATCAATGATTTTATCATATCAAATTGAAGTTTTTTCTTAACTTCCTCGGCAATACTAATCATTGTAGTTTTAGCAAGATATAAAGAAATACCTTTTGTGGAAAATGCGAGGATTATTGATAAAGGAATAATAAAAATTAATGATTGATCTTTTTCAATAAACAACTTTTTTATTGCTGGATCGAGTAGCCATGCAATTGCAGAAGTACTGCCTGCAACAATAATTGAAAAAAAGGCTGCTAATATAATTTTATTTAAATGTAATTTTGTATAGTCTTTAAATAATCTCTTATAAATTTTTTTATCATCCATTAAATTAATTTTCCAATCAGAATACTTATAAGAATGATTAATCCAAATAAATTATTACTTTTAAAAGCTTTTAAGCAACTATTGGGATTTTTTTGATCAAATACTTTGATTTGCAAAATAAATAGATGATAAAAAGGAACTGTTAAAAAAAAATAATAAAATTTGCTAAAATTCATCATATATCCAATTAATATTAAGATTAAAATTAAAACCAAGTAACATGAAATTAAAAATTTTTTTGCCCTGTCTTTAAATTTTATAGATGTTGATTTTAATCCAATTATTTCATCATCTTTTATATCTTGATATCCGTAAATCGTATCATAGCCTAATGTCCAAAATATGGCTCCAAGATAAAAAATAACTGGCACCAAATCAATTTGATTATTAATTGCAGTCCAACCTAATATTAAACCGTAGTTAAATGTAATTCCTAAAAATAACTGAGGCCAATAAGTAAATCTTTTCATTAATGGGTAAGCAAATGCTAAAGGCATAGAGCCCAAAGCTAAAATTATTGTAAAGTGATTAAAATTTAACAAGACAAATAATGCTAATAAGCACAATATACACGAGTAAAGAATTGCAATTTTTATACTAATTCTTTCAGAGGCTATTGGCCTATTTTTTGTTCTTAAAACTTTTTTATCAAAATCTCTATCAAAAATATCGTTTACAATGCATCCGGCTGATCTCATTAATACTGAGCCAAGAAAAAAAAGAACAATATAAAAAAAATATAAATTTAAACTGTTCTGAAAATTATATGCAATTGTTAAACCCCAAGCACATGGCCAAAATAAAAGCATAAAACCAATTGGCTTTTTTAATCTTATTAATTCAATAAATAGATTTAGTTCTTTCATAATAATTTACTTGTAAATAACAAAGGCTAGTTTCATAATCAAATTGATTCGTATGAATATAGATTACACAGTAACAGCATTAATGTTTCCAGCAATACCATTGTTGATGAGCGTATATAGCAATCGATTTCACTCATTAAGTATACTTATTAGACAGCTTCATGATGAACATGTTTATGAAAAACATATTCCACCAGAGTGGAAAAAACAGTTTATTAATTTGAGTGGTAGAATTACTCTTTTGAGATGGACAATTCTTTTTGCCTCATTTGGTTTTTTATTTAATATGCTTACTGTATTCGCA
>Ga0255753_1005664_pt1 | contig 11883 bp, 6 predicted proteins | sample 041ome_10_FD_179953 | JGI IMG/M metagenome (GOLD analysis project Ga0255753, IMG submission 179953) | Coastal salt marsh microbial communities from the Groves Creek Marsh, Skidaway Island, Georgia - 041412US metaG (version 2) | ecosystem: Environmental > Aquatic > Marine > Intertidal zone > Salt...
GATCCGCGATCGAACGTGTGATCGCCTGACGGATCCACCATGTTGCGTAGGTCGAGAATTTATACCCACGGCGATATTCAAACTTATCCACCGCCTTCATCAAACCGATGTTCCCCTCTTGGATCAGATCTAAGAACTGAAGACCGCGGTTGGTGTATTTTTTGGCAATCGAGATCACAAGACGCAGGTTCGCCTCAACCATTTCTTTCTTGGCCTGACGCGCTTCTTTTTCACCTTTTTGCACTTGGGAAACAATGCGGCGGAATTCAGAGATATCCAAACCAACATACTGACCAACTTGCGCCATGTCAGAGCGCAAATCTTCTGCTTTCTCGCGCGAGCGTTCTATGAACATCTGCCAACCACGGCCAGTTTTTTCGGCCATATCATCTAACCAACTGGGGTCTAGTTCGCGTCCGCGATATTCTTCTATAAACTCGCGGCGGTTGATGCGCGCTTGGTCGGCCAATTTCACCATAGCACTGTCAATTTGCATAATCCGACGGTTGATACCATAGAGCTGATCAATCAAAGCCTCGATACGGTTATTATGAAGGTGCAGTTCATTCACCAAATCCACAATTTCGGACCGCAGGGATTGATAGGTCTCCTCTTCTTTATCCGTCATTGCAGCACCTTCATTTAAGGTCGCGGAAATACGGATGTCTTGCATTTCGGACAAAGCCTCATAATCGATGGCAATGCGTTCTAGCGTTTCCAAAACCTTGGGCTTTAATGCCGCTTCCATTGCAGCTAATGACATGTTTGACTGCTCGTCTTCATCATCATCATCGTCTTTCGAAATCGGATTACCGTCTGCGTCGTATTCAGGTTCTTCTGTTTTGTTGGCCGCTGCGGGAGCCGCACCCGTGCTGTCGATAACAGGTTCAACACCATCTTCGTCCATTTGATTGCCAAATGTCGCCTCAAGATCGATCACATCGCGCAATAGAATGTCTTCGCTCAGCAATTCTTCGCGCCAGATGGTAATCGCTTGGAAGGTCAATGGACTTTCGCAAAGGCCCAGGATCATCGTATTACGCCCAGCCTCGATCCGCTTGGCAATGGCTATCTCACCTTCACGACTGAGAAGTTCAACAGACCCCATTTCGCGCAAATACATTCGCACAGGATCATCGGTGCGATCCAGCTTTTCTGTTTCACCTGTGGAAACCGCAACATCTTTGGTGCCTGTTGTGACTAAATCCGTTGGGCCGCGATCTTCGTCTTCGACTTCATCATCCTCGATGATGTTGATACCCATTTCCGACAGCATCGACATTACATCTTCGATCTGCTCAGAAGACACCTGATCCGGTGGCAAAACAGTGTTCAACTGATCGTATGTAATGTAACCCCGCTCACGCGCCTCGGCGATCATACGCTTAATTTGCGCTTGGCTCATATCAAGGGAAACTTCTGTTTCCTGATCATCCGTTTTGCGATCTTCGTTCTCAGAAGCGGCCATTTAGGTCTCCTAACTTGGGCAAAGCGATTCGATTTATAGAATCAATAACGATTTGTTGTGATTCGGACACCCTCTTAGCCTTATTTCTTTGGCGAATCTTTGCCAATTCATCATTTTTTTGTTTTTTGAAATCGGATTGCGCCGATAAGGCCATCTAATTTATTGCGCTCATCGCGGCTGATTCGTGCGCCGTTGTCGGCAACGTCATATTGCGTTTGGTCATCTTGGTCCGCGCGTTGTGCACGATTTGCGGCATCCGCCGCCTGCCCTAGACGATGAAATACCCATTCATCTAGGCCATCTTCAGGGATTTGCGAACTTTCCTGAATTTCAGCTTCTAACCCGCGATGGGCTCCCAATTTACCTAATTCCTCATTCATTGTCAGACGGGCCGTATCAATGTCGCCCGACCGACGCAAACACGGCACCACCTTTAGGTGGCCAAGGGCCATGAATTTTTCAAGTGGATCCACCCCCAAATTTTCGGACAGAACCTCGGTTGGGTCAAATTCCAAATCATGGGAATGGCGCATCAATATCCGCAACATCGATGGATGATCACTATGTTCAAAATCTAACATCGCCAATTCGTCCATATATTCGTACACCAATTCCGGATAGCGAATTAGGATGGCCAAAATCACCGCCTCGCGCAGATACTGTGCAACATCTCCTTCCCCTGCCGCCAAAACAGATCCCTTGGTCGATGACCCCGCTTGCTGAGGAACATTGCGTGTGGACCCGAACTTGAAGGAACGCGCAGCACGAAAAAAATCCCAACGCAAATCTTTGATTGATTGGTCATAATGTGAACGCAGGTTTTGATCCTGAATTTGGCTGATCGAGCCGCGAAGACGCTTGTCCAAGGCCGCCTTTCGATCTGGGCTGTCAAAGGTTTGGCTTTCGGTTTCACGCCGCCACAGCAATTCAACCAATGGCATCGCATTATCCAAAATGGCTTGCACAGCACCTGCCCCTTTGGCAGACAACAGATCATCGGGATCCTGTCCCTCGGGCATCAAAGCAAACCGCAATGCGCGCCCCGTTTGCAAAAGTGGCATGGCCAAATCAATCAAACGATAGGCCGCGCGCAAACCTGCCTTATCCCCATCCAGCGCAACGATGGGTTCAGGAGTGATTTGCCACATCATCGCCAGTTGGTTTTCGGTGATTGCTGTTCCCAGTGGCGCAACCGCCCCTTCAAATCCAGCGCGCACCAGTGCAATCACGTCCATGTATCCTTCGGCAATAATCAAGGGATGACCCCGTCCCACAGCTGCACGTGCAGGCCCGTGATTATAAAGGCTGCGCCCCTTATCAAACAGAATGGTTTCGGGTGAGTTGAGGTATTTTGCCCGCGCATTCGGGTCCATCGCGCGACCGCCGAAGGCCACACAGCGACCTCGCGCGTCGCGAATGGGATACATAATGCGACCACGAAACCGATCATAGCTAATTCCGCCATCTTCGGGTTTGATGACCAGTCCTGTATCGACCAACTGCTGCTCAGAAATTCCGCGCCCCATCAGCGCAGATTTCAAACCGGTGCGATCATTTGGAGCAAAGCCAATTTCAAATTGCGTCAACGCGTCGCCATTTAATCCACGATGACTCAGGTAGGCCCGTGCATCCGCCGCAACACCCGTTTTCAATACCATTTGGAACCACCGCACGGCTTCATCCATAACGTCGGCCAGTTCTTTGCGTCGATCCGCCTTTTCTGCCATTTTGGGATCGGGTTTAGGGACACTCATTCCCGCCTCAGAGGCTAGGATTTCAACAGCCTCCATGAACTCAACATTTTCAGTTTCTTTGATAAACCCAATAGCATCCCCTTTGGCTTGACAGCCAAAGCAATAATAAAACCCCTTGGTGTCCTGCACGTGGAATGACGCGGTTTTTTCCTGATGAAACGGACATGGTGCCCAATAATCGCCTTTGCCCTGATTTGATTTGCGCATGTCCCATGACACCTTGCGCCCAACAATTTGTGATATGGGCACACGTGTGCGCAGTTCATCAAGGAATCCGGGTGGCAGGCTCATTGTGAAAATATGAGGGGCGCGCGGTGCGAAGTCTAGGGGGATAAACGGATTTTTCGCCATTGCGTCGATCGCGCGAGCGTTTTAATTGAGTTAAACTATGGCCGCGACGCAATATATCGCATGGCGCGATCAATATCATGGACCATGGTTTTTGCCATCGAGCGGAACCCGTAGATATCAAAACTATTGTCACTTACACGGTGGTAAATCACATTCATATGTTGCAGTTGGGAACGCACCACCTGTCCCTTTTTCATAGACTTCAGGCGCATGTCCACACTGCTAAGGCGGGCAAGGACCGCTTCGACTTCTGCGCCTTTCAAGTTCAAAACACACCAACTGTCGCTTTGATCCACGATTGCTGCGTAGTTTGACAGGTCTGCATGTGGTTGTGGGCCCACCAAAAACACCGATGGCCCCGCCCATATCGCACGTGCGCCAACGCGCCCCGTGGCCTGCCCCGTTTCGGGCAGAGCCATACTATGATGCTCTTTCAGTGCCGCAGAAAGCGCATCCACATGGCCCTCAAAGCAGGCAATAGATGTGATGGCCGCCGGAACAACTTCACTCAGTTCCATCGTGCCGACAGAGAGTGGAACCAGGCCCTCGGCCGGAGATTTTGCAACGAGTTTAAGCACGAAGGCGTCCTCCCTCTGGATCAAAGGCGACAGGATCAATCACCTCGCATACGGCCTCAACACCGCGCAGGTGATCGACCATTTTCACATGCTCGCCAACACGGTTTGGACCATTGCGCAGAAACCCAAGCCCCATGGAATGCCCCAACGTGGGGGAATATCCAACCGATGTGATATACCCCTGATCGTTCACACGTGTGGCCGCGTCGCCCTCATTAAACAAATGCGCCCCAGCGGTCAGTTGTTTGACTGTTCCAACGGGTTTTAATCCAACCAAGCGCTCGCGATCTGGATCAATCATACCCGGACGGGCCGCCGCCGTTTTTCCGATACAATCCTTGTTCGCGCTAATCATGCGCTCCATACCGATATCAAAGGCTGTGGTGCGCCCATGAATTTCGGCGTGTGTAATGAACCCTTTTTCGATGCGCAGCATGTTCAACGCCTCCATCCCATAGGCACCACCGCCCAATTCCTTGGCCTTGGCCACCAGCAATCTAAACAGGCTTTCGCCGTAACGCGCAGGTACGGCAACCTCATAACCCATTTCACCGCTGAAGGAGATGCGGAACAAACGCCCTGGAACGCCCATGACATCCATGGCCGCGCATTGCATAAACCCAAAGGCATCATTGCTAATGTCATCCTCAACAAAATTGCTAAGCAAATCACGCGCCTTGGGTCCCGCAACGGCAAATTGTGCCCATTGTTCGGTGACGGAAATGAAACTTACATCAAATTCGGGATGCAGGCATTGAGTGACGAAATCCAGATGCCGCATCACCAAACCCGCTGCGGCAGTTGTGGTTGTCATCACATAGTGATTTTCACCCAAGCGCGCAGTTGTACCATCATCCATCACATGCCCATCTTCACGCAGCATCAACCCATAACGCACGCGCCCGATCTTAAGCGTGCTGAACATATTGGTGTAGATGAAATCCAAGAGTTTGGCGGCATCTTTGCCCTGAATGTCGATTTTTCCCAAGGTCGACACATCACACACACCGACATTTTCACGCACCATCAAGACCTCACGATCACAGGATTGACGCCATGAGGTTTCGCCATGTTCGGGGAAATAGCTGGGGCGATACCAAAGGCCCGCTTCGATCATTGGGGCGGCCATTTCTTTTGAAACGGCGTGGGACGTGGTGAAGCGTTCGGGTGCAAACCCCATACCACGCGCTTCGCCTCCCATGGCGGCAATCGCAACAGGGGAATAGGGGGGACGGAAGGTTGTGGTTCCCGTTTCCGGAATGCCCCGCCCCGTCGTATCTGCCAGCAACGCCAACGCCGCGACGTTAGAATTTTTACCCTGATCCGTCGCCATCCCTTGGGTGGTGTAGCGTTTCATATGTTCGACAGAGCGGAAGTTTTCTTGGGCCGCCTGTTTGATATCCTTCACAGTGACATCGTTTTGATAATCCAACCATGCCCGCGCCTTGCCCGGAACCGCCCACAGCGGTTCAATCGCATACGCCGCATTTTCCGCAGCGGGTAGCAGATCTGAAGGTGTGGCTTTCCCCAAATCACCCGCAACACGCACGGCGATATACTGTGCGCTTTCGAAACAGGCAGCTGTAGACATGTGGCCCGCTGCCGAACCCACAACGGACATCCCCGGAATTGATCCCGCGGTCGGAACAAAGCTGGCGATAGTTTCATTCCATGTCGGACGACCATTCATGTGACAGGTCATGTGAACCGTCGGGTTCCACCCACCAGAAACCGCTAAACAATCTGCGGCGATGCTGTGGTTTCGTCCACCGTCGGTGATCTGAACCGATGATAGACCCAGTCGCCCTTTAGTGTCCGTTACATGCGCCCCACGATAAATCGGGAAATTCCCCTCAATCGCTGCATCTGCGCGCGCATCCACATAGGCCGCAACCTCGACCCCCGCCGCAGACAAATCATGTGCCGTACGAAAGGCATTGTCGTTATTGCCAAATACTACCACACGTTTCCCAGTCGCAACACCATAGCGGTGCAAATAACTGCGCACGGCACCCGCTTGCATGATCCCAGGACGGTCGTTGTTTGCATAACCAATGGTGCGCTCCAATGCACCCGCCGCCAATACCGCACGTTTCGCATGAATACGCCAAAAAGTTTCCAGTGGGCAATCTCCACTCCGATCATTCATGTGATGGGACACACGTTCAACCGCGCCATAGGTGCCGCCATCATAGGCGCCCGTGACAGTTGTGCGCGTCATTAGGCGCACGTTGTCCATTTGATCCAATTTAGCAACTATCTCGGCCGCCCAATCCGCGGCTGGTTTGCCGCCGATTTGATCCGCTTCGCTATTCAGGCGTCCGCCCATGCGGAAATCTTCGTCCGCAAGGATCACGTCCAATCCTGTTTGCGCCAATTGATAGGCGGCCCATAATCCCGCAGGGCCCGCACCGATCACCAAAACATCGCAATGGGCGAATGCGCGTTCATATGTATCCTCATTCGGTTTTTCACTCAGCGCACCCAAACCAGCAGCGCGGCGAATGACGGGTTCGTATATTTTTTCCCAAAACGCCCGCGGCCACATAAAGGTTTTGTAATAAAAACCCGCCGACAAAAACGGCGCCGTCAGGTCATTTACCGAGAGCAGGTCATATTTTAGGCTGGGCCAACGGTTTTGGGAATTGGCCTCAAACCCATTGTAGATTTCCTGAACCGTTGCGCGCACATTAGGGTCCTGATGCACGCCTGAACCAACAGTGACAATTGCGTTTGGCTCTTCACTACCCGCGCTCAGGATACCGCGGGGACGGTGATATTTGAAAGACCGCGCCACCAAACGCACGTCATTGGCCAAGAGTGCTGAGGCCAACGTATCGCCCTGAAAACCGCCATAGGTTTTACCATCAAAGCGGAAACTGACGGCATTGCCGCGATCAATTTGTCCATAATCAGAAAGCCTCATCGCTGCTCTCCTTTTACCTTGGATGCAAGCTCTGCGCCCAAGACCTCGTGGGTGACGGTATTGCGTGTCACGACCAACCAATTTGAACAGCCTGCTTCGTGATGCCACAAATCGCTTGTGACGCCCGCAGGGTTGTCGCGATTGTGAATATAATCATTCCACACCGCATCCCCTGCATCAGGATCAGGGCGGTTCAGTGCCAATGCATCGCCCTGATAATAAAACTCACGTCTGTCACGTTCCCCACAAATGGGACAAGGAATACGCATTACTCGCTCCTAGTGTAAGTTGTGCTGAGACCCAGTGGCCTCTTCGTCCATCAAACCATATCCCGTTTGGAACCGATCCAAACGGAAGCGCGCCGCAGGTTGATGATGACAATCTGTTGCAATCAAATGCGCATAGCTAAAGCCTGATCCAGGCACGGCCTTAAACCCGCCATAACACCAGCCACAATTTAGATAGAGCCCATCAATATCCGTTTTATCGATGATCGGGGATCCATCGGGTGACATATCCATGATCCCCCCCCAAGAGCGTAGAACCTTGGCCTTGCCGATCATGGGCATCAGGCTCATACCCGCCTCCATCACGTGTTCCATCATGGGCAGGTTGCCACGCGATGCGTAGGAGGCATAAAAATCAATGTCACCACCAAAAACCAAACCGCCCTTATCCGATTGGCTGATATAAAAATGGCCCATCCCGAATGAAATGACATGATCAATGACGGGCTTGATCCCCTCGGTCACAAAAGCCTGCAAAACATGACTTTCAATCGGTAGGCGCATGCCCGCCATCGCCGCTGTCTGGCTGGAACGGCCCGCCGTGGCCAAGGCAATTTTCTTCGCACGGATTGTGCCGCGGTTGGTTTCAACACCGCGCACCTTTCCGTTTTCGATGTTGATGCCTGTAACCTCGCAATTCTGGATCAAATCAACACCACGCTGATCGGCACCGCGTGCGAAACCCCATGCCACTGCATCATGGCGTGCCGTCCCCCCACGGGGATGGTAAAGGCCGCCGTAAATCGGGAAACGTAGGCTGTCGAAGTTCAGATAGGGGATCATGTCGCGCACCTGATCGCGGTTCATCAGGATAGCATCATCCCCTTGGTTCACCATGGCATTGCCCCGACGGGCAAAGGCATCGCGTTGACCATCGGAATGGAACAGATTGATGATCCCGCGTTGGGAATGCATCACGTTATAATTCAACTCATCCTCTAACTGTTCCCAAAGTTTCAGTGAATGTGAATAAAATTCGGAATTTCCAGGCAGGCCATAGTTTGCCCGCACAATCGTGGTGTTACGCCCGACGTTTCCGCCGCCGATATATCCACGCTCCAGAACCGCAACATTGGTGATGCCATGGTCCTTGGCCAGATAAAACGCCGTGGACAGACCATGCCCGCCGCCACCCACAATGACAACATCGTATTCATCCTTGGGATCAGGATCACGCCAATGCGCACTCCACCCCTTGTTGCCAGTCAAACCCTCTTTCAGAATGCGAAGCGCGGAAAAGCGCATAGCCGTCTCCTTTGTCCATTGACGCAGAGACAACCAACTTCACATCAGAAAATCAATACTTAGCGACGACAAGAATGTACGGTTTACGACATAGGCCGTGCCTTAATAAACGCCTATGCGAATATAGTCGTTCTTGAGTATGCCCTTTCAGGTTGGATTGGGGCAGTCCATTTATTTCGCCGATTTATTGAAACGCATATGACCACCCGAAAAAATCAAACTGCCTATCATTTCAACCGATCCACCCAAAACGGTTGTCGGCAAAGAGCCCTTATTATGCGCGTCATCAGCTGTACCCAGCGCCGAAAAATTGGTACCGAAACCAATCGAGTCCCTCGTTTTCGGCCAAATTTTGCAGAAATGTGATCTTTCCAGTTAGTCTTGCGCAGGGTAAGAGAAGCCATGAGCACAAATCCACCAAACCTCCGCCCCGATCTGGCAAACGCAAAAGTCGCCAAAAGCCGCAGCGCAAACCAACCTACCATCGGGATGGTGTCATTGGGCTGCCCCAAGGCATTGGTGGACAGCGAACGCATTTTGACCCGCCTACGTGCAGAAGGATACGGTGTATCCCCCGACTATTCGGGGGCGGATGCGGTCATCGTGAACACATGTGGATTTTTGGACAGTGCCAAAGCAGAAAGCCTTGAGGCCATTGGCGAGGCATTGAATGAAAATGGACGGGTGATTGTGACGGGATGTTTGGGGGCACAGCCCGAATATATTACAGGCCACCACCCCAAGGTTTTGGCCGTCACAGGCCCCCATCAATATGAACAGGTGTTGGATGCGGTCCATGCCGCGGTACCCCCAAATCCAGACCCCTTTGTTGATTTGTTGCCCGCAAGCGGCGTGAAATTAACCCCGCGCCACTACAGCTATTTGAAAATCTCAGAAGGCTGTAATCACAAATGTAAATTCTGCATCATCCCCCACATGCGCGGCAAATTACAAAGCCGCCCTGCCCACGCAATCATACGCGAGGCAGAAAAATTGGTTGAAAATAGTGTGCGCGAATTGTTGGTAATCTCGCAGGATACATCTGCCTATGGCGTCGATATCAAATATGCCACGGACCGCGATCACCGTGCGCATATCACAGATTTGGCCCGTGATTTGGGATCATTGGGGGCATGGGTGCGGCTGCACTATGTCTACCCCTATCCACATGTGCGCGATCTGATTCCACTGATGGCCGATGGGATCATTCTGCCCTATTTGGATATTCCATTTCAGCACGCCCACCCCGATACACTGCGCCGTATGGCCCGCCCCGCAGCGGCGGCCAGAACACTGGATGAAATCGCAGCATGGCGGTCAGCCTGCCCTGATATCACATTACGTTCGACCTTTATCGTGGGCTATCCTGGCGAAACCGAGGCGGAATTTGAAACGCTGCTCGATTGGCTGGATGAGGCGCAGTTGGATCGCGTCGGGTGTTTTAAATATGAAAACGTTGATGGCGCGCGATCCAATGATTTGCCCGATCACGTTCCAGATGCCGTGAAACAAGACCGCTGGGAACGATTCATGACCAAGGCACAAGCTATTTCAGAAGCCAAGCTACAGGCCAAGGTTGGCCTCAAAATGGATGTGATCGTGGATGAGGTGGACCAAGACGCAGCCACCTGCCGCACCGTGGCAGATGCCCCTGAAATTGACGGCAACCTGTTCATTGATGACGGACATCAGGATTTGAATATCGGCGACATTGTCACGGTTGAGGTGGATGAGGCCGGTGAATATGACCTGTGGGGACGTTTGGCGCTTGCGCCATAAGTCCAACTGCGACATTTGCGTAAGCCCCAATGACATTTTGGCCCAACCTATTACATATTACGCGGAATAGGAGATACCGTCATGAAAACACGCGCCCTCTATAACGCTGATTGTCCCGTCTGTAATTCCGAAATGTGCCATTACGACGCCTATGCCAAGTCGCTGGATTTACCGATTGAAATTGTAGATTTGAACAAAACGGATTTGTCGGAATGGGGCGTTGACGAAGATCGCGCAACGCGCCTGTTGCATGTGATGCATGATGGCAAAATCCATGTCGGGCTTGCGGCGTTTTTGATCCTATGGGATCAAATGCCCCGCTATCGGTTTATGGCTCGGATTGCCCGCATTCCTGGGTTATGTCAGATCTTGGATTGGGGATACGAACACATCGTCGCCCGCATCATCTATGAGCGCCACTTGCGGCGTAAGGCCAAGGGATTGGTGAATTCGGTGCATGAATAGGATATTCAGGTTTCATTGAGGTTTCACGCAAATGTTAAAGCACACACCCGTGGGCGGTGAACAAGGCTGAGGCAACGAAGTCCAAAACCAATCTTATTCCAAGCCAATCGCCAGATTGGCGAAGCGCCGACCCCCCTCAGGGAGGTGCTTTCGCACCTTCTGAGGTCGGCTTGGAAATAATCCCTGACCCTTCACATGCCTCATAACGCGGGCTACTCGATATCGGTATTCTGACAAAAAATAGTCTGACAAGTGACAACCACCCTATCCCTAAAACATCCATATCCCATCCCGCTTTGCGCACCGACGTGATACCGACGTATTACCGACGCAAAACAGACCCAGGATTTAGGATGTTTTGGGGATCAAGCGCGCCCTTGATCGCGTGAAGCGCCGACAGTTTCGCAGGATCGCCATAACGTTCCAAGTCATCCACCTTAAGCCGGCCAATCCCATGTTCCGCACTATGCGATCCCCCCATCGAAACGACCAAATCATGCACCGTGCGTTTGATCTCATCCCGCAGGTTCCAGAACTCTTTCTTATCCCGTCCTTTGGGTGGAAAGACGTTATAATGCAGGTTCCCATCCCCCAAATGACCAAAGCAATTGATGCGCATATCGCATAGTTTTTCCAAATGGTTTGGGGCCACCTTTATGAAGTCTGGGATCATCGAAAGGGGTAGTGAAATATCATGACTGCTAATTGATCCGATGCGGCGGTTGGCTTCTGGAATGGTTTCGCGGATCATCCATATCTCTTGCGCCTGCTGTTTGGATTGTGCGATGACCCCATCGCTGACTAACGCAGCCTCATGTCCCAATTCAAACAGGCGTTCAAGCACATCTGACGCGGATTTCACACCCCCCATACCCAGTTCAATCAAAACCATCCATTCTGGTTTGCCCTCAATCACTTGGCGCACATCTGGCATGGTTTCCGATAAAAAATCCAACCCCATTTTGGACATCAATTCAAAGGCAGAGACCGCCTCGCCCACCTCATCGCGTATCATCGCCAAAAGGGAGAG
>Ga0255753_1005668_pt1 | contig 11874 bp, 7 predicted proteins | sample 041ome_10_FD_179953 | JGI IMG/M metagenome (GOLD analysis project Ga0255753, IMG submission 179953) | Coastal salt marsh microbial communities from the Groves Creek Marsh, Skidaway Island, Georgia - 041412US metaG (version 2) | ecosystem: Environmental > Aquatic > Marine > Intertidal zone > Salt...
GAAAAGAGGTTGTAAAATCTCTTTCAGTTGTTCTGAAAGTTCAAATGCTTTAATCTTAGCAGGATTGGATAAACGATCCATCATATTCGTAATTCCCCCATGCTTTAAAGCCTCGGTAATAGTTTCCCAACCGAATTGAATCAACTTAGCAGCGTACCCAGCGTCTATTCCTTCTTCTACCATTTTATCAAAACTCAAGATAGACCCTGTCTGTAACATCCCACAAAGAATAGTTTGTTCACCCATTAAATCGGATTTTACTTCGGCTACAAAAGAAGATTCCAACACTCCAGCTCGATGACCTCCAGTAGCAAAAGCATATGCTTTCGCTTGAGCCAATCCATGCTCTTGGGGATCATTTTCTGGATGCACGGCAATGAGCGTAGGAACGCCAAATCCTCGTTTATATTCTTCTCTAACCTCAGAACCAGGACACTTTGGTGCTACCATAATTACAGTGAGATCTTCTCTAATTTTCATCCCCTCCTCTACGATATTAAAACCATGCGAATACGAGAGTGTAGCTCCCTTTTTCATTAAAGGCATTACTGCAGCTACTACCGGAGTGTGGTTTTTATCCGGTGTCAAATTTATAACTACATCAGCAGAAGGAATCAATTCCTCATAAGTTCCCACGTTGAAGTTATTGCTCACTGCATTTTGATACGATGCTCTTTTTTGTTCAATTGCACCTTGACGTAAAGCATAGGAAATATCCAAGCCGGAATCACGCATATTGAGTCCTTGATTCAAACCCTGAGCACCACAACCTACAATTACGATTTTCTTTCCTTCAAGCACGGTAATTCCGTCCTCAAATTCTGAAGCATCCATAAAGCGGCACTGACCTAACTGATTAAGTTGTTGACGTAATGATAATTGATTAAAGTAATTTGACATGATTTTATGTATTGGTGTTTTTAAAAGTATTTAATATTTCTGAAATTCCCATTTTGGCTTTGGTAACAGAAATTCGCCCGGAGCGAACAAATTGTAACAACCCAAAAGGAGCTAAGTCTTTTCTTAATTTTTCGGTTTCATCTCTAAAACCTGTTTTCTCTATTACAAAAAACTCTGGGGAGACAGTCACGATATTGGCATGACTTTCTTTTATTATATTTTGAATCTGCCGCTCTTCAAATAACGCACTTGATTTTACTTTATACAAGGCATTTTCCTGAAAAATTGTTTCCTCATCAGTATGGTAATACGCTTTGATTACATCAATTTGTTTTTCAATTTGCTTAACGATTTTGATCACTTTTTCAGTTGACATATGAACAACAATCACAAATCGAAAAACATTCTGAATTTCAGATTCTGAAGTCGAGAAGCTCTCGATATTAATATGCCTTTTTAAGAAAATAGCGGAAATTCGGTTAAGGAGTCCCACATTATTTTCTGTGTACACGGAAATGGTGTAAATTTTATTTTCCATTTTATTCTAGTCTTATATCGGACACACTTGCTCCTGTTGGAATCATCGGAAAAACGTTGTCTTCTTTTTCAACACAAATCTCCAAGAAATAAGGCTTGTCAGAAGTCATCATTTCTTGAACTGCTTGGTCCAAATCTTTGCGCTCTTTTACACGGTTTGCTTGAATTTGAAATCCTTTAGCAATGGTCACAAAATCTGGATTAACCATTTCTGTAGAGGCATAACGTTTGTCAAAAAAAAGCTGTTGCCACTGACGTACCATTCCCAGAAAATCATTATTTAACACTACGATCTTTACGGCTACTTGTTGTTGGAAAATAGTACCCAACTCTTGAATGGTCATTTGGTAACCGCCATCACCAATTACAGCAACAACCTCGCGATCCGGTGCTCCCATCTTTGCACCAATTGCAGCAGGTAATGCAAATCCCATGGTGCCTAACCCGCCTGAAGTGACATTACTTTTGGATTGGTTGAATTGTGCATAACGACAAGCCACCATCTGATGTTGTCCAACATCGGTTACTATCACCGCATCTCCATTGGAATGCTTATTGATCATAGCAATCGCTTCACCCATTGTCAGACCATCTTTTGTGGGGTTTAAGTCGGAATGAATTACTTTTTCTACTTCTATGGCGTCTAACTCATCAAAACGTTGAATCCATTGAGGATATGTTTTTTGGCTGATCCGATCTGTTAATGCTTTTAAACTAATTTTACAGTCCGAAAGTAAAACTACATCAGCCATTACATTTTTATTCACCTCAGCAGGATCCAACTCCAAATGAATAACTTTGGCTTGTTTTGCATAGGTTTTTAAATCCCCAGTAACACGATCGTCAAAACGCATACCGATGGCGATTAACAAATCACATTCATTAGTCAATAAGTTGGGGGCATAATTTCCATGCATCCCGACCATTCCTCTATTTGAAGGGTGGTTTGTTGGTAAAGCTGACAGACCTAAAATAGTCCAAACTGCTGGGATTCCCGATTTTTCAACAAAGGTTTTAAATTCTTCCTCGGCTCTACCCAGAATTACACCTTGTCCCCAAACTACTAGGGGTTTTTTGGCTTGCTCAATTAATGCAACTGCTTCTTCAACGGCGTCCATTGAAAGTGAAGGATAGGGTTGATAACTTCGTATTCCGACACATTTTTCATAAGAAAAATCAAACTTTTCAAATTGAGCATCCTTGGTAATATCTATTAAAACAGGACCAGGTCTACCAGAACGAGCAATATAAAATGCCTTCGCCATAATCTCTGGAATCTCACTTGCTTTGGTAATTTGATAATTCCATTTCGTTACGGGTGTGGATATTCCAATGATATCAGTCTCTTGAAATGCATCCGATCCCAATAAATGAGAAGCAACTTGACCTGTGATACAGACCATGGGAGTTGAATCTATTTGAGCATCTGCGATTCCAGTGACTAGATTAGTCGCCCCTGGACCTGAAGTGGCAAGGGCTACTCCAACTTTTCCAGAGGTACGTGCAAAACCTTGAGCGGCATGCGTAGCACCTTGTTCATGTCTAGTGAGAACGTGATGCAATTGATCTTGAAACTTAAAGAGTTCATCATAAATGGGCATTATGGCTCCACCTGGATAACCATAAACCAAATTAGCATCTTCAGCCAATAAACATCGAATTACAGCCTCGGCTCCTGAGATATGCAATTTCTCGGTAGTGGTACTTTTTGTCTTTTCGTTTGTACTTGTTTCCATAACTAATTGGAATCGGTAACACACCCCTCTGAGGCAGTGGCTACACTTTTAATGTATTTATAAAGCACTCCTTGCTCAAATTTATAAGGAGGTTTCTTCCATGCTGCTTTCCGTGCTGCAAGTTCTGTGTCTGTTAGGTCTACACTGAGTGTATTTTGTTCAGCATCTATTGTAATTATATCCCCGTCTTTTAGCAAACCTAAGGCTCCACCCTCTTGTGCTTCGGGGACAATGTGTCCAACGACAAAACCGTGGGTTCCTCCAGAAAAACGTCCATCTGTAATGAGGGCTACACTTTTTCCTAGACCGGCACCCATTATAGCTGCAGTAGGCTTTAACATCTCCGGCATACCAGGACCTCCTTTGGGTCCTTCGTAACGGATTACAACAACCTCACCTGCATTTACCTTACCTTCTTTAATTCCTTGATTTGCAGCATATTCTCCGTCGAATACTCTTGCTGGGCCTTTAAACAACAACCCTTCTTTTCCCGTAATTTTAGCTACCGAACCGCCTTCTGCCAAATTTCCTTTCAGGATCCGGATATGACCGGTAGGTTTGATTGGATTTTCCAGAGGGCGAATCACTGTTTGTCCTTCTTTTAAATCAGGAACATTTGCAAGATTTTCAGCCAAAGTTTTACCAGTTACAGTCATGCAGTCACCATGCAACATTCCATTGGCAAGCATGTATTTTAATACTGCTGGCACCCCACCTACTTGGTGCAAATCTTTCATTAAGAATTTTCCGCTGGGTTTAAGGTCCGCCAAAAAGGGAGTGGTATCACTGATCTTTTGAAAATCATCTATGGTCAATTCAATATTTGCAGCTCTAGCAATTGCCAAAAAGTGAAGTACAGCATTTGTAGAACCTCCCAAAACCGCAATGAGACGCAAAGCGTTTTCAAGCGATTTTCGGGTAACAATATCTCTCGGTTTTAAATCTTTTTCTAAAATATTTTTTAAGTGCGCTCCCAACTCAAAACACTCTTCTTTTTTGTCTCTACTGACAGCTGGATTGGAAGCGTTATAAGGCAATGCCATACCGCATGCCTCTATGGCAGAGGCCATGGTATTGGCGGTGTACATACCACCACAAGCGCCAGCACCAGGACACGCATTACGGATTACGCTTTTGTATTCTTTTTCATCTATGGTCCCTGCCACTTTCTCTCCCCAAGCTTCAAAAGCTGAGACCACATCTAATTCTTTATCGTTATGACATCCAGCAGCTATAGTACCGCCATATACTAATATTCCAGGACGATTTAAACGCAACATTGCCATTAAAGCACCTGGCATATTTTTGTCACAACCTACTACTGTAACTACCCCGTCATAAGACATGGCTTGGACAACGGTCTCAACAGAATCTGCAATAATATCACGAGAAGGCAAAGAAAACCGCATACCGGGAGTCCCCATAGAAATACCATCACTAACACCGATGGTATTGAACACTAACCCTACTAAAGATTGTTCATTTATACCAACTTTAATATCTTGTGCAAGATCATTAAGATGCATGTTACAAGGATTACCTTCGTATCCTGTTGAAGCAATCCCAATTAAAGGTTTCTCAAAGTCTTCATCAGTCATCCCAATAGCATGTAACATGGCTTGTGCCGCGGGCTGAGTTGGGTCTTGTGTAACTGCTTTACTGTATTTGTTTAATGCCATTGTACTATATTGTTTAACGAATTTAATTTAATGATTCTTTTCTTTCCCTAATTTGATCTATGCTCTCCTATATTCAACTGCAAAATTAAATCTTTAATCGATTGATTTACAATAACTTTTAAAAGTTATTTTAATACATTCAGAGTCCTTAAATTACTCACGATCTTTTACATTATCTTTGTAAAAAAAATTGAGCTTGGAGTCTAAAACTGATTTTCAAAAAATCCGAAAAGAACATGCCCTTCATTTTTATAATTTGAAACAAAAAGGGATTTCTCATAGAATTGAGCATCTCAAACAATTAAAAAAAGAAATTGATCTAAAAGAAGATCAAATTATAGAAGCACTCCGAGCCGATCTGGGAAAACCTCACTTCGAGTCCTACACTAGTGAGCTATTAATGGTTCAAAAAGAACTTGATTTATTTATTAAAAAACTCAACGTTTGGGCAGCACCCAAAAGGGTAGCTGGAAGTATTCTAAATTTCCCATCTCAAGACTACATTCTATCTGAAGCCTATGGGACGGTGTTAATGATTTCTCCTTGGAATTATCCTTTTCAGCTTACTATGATCCCACTGATTGGAGCTATAGCTGCCGGAAATACGGTAGTTTTGAAACCCTCCGAATCTTCACCACATACAGCACAATTGCTTACTTCTCTTTTGGGCCGTATATTTTCTGAGAACTGGGTAAAAGTAATTCAAGGCGATGCTAATGTAGCTCAAGCCTTACTCAAACTCCATTGGAATTATATTTTTTTTACCGGAAGTACTTCTGTGGGAAAGATTGTCGCCAAAGCTGCTGCAGAACATCTCACACCCGTAACACTTGAATTGGGCGGGAAAAGTCCATGTATTGTAGATGGTTCTACCTCGCTCCATAAAACAGCACGTCGGATTGTCTTTGGTAAATTTTTAAATTGTGGTCAGACCTGTATTGCACCAGACTATGTGTTGGTGAAAAAAGCATTTCAACAACCACTCATTGAGGCATTGAGTCAAGAAATTGAAAACGCATATGGCAAAGATAGTTCTCAATCCAAAGATTACGGTCGGATTATTCACAACAAACATTTTGACAAACTCGTTGCTGATTTAAAAGACCAGCAAATCGTTTACGGAGGTCAACAAGACAAAAAATCGCTCTTTTTTGGTCCGACAATCGTTTCAGATCCGCCCAAAAATAGCCCTCTTTTTCAAGAAGAAATTTTCGGCCCTATACTGCCTATACTCTCTTATGAAACAGAAGAAGATCTCGAAATAATTCTTTCTGAACTTAAAAACCCTCTGGCGTTTTATGTGTTCAGTAAGAATAAGAAATTCATTCAAAATTTATTGATTCGCTATTCTTTTGGCGGCGCAGTTGTAAACGATTCCATCATCCATTTTACAAATCCCAATTTACCCTTTGGTGGTATAGGACAGAGTGGAATGGGTGCCTATCATGGGCAGTTTAGTTTTGAATTATTTACCCATGCAAAACCAGTAGTTCGTCGTTCCTTTTGGTTTGACTTACCTCAGCGTTATGCTCCTTATCCAAAATCACTTTCTTTACTTAAGTGGATTCTCAAAAAAATTTAAAAACTATGAAAGAAAAAACAGTAAGTGAAGCCGTTGCGCATCGCCGCTCCGTTCGTGTCTATGACCCTGAACAATCTATCGATACTCAAAAAGTTAAATCCGCTATTGAACAAGCTACTTTAGCCCCGACTAGCAGTAATTTACAACTTTGGGAGTTTTATCATATCAGCAATCCTGAACTCCTAAAACAAATAGCAAAAACATGTTACAACCAACCTGCAGCAAAGACCGCGCAAGAATTGGTGATCCCTGTAGTACGACTTGATCTTTGGCGAGAACGCATCCAATCCAACATTGAATTCATTCGTTCCAATGTTAAAACCGCAGAAGACGAAGCCAAAATTAAAGGTGCCCTGACCTATTATCAAAAGATTATTCCGCAATTGTACAGCGGTACTTCATATTTTTTAGGACTGCTTCACAAAATTAAAGCAAGTTTAGATGGCATGCGAAAAGTTACTTACAGAGAAGTAACCGCAGGAGATCTTCGAGTTGTGGGGCATAAAAGTGTAGCTTTAGCTGCTCAAAACTTTATGATGAGTATGGCTGCCCAAGGTTACGACACCTGCCCTATGGAGGGCTTTGATTCCAAGCGACTAAAAAAACTTTTAAACCTCCCCTCTGGTGCGCAGATTAGTATGGTCATCGGATGTGGTATCCGAAAGCATGAGGGTGTCTATGGCAAACGCTTCCGAATTCCTTTTGAAGAAGTGTATCGGAAATTGTGAAAGCCTTTGGCAAAGGTGCTAAATTGTTCAAAGACTTTGGGCGAATTGTTAGTGCGTTTCATTTAGACCGTCTAGGAGTTTTATTATATCTGCAACCCAGAGATAAAAACAAAAATAGGCTGCTAAAACTACCATAGAAAGCACAAATCAATATGATCACCAGTTGTGGTATTCGCAAACCAGAAGAGGGTGTATGGCAAACGCTTTAGAATTCCTTTCGAGGAGGTGTATAGAGTGGTTTGACAATTGTTTTCAATTAATTAATCTGAACAATTTCCTCTCCTAAAATCTTCCCAGGATGGATTGTATTTGTTATAGAAAATTGAAAAATTATATTGATCTATAAGTCCTTTTATATCGCAATAATCATTTAGTTTGCGGTTATCATAAATGTTGATATATTCTACATCCTTTAATGAATTTAAACCCTCAAGACTGATAAGATCATGATTAAAATAAATATTCAACTCACTATAAATTTCTACTAACCCTTCTAATCCTTTAAGGTTTTCTAATTTATCATTACTAAAAAGTCCCAAACTCTGACGTATCACTTTAAGATTTTCAAGTCCACTAAGACTTGATAAACTTCTGTTGTAATCAATCGAAAAATTTCCTCCAACCTCACTCAAATTATTCAGGCCTTCAAAATTTACGATTTTAGAATTACCAATTGAAACCCCTCCTTTTATTTCTTCAATAGATTCTAAACCCTCAAGACTAAATAAATCATCATTGCCATAAATACTTAAACTTCCGTTTAAGGTACTAATCTGGCCAAATCCGCTTATTTTTCTAAGGCTGTTATTGTATTCAATTTCTATGTCACCTCCAATTGATTTTAAATTTTCCAAGGCCTCTATGCTTTGAAGTTCAGAGTTATTTCTAATAATAAGTCCACCTCCTATAATTTCAAGTTGATTGAGACCTTCTAGAGATTTTAAATCACCCAGATAAGAAATAGTTAAACTTCCTGAAACTTCCTTCAAATGTTTCAAATTTTCTAGCGAACTGATATTTGGTTCATAAAAATCTGATCTTATAGTTAAATTTCCTTCGATTCTCTCAATTTTGTTTTTGCCGAGTAATTCTAAAATACCGTTACTTCTAATGACAACATCCTCTTTTATTGTAGGGATTTCTAATGTTTCAAAAGAATATTCATTGCTATAAGAAAGCCCTAATCCATTATCAACATAAGACCTAACAAAATATGTAGTGTTAGGTAATAAATCTTTTATTTGACTAACAAAGCCACCCAATGAATTTGATAAATCTATTGAATTGTCATCGATAGTGGGATTGGGAGAAGAACCCCAGCAAAATCCATTTCTAATTATGGTTCCCCCTCCATCACTATCTAAGGTGACAACAATTTTAGCAGAAGTGGTTGTTATATCAAAAACTTCCAAAATGGAATTATTTGGAAGCATGAGGTCTTTTTCTTTAGTACAAGAAATTAATCCCAAAAGAAAAAAAAACGATGCAGTAATATAAGATGCTTTAAAAAAGTAGGAGGACTGATACATGGGTAATAAGATTTGATATCACAATTTAAAATTTTTTCATAAAAAATCTAAATTGAGTATTGGAATTTTAAGAATTCAGAAGAAAGAATATGCTTAAGTGACGCTAATTTTCTAGTTTTTAAATTTTTTATATTTTTAATTATATTTAAACAAACCCCCAATCTAAATGAACTTATCCCTATCCCCTAGGTTTACCAAAATTCTTTATTTATTCTTTTTAGTTATTTTTTTTTATTGCCAACCGGATAAAGTGTTTGAAAGTAGTGCAAATGATATTCTTTCCATAAGCTCTAAAAGCGATGGGGTTAAAATAAGTTTTGATTCTGAAAATCAAACTATTTCCATTATACTTCCTTATGATTACGAGGCCTCTGATATTCAAGTCAATCTTATTATTTCACAGAATGCTATTCATTCGCTCAGGAATTCATCTTTACCAGTAGTAGATACACAACAGATTAAAATCACAGCAGAAGATGGCTCCATCAAAATTTACAATGTTAGCATTATCAAAGAAAAAAATAATCAAAATTTGATTTTAGCCTTTAAAATTGAAGTAAGCGGAGTTCTTATTGAAGCACTAATTGACCACGAAAAGAATGAAATTAATCTGGATCTTCCTACTGATATTGATCTTTCAACTCTCCAACCCTTAATTGAAATTTCAGATAATGCATCAGTATCTCCAAATAGCCAAGAGGTTGTCAATTTTGAAAATGACACAAGCTATACTGTCCTCTCCGAAAGCGGTGAAGAAAGAATCTACAAGATTATTGTTCGTCAAATAAAAAGCGATCAAAACTTCATTTTGAATTTTTCCTTCCCCATAGACGGTCAAGTTTCACTTGTTGGGGAAATCAATAATGATTTAAATACCATTACTATTGAAGTACCTTATCTTTTTGATATTAGTGAAATTTCACCTGAAATAACAATTTCTGAACGAGCTAATCTTTCTTTTGAAAGTGGTACCAAACTTAACTTTGAAAATAGCGTTCAGTTTACGGTGACTGCTGAAAATGGTTCAGAAAAAAACTATAATGTCATTATTCAGAGAGAAGCCAATACAGAAAATTATATTTTGTCTTTTTCCTTTCTAGACACTAATTCAAAACTTATAGAAGCAACACTTATTGACCATAAAAACAATATTATAACCATTGAAGTTCCAATCGGGTTTGACATCACTGAGCTTAGTCCTGAAATAAAAATTTCTCCTAATGCAACAATTTCTCCTGACACAGACCAAGTCCAAAACTTTGAAAAGACGATAAAATATAGCGTTATGTCACAGAGTGGTGAAGAGCGTATATATTCTATAAAGGTTGAAATAGAAAAAAGCAATGAAAATTTCATTACAAAATTTCAAATCCACAACCAAGATGAGGTTTATGAGGGTATAATTGACAATGATAAAAATACGATTACAATTGAAATACCCTACACCCTAGATATTTCAAACACAACTCCATCAATTGAAATTTCCGAAAAATCAAGACTTAATCCAGAACTCGAAACCCCACAAAATTTTGAAAAAGAAGTTGCTTATATCGTAACGGCTGAGAATGGTGCTGAGAGAACCTATATAATCATTATTGATAAAGGACCTAACCCAGAAGGTATTATTTTTGAATACAAAGTTTCTGATGAAAACAATACTTACTTTGCCACCATTGATCAAGAAGAAAAATCAATCAATCTTAGTGTTCCATTTAATTTTGACTATGAAAATGCAAAAGTATTATTCAATTTTTCAGACCATGCAACTGTTATCAGCAGTGGCAACAGTTTATTTGATTATAAGTATTTAGTCATTTCAGAGAGTGGAAATAGAAATTTATACTCTCTAAATTTTACTCGAGAGGCAAATACTGAGAATTTTATCCTCTCCTTTATCGTAAATATAGAAGGTGTAGTTTCTGAGGGTGTCATTGATAATGAAAAAAATACAATTACTGTTAACGTTCCCTTTACGTCTGATACTACTACAACCACTCCTATTGTTGAGGTGTCAGAAAACGCCTCCTACGTCCCCACAGAGAATACAGAAATTGACTTATCCAATACAACATATACCGTCCAGTCAGAAAGTGGAGATTTAAGGTTTTACACCCTTGTTATTAATAAGGAAAAAAGTGGTGACAATACGATCAGTTCTTTTAACTTAGTTATTGAGAATCAAACTTATTACGGAAAAATTGACAATGAAAAAAATGAAATTGTCTTTCAAGTCCCAGGGGATAAAGACTTAAGCAATTTAATTCCTATCATTGAATTAGCAAAATTTGCTACACTTTTCCCTTCTTCCAATGAATCACAAAATTTTGAAAGTACGGTTGTTTATAGTGTTGCTGCCGAGAATGATGATTTGAGAAATTATTCAGTAGTCATAAATGAACTTAACTTAAATTCTTTAACTGATAATTACTCTATGACTTGTGATGAATATTCCAACTTTTCCCAGTGGTTTGGTGGTGATGACAGAGCAGAATTTAAACCTAGAAATGTGGGTGCAGGGCAAGCCATTAGAATGGAAAGTGATCTACACCCAACTCAATTTAGTATTTTTATTAGTAATCCTTTTAAATATTTCTCAAGGAATGAAAATTATCCATTATCTGTCACCCTTAAACTTACAATTAGAAATGAGGATGGGTCTATCATTGGTTCTCAAAATACCTCAGTTCCTCCTTCAAAAGAAGGATGGATTGATTTTAATATTTCCAATTTAGATTTATTCCTTCAAAAAGATGTGGTCTATATCTTTACTATCCATATGCCCGATGCAGAAAAAATTGAAGCAAACACAGGAATTAGAGGAGGGACGAATATAACAGATTCGGGCGTTTGTTATCTCATGTCCTATTCCGCAACCTCAGAAAAAGATGACCCAAAAGATCTTAACGATTGGGACTCATGGTACAAAAAAGGATATGATAACATTTATCATACATTCTTCAATTTTAAGTTGGTAGGAAAAAAATAACTTCTAAATCATTCTTTTTCAAGAGCAAGAATACGTTCACCTAAGGTCTAAATCATTATTTGCTATTGTTTCAACTGATTTTGGTAGTTTGAATTCTCTATTTTTAAGCCTGAGGGTATCTATGGCAAACGCTTCCGAATTCCTTTTAAAGAAGTGTATCGGAAATTGTGAAAATAGCAGGCGCACATCTTCTAGAG
>Ga0255753_1005672_pt1 | contig 11872 bp, 11 predicted proteins | sample 041ome_10_FD_179953 | JGI IMG/M metagenome (GOLD analysis project Ga0255753, IMG submission 179953) | Coastal salt marsh microbial communities from the Groves Creek Marsh, Skidaway Island, Georgia - 041412US metaG (version 2) | ecosystem: Environmental > Aquatic > Marine > Intertidal zone > Salt...
ATTTTAAAGGAAGGACTTAGTGTTCGTAAGGTAGAGGCCGTTGTCAAGGCTATAAAGTCCCCTGAGGTTCCTCAACCCAAACCAGAGAAACCGAGCGAACTGCTTCGTTTAGAAGGTCAATTGACTAAATATTTTAGTACCAAAGTAGTCATCTCACAAGGCGCTAAAGGAAAGGGTAAAATTCAAATTGATTTTACCTCCGATCAAGAATTAGCTGAAATCATAGCTAAACTAAATGGTTAAGAGATTAATCATATCTCTATTATTATCAGCTTTTTACAACATAAGTGCGCAGGAAGCTGATACGAATACTGTTGGTCATTCAGAACATCTACATACTGAGGCTGCAAAGCACAATATCAAAAAAGCCACTACCCTTGCACTCATCCCTGGAGCTGGTCAAGTTTACAATAAGAAGTATTGGAAAGTTCCCTTGGTTTGGGGCGCAATTGGCGGAGCAGGTTACTACTACTATGACCTCGATCAGAACTTCAAAGCCTACAAAAGTGTTTTACAGCTCATCATCGATGAGCCAACGTTAGTTACAAGAACGGATCTTGAAACGGCACAACCACAGCTTTTCAGCGGACTGCCCGCTCCTTTTTACCAAAATACTGCTGAGGGGGTCGCTTTGGAGGCCATTGGCTATATGGATGCCCTAAGAACACAACGCGAATATGCTTTCTTCGGCATCATCGGTGTTTACGTCTTAAGCATCTTAGATGCGAATATTGACGCCCATCTCTACGACTTTGATATCAGTGATGATCTCAGTCTACAACCTGCCATTATCCAAACGAATTATTATGCGGGAGCTTTTGCGAGCCCCGGTATTAAACTCACATTGACTTTGCCATGAAAATATCCATCATAGGTTACGGAAGAATGGGTCAAGCCATAGAGCGTATGGCCAAGGACAGAGGGCACGAAATAGGCTACATAAACAACGGAGAGTCCATTGACTTAGAGGCAGTTAAAGCTACAGATGTAGCTATTGAGTTTACGCAACCCGATGCCGCTTTGAAGACAATTACTAGTATTCTACGTACGGGGACTCCCGTGATAAGCGGAACAACAGGCTGGCTGGATCAGAAAAGTAAAGCCGACGAGGCTGCTAAAGAGAACGAAACGGCCTTCCTATATGCATCTAATTTTTCGCTCGGTGTCAATCTATTCTTCGTTATCAACGAAAAGCTATCGGTCCTGATGAAGGACCATAAAATGTATACACCTAGCGTTCACGAAATACACCATACCGGTAAAAAAGATGCACCATCAGGTACTGCTATCACTACTGCCCAAGGCATCATTCAAGCTTACCCGGAGCTCACAAAGTGGTCACAGACCAAAGAAGATAACGCGTTACAGATTACAGACGACCGTATAGACCCGTATTGCGGCACCCACACGGTAACCTATGAAAGTAGCATCGACAAGATTTCCTTGGAGCACCATGCACACACTCGTGAAGGGTTTGCCCAGGGGGCTTTAATCGCTGCCGAATGGATACAAGGCAAAACAGGCATCTTCGGAATGAGAGATGTACTTGGTCTCTAATACTTTCACAAAAGACTAACAGATTAACGAATTCGAATAGCCTAATTTCACCATATGGAATTTATCATCTTCACACTTGTACAAGCCCTTTGGTTTGGTGCCGTCAGTTGGAAATTTTACGTTGCCGCTGAGCGCAAAGCCTGGGAGGCTTTTATACCTGTTTACAATACCTATGTCCTGGTAAAAATTGCTGATCGTCCAACGTATTGGGTGCTCTTGTATTGCATTCCTGTGGTTGGTGTGGTGATGGGTATCATCATGATTTATGAGCTTCTCCACGTCTTCAAATTCAGAAAGACTTGGCAAACGGCCGCAGTTATGGCCACGTTCGGTGGGTATTTAGGCTATTTGAACTATAAAGAGAAACTCAAGTACTGGGGCAGAGACGATCAATACATTAAGAAAAACTTAGGCGATGGTGTGAACAGCATTTTCTTCGCCATTGTGGTGGCGACAGTCATTCGCTCTACCACCTTTGAGGCATATACCATCCCGACTAGTTCGATGGAGAAGAGTTTGATGGTAGGGGATTTCCTTTTTGTGTCAAAGATGCATTACGGAGTCCGTGTTCCTATGACTCCGCTCTCTCTACCTTTGGTACACAACAAAGTACCTTTTGCCGGTGTACCCTCTTACGCAAGCTGGCCTCAGATTCCTTACCTAAGACTCCCTGTCATTTCGCCAGTTAAAGTCGGTGATCCGGTGGTCTTTAATTATCCCATGGATAACATGCCCGTTGACAAAAAAGAGAACTATGTCAAACGTTGTGTAGGGACACCCGGAGACAGTTTGGAAGTAATCGATACCAAAGTTTTTGTCAATGGAAATGCCATGCAGTTTCCGGATAGAAGTTTCCCTCAGTTCTTATACTATGTGCAGACCAACGGACAAGGTTTTAGTAAAAAACGTCTAAAAAAGGACTTTGACATCAATTACCTCACCTCGGAACAGCAACGCAGGTACCCCACAGATCAAGACGTCTATCAGCGTACTCAAACGGATTACATCATGTTCTTGCAAGAACAACACGTAGATGATATCCTGGCCTTACCGAATGTAGTAAAGGTTTGGCCGGTTATTGCTAGTCGTCCAGGTACTCCTGTAGATTCTACTAAACCAGCAAGTCTCCTTGAAATTGAGGCAGGTCAAGCTCAAGAGATTCTATTCCCTAATCCTGATACAGGTCACGGTGAACGTCCATACAACGACACATGGGATAACTTTGGCCCTATACTCATTCCTGCCGCAGGTCAAACGGTGGATTTAACAGAGAAAAATTTGAATTCTTTCCGGAGAATCATCGGCGAATACGAGGGTCATGATTTGAAAATCAATAAAGACGGCCAAGCTTTTATCGACGGAGAACTGGCAAGTACCTACACGTTTGAGAAGAACTATTACTGGATGATGGGAGACAATCGCCACAACAGTTTAGACGCTCGAAAGTGGGGGTATGTTCCTGAAGACCACATTGTTGGAAAGCCAGTGTTTATTTGGATGAGCTACGACAAGCACGGTGAAGGGTTTGAAAAAATCCGTACTGATCGCGTTTTCACTACCGTGAATGGAGATGGCGAACGCCAAAGCTATTTCTGGCATTTCATCGTATTGCTTGGATTGTACCAAGTCGTACAATTCTTGAGAAAGCGTAAAAAGTAAATATGCTAACGGTTCTTTCTACTGCATACTTCCCTCCTGCTTTATGGGTGGCGCATGCAGTACAGGGACATGCTTTGCTGCTTGAAGCGCACGAATCTTTTCAAAAGCAGAGCTACCGTTCTCGAACAGAAATTGCTGGCCCCAACGGAAGACAGATATTAAGTGTACCGGTAGACCGAAGTATTAAGGAAATACTTTCCACTCCAGTGTCTTACGGCGAGCCGTGGGTGAAAAACCACCTCAGATCCATAGAAACAGCCTATTCTAACGCACCTTTCTTCGAAGTTCTGTTTCCAGATATCAAAGCGATGTTTGAGCACGAGTACAAGACGCTTTGGGAGTTAAATAGGCGTACTATTGAACTCTACTTTTATTGGCTCGAATTAAACACTCCGTTAATTGCTACATCCTCTTTTGAGATAGAAATAGCCGGTATCGACGCCAGGACCTTACATCCAAAGAAAAATTCACAGATTCCTTTTCCACAATACCTGCAGGTTTTCCAGGAAAAAAATGGGTTTGAAAGCAACTTGAGTGCATTAGATGTGTTCTTTAACTTAGGACGTAGTTCTTGGGACTACTTTCAAGAATTGAACCTTAGACAGAAATAACCCAAATACCACCATGAATCTAGCATTCAACAAAAACGAAGACGAGCTAAAGCTTTTGGTACGCGAAATGGCCCGCAGACATGCCATCATTGAAAAAGGAGGCGGTGCCAAAAAATTGCAAAAGCAACGCGATGCAGGCAAAATGACAGCACGGGAACGCATCTCGTTCTTGGTTGATTCTGGGAAGCCTTGCCTTGAGATAGGTGCATTTGCCGGTGAGGGAATGTACCAAGAGTATGGAGGTTGCCCTGCGGGTGGCGTGGTCGTGGTGCTGGCCTACGTCCAGGGCAGACAATGTATTGTGGTTGCTAACGATGCATCAGTCAAAGCTGGTGCTTGGTTCCCTATCACGGGTAAAAAGAATCTCAGAGCCCAGCAAATTGCTCTAGATAATCATACACCTATCATCTATCTGGTAGATAGCGCGGGCGTGTTTTTGCCGCTTCAGGACGAGATATTTCCAGACCGTGAGCACTTTGGTAGAATATTCCGCAACAATGCCGTCATGAGCGGGATGAACATTCCGCAAATCTCAGCCATCATGGGAAGCTGTGTGGCTGGAGGAGCTTATTTACCCATCATGAGCGATGAAAGCCTAATTGTTAAGGGCAGCGGAAGCATATTTCTAGCAGGTAGTTATTTAGTAAAGGCTGCTATAGGTGAAGATATTGATAATGAAACTTTAGGTGGTGCTGATACGCACTGCGACTTAAGCGGCGTCACTGACTACAAATGTGAAGACGATGCAGAAGCACTGACCACGATCAAAGACTTAGTCGATAAAATGGGCGTACGTCCAACGGCCGGTTTCAGTAAGGTAAAGGCGAAAGCGCCGGCTAGACCGAGCGATGAAGTTTATGGTCATATTCCTTTCGATGGAAAGCCGTTCGATTCAAAATTGATTATTGAATGCCTAGTTGATGCAGATAGCTGGAAAGAGTATAAAGCTACCTACGGCAAGACCATCATATGTGGTTATGCCCGTATTGATGGATGGGCAGTAGGTATTGTCGCCAACAATAGAAAGGTGACGAAAAATGCAAAAGGCGAAATGCAATTTGGTGGAGTCATTTACAGCGATAGTGCAGATAAAGCCTCTCGTTTTGTGGCCAATTGTAATCAGAAGAAAATTCCTCTAGTTTTCCTTCAAGACGTCACTGGCTTTATGGTCGGTAGTAAAAGCGAACATGGCGGCATTATCAAGGACGGCGCTAAGATGGTCAATACTGTGGCCAACAGTGTGGTTCCTAAGTTTACTGTGATTGTAGGCAACAGCTATGGGGCCGGTAATTACGCTATGAACGGTACCGCTTACGATCCTCGCCTCATTTTGGCTTGGCCGAATGCAAAACTCGCGGTGATGGGCGGAGCCCAGGCCGCAAAGGTCCTCCTGCAGATTGAAGCTGCCAGGATTAAAAAGAGCGGTAAGGAATTGAATGAATCGGAAATGGAAGACCTGAAAAAATCCATCGAAGAACGCTATGAACAGCAAACGAGTCCGTATTATGCGGCAGCTCGTATGTGGGTAGATGCCATTATTGATCCTGCCGAAACACGTAATTGGCTCAGTTATGGACTTGAAATGGCCAACAACAACCCGGAGCATAAAGTGTATAACCCTGGAGTAATTCAAGTGTGATGAAAAAACTATGGCTTGTTCTTGCAGTAATTAGTGGACCATTGTTCGCTCAAAATACTTCGTTTGTGTCGAAGAAAATGACGGCGGAGTTTGTTGGCACTATTGACCCTGCCCAAACTTCTTCACAAGCCTTAGGATTTTTATACCCGACCGGTGCCCCAGTGCCAGGTGGGGACGGTTACAAGAGCTTTATTGCCCAGCAAAAACAGCTGCAGGATTACCGCAATTTCCCGCAAGTGCCTTCAGCAGCTAAAACGCAGACCACTCCCACCCCAGTCAAAGGCTTCGGCACCTCATTGTACCGATTAACACCTGCAGGGAATCCATACGACTACACGGGTGGAATCCCGAACGACAATGCAATGGCCATCAGCAAAGACGGAATTCTCTGCGCAGCTGTAAATTCTATTTTTTGGGCACTTGATTTAAATAGTGGAGAATTGCTCATGCCCGGTCCTATTGGAGTCAAAAGCTTGCAACAAATGGCAGGTGGGACCGCTTTCGAGAATTACTACGATCCTAAGTTGATTTATGATCCTACCCAGGATCGATTTGTACTCGTGTTCCTAAAAGACAATGATGCGGCAAACAGCAGAATTATCGTCTGTTTTAGCTCTACGAACAACCCTTCTGACCCATGGCACGTTTACCGATTAAACGGTAACCCGCTCAACAACGATAGATGGACGGATTTTCCAGCAATTTCATTAAGTGAAACTGGACTGGTTGTAACTGCGAATTTGATCATTCCAGGCGTAAGTTGGCAGGTAGGATTTGACGGTTCAGTGATCTGGCACCTGGATAAAATGGCCGGCTTTAATGGCCAAGATGTAGGGGCTACTGTCTATACCCAGATCAGCCACGACGGTAAGTTTACAAGGAACCTCCACGCGGTTCGAGGCCACGACAATATTGCTGACCAGCTTCAGTTCTTATCCAACCGAAACTTCGATCTTCAGAACGACACTATATTCCTGATTACGCTTAATGAGGGAGCGGACACTACCATTGATACCAAAGCGTTGATTACGAACCTCCCCTACGGTGTTCCGCCCAATGGGAAACAAGGAGACACCGATACCTCAGATGCAACAAAGGGCCTTCAGACCAATGATGGGCGCGTTTTAGGGGCTATTCAAAAAGACGATTGGATTCAATTCGTAAGCACCACCACCCACGGTAATAACGCCAATGCAGCCATCTACCACGGTTATATATCGAATGCCCAGGGTGAAACTCCTCAGGTGAGCGCTAGAGTGTTCTATCACAGCGACAGAGATTATGGCTATCCGAATATTGCCTGGACAGGAGCGCACCCGGATCAAATTCAATGCCTCATTGGGTTTAACTACACCTCCATGCAAGGGCATCCAGGTGTTGGGGCGGTGCAATTAGGTAACGATACCTCTTTCTCCGACCCTATTGATCTGAAAGCCGGTACCACATATGTAGACCGTCACAGCGACAGCTATGAGCGTTGGGGCGATTATTTCGCCATCCAGAACATGTACGATGCCACTGGCGAGCTTATTCCTTCAGAGGTATGGATGGCCGGGTTCTATGGCGATGGACCACAACAAAACAGAACCTACATTGCACAGGTGTTCGGTCAAGATACCCTTGTGCCTCCTCATCCAGACGGCGGTATAGCTTACCCGAACCCAATTGTTGAAGGACTTTTACTTACTGTACAATTCAATCTAGAAGTACAGCAGCAAGTCAAGGCACAGCTCTTTAATACCAATGGACGATTCGTTCAAGATTTAACCGGACGATTGTTACCGGAAGGTCCTGCTGAGCTGCTTATTGACATGAACGGACTGGCCCAAGGTACCTATATAGTGAGATTGACGGGAGATCAAGGTTTTTCGAAAGTGGAGAAAATCGTAAAGCTCTAGTTTTCTAGTGTTTCAGAGCTTTTCTCATACTAAAAGACACGCCGTATACTAGCGCCGACGTACCAATGCTTACAAATGCGATTGCCGGGTTGATCTTTCCGACGGTTTCCATCATGTAGACACTAACCGATAGACTCACAATAGTCATAATAACCAATGAACGCACTACACTCTGTCGGTGATGCTTACCGGCCCAATCGTATAATATTACTGGTGCTATCCCTATTCCAAGGGCTTTGAAAGTGACCACGATATCCTCTATCCTCTCGAAGAATAACGCAATTAATAGCGCAAGAATACCAACAGCCACTAATGCTTTACGTATACGACCAATGCCTGAGGCTGCATCTTCACCTTTCTTAGGGAAAAGATCGTTCGTCACATTTAAACTCAACAAGAAGAGATAGGTATCGGAAGTAGATAGAATAGCCGCAAAAAAGGCGATCAATACGGCCACCTGGAATTCAGGCGGCACAAGTTCTGTAAAGGTCCTTAAAACCATCATCTCGGCGTGTTCGTTTGCCACTGCACCAGAGATAGGAAAAGAGCTACGAGCGACAAGTCCAACGTAGCTAAGCGCCAAGGTCAATAAAATATTGATCCCCGCTCCTACTCGAAAACTTTGCTTTACCACGACTTCATTCTTCATGGCAAATACCTTCTGCCAATAGTCCTGCGTCGCAAATGGCGTCAGAATACCTAAAAGCAAAAATGCAATGATATTCACTGCTCCAGCGTTGAAGGGCTGGTACATTTCTTCGGGAACATCTCCTCCCTCATTAATGGTAAGTGTAACGAGGATAAGAACTAAGAATATCACCAAGAACTGGAAGATATCTGTCTTCACCACAGAACCAAAACCTCCTACCAGCAAATAGGTCAGCACGGTAATTAACATACCGAGTTTAGCCCAGGTTACCGGCACCCCTCCTAATTCATTCAATAGGTTTGACCCAACCAATAATTGAGTAGATAATAAACCCACATACCAAACGAAAATAACGCCAATGACCCAACGCGCAGTCTTACGACCGTAACGGAATACGAAGTAATCGGTTAATGTAAAGAATTGGTGTTCTAAAGAGAGTCTATAAAGCTTTAATGCAAATGGTATAAAGAACAGAAAACCAAGCGTATAACCCACAAATATCCATGCTGCGCTAATCCCGTAAATGTATACAAATGACGTGTAGACCATCAACGTAACCGCACTGACGAATGTCCCGCTCAAGGTCATTAGCGACGGGAAAAAGCCCATGTTTCGACCGCCAAGCGCAAAGTCATCTACTGATTTTGTAGAAGTCAGTCTACCCAGTATGATTCCAACAATTGTGAAACCAATTAAGACGAACCAAAGAAGATTAGAACTGATCATTCGTGAATATTAAGTGTTTTTCAAATTGAATTATTACCTACAAGTACTGATATCAAAACCTTCCTTATGTAAAGTAGTTGTGCCCATATCTGTGATTAAGTCCAATACGTTGCAATCACAATCAAATACAGGATAGGCTCTCAGATAATTTCCGAAATTCAAGTCTACCTCAAGAGTATCGTCATCCATCCTCCAGCTTTTTGGATTCGGAATAGCATCGGCAATTGTTCCAAAAGTATTCGGGGTTGTGCTGTATATGGTATAGCGTAACGAATCCGTGAATTCATAAAGAGTATTATCAAAACCGTCAATCTGCCATCGCCCTACAACTTCACAATCTGAATCTTTGGTACAGCTGGACAATATGACTACCATAGATAGTAAGGATAGAAATTTTTTCATGCGATTTGATTTTAAACCATAATACTCAAAAATTACGAGATAGAAGTAATTAAAAAAAGCCAGCCGAAAGACTCGACTGGCCAACTTCTAACATTAGAATAGAACATTATTACCGATCTGGTAAGCTTTTGTTGTATTGTTCAACACCCAGTTTTTTGGCTTTGATTCGTTCGTTTTCGCGAAATGCAATGAATCCTGCTACGCCCAAACCTCCCAAAACTTGGGCGGGCTCTTCGAGGTCGACCCCATCACCTATAAGAAATACAGAATAATAAGCCCAGAGATAATTCCAATTCCTTATCCGCGACGCTCTACGAAATTCAACAAAGGCTAAGGGTGATATTTCCTTTGAAAGCATTTTAGCACGATTAAGTGAAATTCGAGATCCATTCATCATCAAAGTACCGTCTTCTAAATACATAGTAGGTGTAACCATCACCACCTTATTTGCTCTTTGATTCAAAGGTTGGTTTTCATTAGAATCATCGGTATTCGAATTCTTACTTCCTACTTCAAAATTTACCTCTTCTTTTCGGTACTCTAAATCAACTACCTCGCTTTGATCTATATTAACGGATGTTTCTGAGGGTTCCTCAATCTTGCGAACCGGTTGATCTTCTACCTTTTGTACAACTTTATTCGATGTGCTTTCATTTGTAGAAAGTCTTTCACCTTTCTGAGGAATGTATTTAGGCATTCTACCGCCGTTTCTTTTTATAAAATTCCTGAGATTTCGTTGCTCTTCTACCGTCAATTCCCAACGCACAAAATTTCCATAGTTCATCATACACTCCTGATAATCAGAACGATTTGCAAAGAATATTTTTAAGTCGGGATAAGACAACGTCAATTCATGAAACTCTTTAGGAGTAACTCCAGTGCGAAGCTTTGCTTCCTTATACATGGCCGATGTAACTGATCCGTAAACTTTACCATTAAGGTCAAGTTCTTGCCCATGTACTAACCCCGTGAACAGTAAAATGACAGTTAAAACTAAATTTCTCATACCGATTAAGTATTTATTTCCCCTAAGATGTAGGAATATCTCATATTAGGAACCCCTGAAAAATCTCAATACTGTTGCTTAAACCGGTAATACAATTGATATACAGAACGGATTTCAAGTAACTTAATCATATATGATACATACGATTAACGATATCTAGTATAACTTCTAATTAATTGTTTATAAAAATGGAACCTTTAGACGTCAGTGGAGTCTTTCATATCCCTAAGAAGGATTGCACTTTCTCTTGTATTTCCTTCTATATCTATTAACAACTTAATTAGTTCTCCAGCAGCCGCTAGGATTAAACCGAAAGCAACTCCTCCTAGGAGTATAGCGAGATTAACAATCATTTCATAGGATGCACCTGCTGAAAATAATAATCGGCTACCGGCTAGAAGAATACTCATAATGACAACGAACCAACCAAGCCCCATAATGATCCCGCCTATAGCTGTTAATGCTCTATACTTTCTTACTTCCATATAATTTTCGATTTGATTAACTGTATGAATATGTAAAAACCCTTATTAAGAAATGGCAAGAAATTTATTAAACCGCGGAATTAGCCACTAATCCGGCCTGAAATGTTTACTGTACCATTCAGACCAAGATGACTTTTTTCCATCCTCCCAATATTCGGATATATATCTGTTCATTGTAGTCCAATATTTTTGTCCGCCATCAAGTTTGCCATCTTTGTAGAATTCTACCGATCTCCTTTGACCATTCTTATACCAACTTTTGGCCTCTCCATCAAGGACGCCCGCCGTATATCGTTCTATGGACTCTCTTTTACCATTCTTGTACCAACTTTGAACTATTCCATTTAGCTCGTCCTCCTTGAAAGTCCTTTCTCTCCACAATTGACCGTGTTCCCACCACTCTCTAGATATACCATTAAGTTTACCATCTGAATAATATTCCTCTTTTTTTAATTGACCATTATCATACCATTGTCTGAATTTCCCATGTCGTTTTTCATTTTTAATATATGCTTCTCGATTCAATTGACCATTCTCGTACCAAATTCGGGATAATCCATCTACATAACCATCTTTACAATTTCCTTCGAACCACAATTGACCATTCTTATGCCACTTTCGGGATAATCCAATGAGCTTACCTTCTGAATAATTTCTTTCAGCAAGCAATTGACCATTATCCCACCATTCTCGAGATATCCCATCTCGTTTACCATTTAAAAAATTCTCTTCTTTTTTTAGTTGTTCAGAATTGTATCTCCATTCTTGGTACAATCCATGATTCATGCCGTCTTTAACATGTTTTTCCATCAACAAATTCCCTTCGGAATCTACTACAATTGCAATACCTGTGTACAGTTTGCTTTTGTAATATAACAATGGTAGTTCCTCTGTTCCTTCATTGCTTAACTTATCCAAGGTAACCCGTTTGGTACAACTAATTAATACTAGGCATAAGGTTAAAACTGATAAAAGATGTTTCATTAGACAGGATTCTTGATTCATACTAAAATAAGAAAAGCCAAATTAGAATGTAAAAGGAAACTGTTTCGTACTCAAGAAACCCATTTTATTCAAAGTCGTTTGGATCCAAAGCGTTACAAAAAGCGTCACTAAATACGTCACTATTTAAAATCAAGAAAGGCTCCCAATTTCTTGAAAGCCTTGCTATTGTTGAGTCGGGATGACAGGACTTGAACCTGCGACCACACGCCCCCCAGACGTGTACTCTACCACCTGA
>Ga0255753_1005677_pt1 | contig 11866 bp, 9 predicted proteins | sample 041ome_10_FD_179953 | JGI IMG/M metagenome (GOLD analysis project Ga0255753, IMG submission 179953) | Coastal salt marsh microbial communities from the Groves Creek Marsh, Skidaway Island, Georgia - 041412US metaG (version 2) | ecosystem: Environmental > Aquatic > Marine > Intertidal zone > Salt...
TTAACCCAGCGAGCGGATTGGACACAAATACTCAAATATGTGGTGCTCAATACAGCCAATAATTTTGGCAAAACGGCGACCTTTATGCCTAAGCCTATTTTAGGTGATAACGGATCAGGAATGCATGTGCACCAGTCGATCTGGAAGGGTGGAAAAAATATGTTTGCTGGTGACGAGTATGCGGGACTGAGTGAAATGGCACTGTATTATATTGGTGGGATTATCAAACATGGCCGTGCCTTGAATGCAATCACCAACCCATCAACCAACTCATACAAACGCCTAGTCCCCGGTTTTGAAGCTCCAGTGAAGTTAGCCTATTCTGCAAAAAATAGATCAGCATCCATTCGAATTCCTTTTGTAGCCAGTGACAAAGCGAGAAGAATTGAAACACGATTTCCTGATCCCACAGCAAATCCATATCTAGCTTTCAGTGCCCTTCTAATGGCTGGGTTAGATGGTATCCAAAATAAAATTCATCCAGGTGAAGCTGCATCTAAAGATTTATACCATCTCCCCCCTGAGGAGGATGCAAAAATACCGACAGTGGCAAGATCTCTTGAGGAAGCTCTTGAAGCACTCGACCAAGACCGTAACTTCTTGACGCAAGGTGGCGTATTCAGTGATGATTTTATTGATAGCTTCATTGATCTTAAAATGAATGACGTGACATCAATTAGGATGACCCCTCATCCCGTTGAATTTGATCTCTACTATTCACTATAATTAAAAGTATTCAGGGCGGTTATTACTGCCCTGAATTTTTTAAATATGGTCCCTCCCATCAAAGAAAAACTTAACAATGATCTTGAACAGTTAGCAACTTCTGTTGTTCTAATCAATCAAGATTTAAATATAAAATACATCAATCCAAGTGCCGAAATTTTGTTCCAGACATCACTTAATAAAATCAAAGATAAAAGCATCTCGGCTATTTTTGAAGATTTAGATTATTTAAATTACAGAATAAAAAAATCACTGGAACGATCTGCTACATACAAAGAGCATGAGTGTCAAATCACTGTAAAAAATAATATTAAAACCGTTACCTTTACAGTAACCCCTTATGAAGATGATGAATATCAATTTATTTTAGAATTTATTGAAATGGATCAAGTACTTCAAGTTGCCAAAGAGGAAAGAATGATGTTGCAACAAAGGGCCAATACTGAATTATTAAGAAATCTAGCCCATGAGATCAGAAATCCTTTAGGAGGAATTAAGGGTTCTGCCCAGCTTCTTTCAGACGAAATTGATAAGGAATTGTCTGAATACATTGATGTGATTATTTCAGAGAGTGATCGATTACAAAAACTCATGGATAGTTTGTTAAGCCCCCATAAACTCCCAAAATTTACAGAAAATAATATTCATGAGATTATCGAAAAGATCAGAAGTGTTCTCATTAAAGAATATCCGGGTATTTCATTCGTTCGAGACTATGACATCTCGCTTCCAAATATCTACTGTGATCACGATAAAATTTATCAAGCCATTTTTAATATCGTTAAAAACGCGTGTGAAGAGCTTTCTATTAACTCAAACCACAAATCTCCTGAAATAAAATTATTTACTCGTTCAGAGAGAAAAGTTATTTTCCATAAAAAATTACATAATACGGTCATGAATATCTCAATCATTGATAACGGTAATGGTATTCCATCTGAAAAAATTGAAGAAGTATTCTTTCCGCTTGTCTCCAGTAAGGATAATGGAACAGGCTTAGGATTGCCTCTTAGTCAAAATTTTATTACGCTGCATAACGGCATGATTGATGTGTTTAGCAAACCGGGTGAGACAATATTCAAAATTTTACTTCCAATCAACAAGGATGCCAAACATGGGTGAGCTCGCAAAAAAAATATGGATTCTTGATGACGACAAATCCATAAGATGGGTATTACAAAAGGCCTTAGAAAAAAATCGCTTTACTGTGACGCCCTTCTCTAATTCTAATGAGGCCATCAATCATTTTAATCATGACATGCCAGATTTAATTATCAGTGATATTAAAATGCCCGGAGAAAGTGGTCTTCAATTTCTTGAAAAAGTAAAAACTAAGTTCCCTAATATACCGATTATTATCATGACTGCATTTAGTGACTTAGACTCGGCGGTTGATTCCTATGCCTTTGGTGCATACGAATACCTTCCTAAACCCTTTGATATTGAGGATGCGCTCAAAATTATTCAATCTGCATTCAAAGCATCCGGGGGGGGAGAGGATGAGTTTACTAATAATAATCAAATCATAGGCAATTCTCCAGTGATGCAAAATGTGTTCAAACAAATTGGAAAACTCAGCAAATCGGAAGCGAGTATTCTCATCACCGGTGAAAGTGGCACGGGAAAAGAATTAGTTGCAAAAGCAATACATGACAATAGCCATCGAAAAGATAAGCCATTTATTGCCCTGAATTCAGCCGCCATCCCTAAAGACCTTTTAGAGTCTGAGATGTTTGGCTTTGAAAAAGGAGCGTTTACCGGAGCGGTCGCTCAGAAAAAAGGGTATTTTGAAGAGGCTGATCATGGTACTTTGTTTCTTGATGAGATCGCTGACATGCCATTCGATCTGCAATCCAAACTCCTCAGAGTTTTAAATGATGGTTCATTTCAAAGACTGGGTTCGAGCTCAGTCATAAAAACAAATGTTCGAATTATCGCTGCGACCCATCAAAATCTTCAAGACAAGATTAATCAGCAAACTTTTAGAGAGGATTTGTATCATCGGCTGAATGTGATCAACATACAACTACCCCCCCTGCGAGACCGCGAGGATGACATCTTGCTTCTGGCTCGTTATTTTTTATCTCAAAGCGCTAAGGAATTGAATACCCCAACCAAATACCTCAATGAAGAAACTCAAAATTATTTCAAGAAGGTTAATTGGACGGGCAACATTAGACAATTAAGAAACATATGCCACTGGCTAACGGTCATGTCGGTAGGAAAAGAAATAGGTATTTCAGATCTTCCATCTGAAATTATTAAAGAAAACTTTAGCCCAAACCATTCTGGTCAGTGGGATGAAATCGTGTCAAATCTTATACACGACGATCTCGTGAATCAAGTGCCAAACATTTATGAGAAGTACATCAACCAACTGGAATCTGTTTTAATTATGACCGCCTTAAAAGAGTTTAAGGGGAAAAAAATTATCGCGGCCGAGGCCCTCGGGGTAGGGAGGAACACCATCGCCCGGAAAATTAAGGATCTTGAGATTTAAATTTCTAATTACTGTTCAGCTGTATTCATAAAAAAACCCCACCGAAGTGGGGTTTTTAGTTTCTTTAAGAATTAAAAAATTCTAGAAGAATAAGATCGCGCCTAATGAGAAGGTCTTAGCTTCTTGGTCTTTGATACCAGAACCGTGAGCCTGAACTTCAACATCGTTATACTCAGCCACTAAGTTTAAGTGCTTCGTTAGTGGGTGGTACGCACCGATTGTCCAACGTGATGACTGGTCAACTAAAGCGCCGCCAAAGTCAATCTCGTCTTGATTTGTTTCGTCTAGGTTAGTTACGCCATAAGCAAGACCAAGTTTAGTACCAGTTGGAATCACGTATGTACCTTGTAAATAACCACCGTCTGACTTACGTTTTTTGAAGTTACTGTCAACACCATTTAAACCAAATAGCGTTGTACCTGCGCCGTTACCTTCGAACCAGTAACCGGTTAGACCGAAGTTACCTGCTGAAATAGTAGCGCCCACATCAAATGCTGTGATTTGATTGTCCTCAACACCTACGTCGTACTCAGCGTCATATGACGCAAAAGACGCCCATACTTTACCAGAAAGATCACCGGTCCATGCATAGTGTGCCTTACCTTCAACACCGAAACGGTCTTGGAACGCTACTTCGTTACCGATTGCCTGGCTGTTCGGATTCACAATACCAATTGTTGCTTGGAAACCGTTAAAGTTTGGAGTTGTGTACGCAATTTGGCCTTTCCATGCTGCATACTGATAACCGGTACCGATACCACCAAGTGTTGTGTTACCCGGAGCGCCTGAGTTACCCGCACCAGCACCTACACCAAGAAGGGTCATGTCATTCAAAATCGCATCAGATGCATAGATACCTAGATCTTTACCTAATTTGATCGTACCCATTTCTTTGTTACCAAAGGTTATGAATGTTTGACGATTTAAGAAAGTGTTAGTAACCGTGTTACCTAGAGCACCGTCACCTGTTAAGCTGTTTTCACTTACGCCTGGTTGCATAGAGATAGTGAAAGATACATCATAACCGTTTTGGCTTGTTGTACCGGTAAAGCCTAACCATGCTGGTAGAAGGCCTGTGTTAATACCTTGAGTATTATCCTCACCATTAACATCTTCTAAAGGTAGTGCAGCATCATTGAATAAACCTGCTTCAATATCAGCATTTGCACCATCATATGTAGACCAATTAGCAAAAGCGTTAACGTTACCGTTAACATCTAATGTCCAATCACCAGCAGGGATAATAATACCTGCGTTAGCACCAGCAGATAATGCTAGCACTGAACCAGCAACTGTTTTATACTATACTTAATAGATTTATGTTTCAAAAAAAAATATAGAATCATTTTGAGACAAATATTTGATATAAAATGAAACTTAAATCTAAATTCAACATTCAGAATGAGGTAGAAACTACTCAAGCATCCAAGCTAATTAGTTACTCCGCATTCGTTAAAAATCCTGAGCTAATATCCCAATCTTTTGATGAAGTTATCGGTGTAATTAGAAATGATAGGATTTTATTTTATATTCACCCGTCTCAAAATGTAAAACAAAATAAAGAAAGTCAAGGACATCTATTGACATTTGGCAGCCTCATTGAAGAGTACTATCAAATTAAAAAACATGAGTGGTCAGAAAGGCATTATTCAGAAAAGTTAAGACGCTATGAAAAAGATCTTAAACCAACATTTAAAAATAAATTAATCAATCAGATTTCAATAGATGATGTGATTAATTTCTTAAAGAAATATCAGCAAAGAGGTGTTATTGATATTTCTCATAGATTGTTGTCTGATATTAGCCAAGTCTTTGATTACGCAATAATCACCAATAAAATAGAAATAAACTTTTGCTCAAAAATAAGAAAAGCATTAATTCAAAAGAAGGTAAAAGGGCATGCTTGTATCGTCGAAAATGAATTGCCAGCGTTACTAAACTCAATATGTTCTTATCAAAATGAGAGAAGTGAAATAATCAAATATGCTCTTAAGTTTATTTCGTTAACTTTTGTAAGAGTAAATGAGCTGTTGAAAGCAGAATGGTCCGAGTTCGATTTAACAGAAAATGTTTGGACCATACCGGCAAACAGAATGAAAATGAAAAGAGAGCATCGGGTTCCATTAAGCCTCCAAGCTTTAGAGTTGCTTGAGCAGATACAAGCTTATACCAACAATCATCAATATGTTTTCCCCCATTATTTTTACAATAAACCACTAAAATCTAATCGATTAATTTATGCTTTATATAATCTCGGATACAAAGAAAAAATGACTGTGCATGGATTTAGAGCCCTTGCTAGTTCTATACTAAACAATAACGGGTTTAACCCAGATGCTATAGAAAAACAACTTGCACATGAGGAGGCAAATAGAGTCAGAAGGGCTTACAATCGAGCAGATTATTTTGAAACAAGAGTTGATATGATGCAATGGTGGTCAGATTTTTTGGTAGAAAGGTGTAATCAATATATAGAAAAAAAGCAATTAGTCTTAATTTGAGTATGTTGTCATTTTGACAAATTTTTTTTAATATTTATCTTATGGAAAAGTTCTATAAAATATTTATTACTATTAATAGTCTAGATATTAGCTTAGATGAATTAATAATTATTTCTTTTTTATACCATCAGTGGAATTTATCTATAGACACAGATTCTAAAAGCATAATCAGCCATCTTCCAAGATATTCAAAATCAACAATCCATAGAAAATTAAATGATTTAAGAACTAAAAATATTATTGATTATCAAGTAGACTATGATGACGGAAGAAAAATTAAAATTATTAAAGGATCTAAATACCAAAAATTAATAGATAATATAGAACAGCTTTATATTTAGATTTTAAAAGTGACTTATTTCTTTATAATCACAGTCTGATTATATTTTTCGGCTAATTCAACTAGTTTATTTTTGTCTAGATTTTCCCAATTAATTCCTTTGTCAAATTCGGCGAACATTTCTGAAGCATTGCCTTTTGATGTAATAGCCAAAAATTCACCTCCACCTGCTCCAAATTTAAACCAATGTGTCTTTCCCATTGGAATATGAACAAGTGTGCCAGGAAAAGCTAGAAATTCATCTTCATCTATACCACAATGTAGTTTGCCATTTAAGATGTAAAAAGTTTCATCCCATGGATGGAAGTGAGGTCCAGGGCCTTTTCCTTCTTCACCTTTTTGAATAAAAATTTCATAACCCATTGTATCCAACGTCGATGCAAGAACAGTGATATCAAATCCTCCCACCTTGAGGGGAGACTTTCTTTTATCCTTAGTAATAAATAATTTTGCCATGCTCTTAATATTTCAATTAATTTTTTAATTTACTCTTAGATTAAATAAAAGTCCAAGATTTACATTAACTTTTCTAGTATAGTCTGATTGATAAAATTTGCTAATTAAAAAATTATTTTAATAATTTCTATGCAAGATTGAATTGAAATCATTGATGTTTCAAAATTGGGACGAGCCCAGAAAAATCCTCGTATCGCCAGTTCGTTTCTACCTCTAGTCACCATTCATTGCGGCTTATTTTTATTATTCAATTTAAGCCATACTAAAACATTAAGAATTAAGTTTTACCTTATGTCTTTTAAACTATAATTTAATGATGTTTAAAGATATTTTAAAACTTGTTTTATTGGGAAGATTTTTCCTTATTTTTTTCTTTCTTCTTTTGCTATTTATTCTAAAGATTTATAGCTACCCTGCCCCCTTTTATAGTTTGTTTTTATTATTATTTATTTCTGGTCTATTTAATTTCAATTATTTTTTTAGAAAACAATTCTCGAATTATAATAAATATTTTTTTTTACAACATAATTTAGATCTAACTTGGATTAGTTTATTTTTTTATTTTTTAGGTGGTTATCACAACCCCTTAATTTTCTTAATGCTGTTACCCCTCGTTTCTGCTGCATTAATTTTAAATAAACGTTATTTAACAATTTTTTTTATCGAATACATCATTGTTTTTATTTTTATTTGTATTAATTCCAAACCCTTGTCTCATTTGCTGATGAATTACTATGGGGGCCTTTCTGGTAACCTTTATTTATGGGGTGTATTAATCTCATTTTTAATTGTTTCACTTGTAATAGTGTTTAATCTTTTTTGGATTATTAAATTAAACAACATTAATGAAAAAGAGTTTTCACAAGCTAAAGAAGTTCTTCTTAAAAAAGACAAAAATATTTTACTTACAACTTTTGCTGCAACTACCGCACATCAATTAGGTACACCATTAGCTATCATCGCCATGAAATATGAAGATTTAAAAAAATTTATTAAAGATAAAAATGCTGAAATGGCTTTAAATGAAATCAAATCTCAAATTTTTAAATGTAAAGAAATTATTAAATCAATTAATAATTTTGAAACTTCAATAAAATATAAAAAATTATCATTAAACAATTTTTTAAAATTAATTCAAGATCACTATTTACAGATCCCAATTAACAAGCAGCTTAGTTTTAATTCAAATATTAAAACAAAATTTATGATGAAATATGATGATATGTTATTTCACTCAATAACCCATATCATAGATAATGCAGTACAAAACTCGTTATCAAAAGTCCACATGTCAGTCATTCTCAATAAAGAACATTTAATTTTTCAGATAAGCAATGACGGCAAAAAATTAAACCGCAAGATATTAGAATCGAAACCTATTTCAGAAAAAGACTTTGGTATGGGGATGGGAATTTATTTGAGTAAAATTATTATTGAGCGATATTTTGGTGAAATACAGTTTAATTTCAAAAATAAGCAAAATATAATCAATATTTTAATACCAACAAAAACAATATCAATATAAATGAAAAGCTTATTACTTCTTGATGACGATGATGTTCTTAGAGAAAGCTTAAAAAATAATTTAACAGAATTTTTTGATTCTATCTATGAGGCTGCTGATATTCAACAAGCACTGGAGAAGATTAAATCCTATACGATTAATTTTTATTTACTTGACCTTAATTTACCAGATGGCAATGGATTACAACTGATACCAACTGTGTTGGAGCATAATAAAAATAGTCACATCATTGTTTTAACGGCATACTCAAGCATTGCTACCGCTGTTGAGGCAATGAAACTCGGCGCAACAGATTATTTAGTTAAACCTGTGTTTCAAGAGGATATTCTAAAAGCTTTTAAATTCATACAAACAAAAGATAAGGATATGCCTCTTAAAGCGGTATCGCCAAAAAGAGTTGAGTGGGAGCATATCCAAAAAGTTCTTAAGGAAAATAATTACAATATTTCATCAACCGCTAAAGCATTAAATATGCATCGTAGAACATTACAAAGAAAGCTTCAAAAAAAACCTGTGAACTCATAGCTAAATGGCTGCGACAATTTGTCGCACAAATAGCTAATCTAATTCCATTATAATTGCCAATCTTAATTGATTTATTTTTATTCTGAGCAGTACATGAAAAAAATATTACCCATCTTCACTTTAATCGCCCTACAAGCCCAAGCCGAACATGATTTAAACCTAAACAATGTTGAGGTATATGGCCGATATCAACCCAGATCTCTTCTTCTTGATGGCATGACAGAATCATCAAGCTTACAGAGGCAGACACAATTGGTTGACGATACCGCATCCCTATTAAATTTTTTTACTGGAGTAGACACCGCAGCTAATGGAGGAGTATCTAGTCTACCGATTATTCGTGGTTTAGCCGATGACCGCATCAACGTCAAAGTGGACGGGGTAGATTTGATTTCAGCCTGTGGCAACCACATGGACCCACCAACCTCATATTTGGACGCCTCAAATCTAGAATCCATTAAGGTATTTGCAGGCATTACTCCGGTTAGCATGGGCGGGGATAGCATTGGGGGTAGTATTATCTTAAATTCTTCTAAACCAAAATTTGCAACTGGGGATGATATTATCACCGCAAGTAAAGTGAATGGGTTTTATCGTAGCAATAATGATGCGCATGGTGGCAGTTTTATGACCCAATTCGCTACAGATAATTTTTTCGCCAAATACTCAGGATCATACTCTGAGGCTAACAACTATTATGCGGGATCTAATTTTAAAACTTCTTCTTATGGTGGAGGCGATGATCCTATAAATTTACGAAATGACGAGGTGGGCTCATCAGGTTACCGACTTGAAAACCATAACCTTAACTTCGCCTATAAATTAGATAATCATATCTTTGATGTAAAACTCGGGTATCAAAAAATTCCTTTTCAAGGCTTCCCAAATCAAAGAATGGATATGACCGACAATGAACAAACCAAGGTTAATTTATCCTATTTTGGAGATTTCGACTGGGGAAATCTAGAAGCCAGATTCTTTAACCATAATACGCGTCAAAGTATGCAGTTTGGAAGCGACAAAGAATATTGGTACATGACCGCTCCTGGTATGCCAATGGAAACACGATCAGAAACCAATGGCTTAAATATAAAAACGAATTTGATTATTTCAGACAAAGATACCCTCAAAACTGGTCTTGAATATCAACAATATCGTCTGGAAGATTCATGGCCACCATCTGGAACCGGAATGATGTCTCCGAGGTACATGAAAAATATCAATGACGGTGAACGTGATCGTATGGATGTATATGCTGAATGGGAACGAAAATGGAATCCTGATTGGTTTACCCAAGCTGGTTTAAGATATACGCATATCGAAACTGATGCAGGAAATGTTCAAGAATATTCAACAACGACCAATTATGGTGAGGATGCATTTAATGCGGCCAACAAAGAAAAAACATTTAATAATCTAGATTTCACTTCAGTTGCGGTTTATACCATCGATAATACAAAAACCATTGAAGGCGGTTATGCCATAAAAAATCGGGCTCCAAATCTTTATGAACTCTATGCATGGAACACCGGAGCTATGGAGTCGATTATGAATAACTGGGTAGGCGATGGTAATGGCTATGTGGGCAACCCAAATTTAGACAGTGAAACAGCTCACGTATTCAGTTTTTCTAGCAACATTCAAAATGAAGCGAAGACTACAAACTTAAAAATTACCCCGCATTATTCCTATGTACGGGATTATATTGATGCCATTGATATTGGGGATGCCGGCTCATGGCAAAAATTGCAGTTCTCAAATCAGGATGCAAAATTATACGGTCTTGATATAGATTTATCCCATCAATTTAAGACTTTAAATTATGGAGATTTTTATGCCAAGGCTGCTGTAAGTTATGTTCGAGGAGAGAACAAGGAAACAGGGGATGATTTATATAGACTCATGCCTCTAAATTTAAAACTCAATCTTGAACAACAAATAGGATCCTGGACAAACACTATTCAGGGGCAACTAGTTGATGAAAAAACTCATGTGAATAAAATCAGAAGGGAGATAGAAACCTCAGGATATGGACTCGTACATTTAAGCTCATCCTATAAATTTTCTGGGGCTTTAAATAACGCGCGGTTAACTTTTGGCATTCATAATTTATTAGATAAGTATTATGATCTGCCGCTCGGAGGCGTTTATATAGGCCAAGGTGCTACCATGATGACAATGAATTTACCGTATAACAGCGCTGTTCCGTTGCCGGGTATGGGTCGGTCATTTAACACCGCATTCTCTTATGAATTTTAAAGCCAAAATCAATAATTCTTTAGATATCGCTTGATTTTTTAAATAATTAGGAGCAAATTATCTAGCGTAGTAACCTTTACTACTTTTATTAATTTAGGAGATACCATGGCTGATAAAAGTCAAAAGAAAAAAGAATCAAAAGGTCAGCCAAAAAAGAAATAATCTTGTGTAATCCTTAAAGCCTTTAATTAGGGTGGGCTTCAGTTTTTCGAAGTCCACTCTAATTTCTCCTTAGGTTGAGCTCTTTCATTGCATTGACATTGTCGATTAATACAGCACTTCCTAACTTGGTTAATCTTCCATGTTTTTTAATCACTAGAAGGCAATCATTGAAAGTTTGAGCTGAATCTTCTAAGGTCAGTTTACAATATGCATCCAACTCTTCAAAACCAAAGTGTATTTTTTTTCATCGGGGTGGCTAAGAATAGCTCTCATTGCCAGTGCCTCTCGTGCCGAGACAAATAAGGCGTGGTAGATACCGTCCATAGGCCTTAAATCTTGTCGCAATGGTGATTCATATCGCTCCTCTGGATCATTGAAAACCAACGGTTCATTTCTTGCAATCCCAAATAGAAGGTTATGGGAATATTCGTGAATTAATCGAGGTATGTATTGCCACCAATCTGGGTGAGCTTCAAAATTCAACGCCAGCGCCCCCCATAAAGAAAATGAAGAGGCCCCTCCAAAAGTCATTTTTTGTCTCCCGCTGGGCTTAGCAAAAATAATTTCTGATGTAATTGCCAGCATTTCTTGCATAAAGTCAGGCAACAGAGCTTCTATCACGGTAATGGCCCTGTGCAAATTTTCAGAGGCGTGGGCTAGTTCAGAAGTGTTAAGCGCCATTAATCCCATCTCATTGTCTGCTTCGATATCCAGCCATCGGACAATACAATCAACTTCTGCAGAATTAAACCAGGGCTCGCCTAGGGTGGTGATTTTTAAGCTGTGTTTTTTTTGATTAGAACTCCCAACCGTTGACGCTTGAGAATTAAAACTATCATTTAAACTTTTTATTACCAAGGAATAACTCTCTG
>Ga0255753_1005680_pt1 | contig 11864 bp, 9 predicted proteins | sample 041ome_10_FD_179953 | JGI IMG/M metagenome (GOLD analysis project Ga0255753, IMG submission 179953) | Coastal salt marsh microbial communities from the Groves Creek Marsh, Skidaway Island, Georgia - 041412US metaG (version 2) | ecosystem: Environmental > Aquatic > Marine > Intertidal zone > Salt...
AGGACTGGCTGCTTTGTGCTTGCTGCAAAACGACGTTAATAATTTGGTTTCCGCCGCGCACGTCGAGATCGCCAGAGGTGCCACGAATGATCTCGATATATTCAACCTCGTTCGCAGGAATTCGAGACAGCTGAGCGTTGCCTTCATTGCCCTTGCCGGCGACCCTGCGTCCGTTGATTAGCACTTGATTACCGCCTGCGCCTAATCCCCGCCGGTTGTCACCCCTGCCACGCGCGAGATTGATGCCTGGGATGCGCGCGAGCATGTCATTTACCGAAAACGGCTGATACTGCTCGAAGAACTCAGCCTGATAGACTACGGTCGATGATTCTTCCTCGTTAACTGCTGGCTCTTGCCCCAGCACCATTCGGGGCGTCGCTAGAGTGGAGAAAATTGCTGCCGCGATCGCAAGAGGCAGCAATTTGACTAAAATTTTATTATTTTCAATAGATTGCATTCTTTCAACCCGAATTTGATTAAGGCGAAAGAGTACCACAGGCTGGTTAGCCTATTTGATCTGGTATTCATGATTTTTTGTAACAGACCCGGGGCTGGAAAGTGGCATTGTAGGCGTCACAATATGGCTCATAGAATTGCCTTAAAGTAATAGCGTTTTTTACTTTCGCCATGCTTCGAGAAGCGAATCATGGGTCGTTGATTCAAGAATTAGGCGGGCTAGATTCCTTTTTCTTAGAATTACTGGATTTGGTCTAGTCGTATTTGCGTTAGGAGCGCTTAATCTTAGCTGTTTCGCTGAAACCTCAGAGAAAGTGACTTCGGGGGGAATTATTAGAGGGCTGGTCATTGTTGGTTTGAATTCTGATTTTATTAGCCTCTGTATACCTGGCGCTCTCGGCTGCATTAGCTTAACTGTGAAACGCGCGCGAGGTTATCTATATTGAGGTAAACTTGCAGCCCGACTTATTAAACGTTTGTCGGTCTATAAGCACCCACCGCGCGGAAGCAGTAGCATGAAAAGCCTTGATCAAAGCCAACGATTTCTCTTTGATAAACACCCTATACGTGGCCAATATGTGTCGTTAAACGCATCTTGGACTCGAATAGTTGAGCAGTCCGGCCTCAAGGGGCGCGCTTTGTTGTTGTTGGGCGAAGCACTTGCGGCAACGGTGCTGCTTGTCGATACCCTTAAAATAAAGGGTAGCGTAATTCTTCAGGTTCGAGGTAACGGGCCGCTTGGGTTGCTTGTGGTTGAAGCGAATTCTGAAAATCAGATCCGTGGCATTGCAAGACAAGTAAGTGAAATCACGGATGAGATGGATCTTGCTGAGATTTTCGGTAGTGACTATTTCGTTATTACGATCAAAACAGAGGGCGCCGAGCCGCATCAGGGCATAGCACCCCTGCGAGGAGCTGATTTTGCAGAAGCTCTCGAACACTATTTCGCAACCTCCGATCAGCTGGCGACTCGTTTCTGGCTTGCCTGCGATCAAGAGACTATCAGCGGTATGCTTCTACAAAGGCTGCCGGGCAAGACAGCAGATGAAGACGCCTGGGATCGGCTCTGCATGTTAGCTGATACGCTTTCGCCGCAAGAATTAAAATTAGCGGCGCTAGAAAGTTTGCTTTTTCGACTCTTCCATCAAGAAGCGATTCGCTTATTCGAGCCAAGCCCCATTGAATTTTTTTGTAGCTGTTCACGCGAGCGGACAGGTGCGATGTTACTAACCCTCGGTAAGCCCGAAGTCTTGGGGGTCCTTGAGACAGAGGGCGATGTCTCAGTGACCTGCGAGTTCTGCAATCAGAACTATAGTTTTGACAGAATAGACGTTGAACACGTTTTTCTCAGCGCAGATGGGATAAAGCCTAGCACAACTGCGCACTAACTCTCCTCGTTGCGCAGCTCGCTTTCCCATAGAGGGCACAGGTTATCCTCTAACCAATCGGAATAACCACCGAGCTCAGATTCGCCCTGACAATTTTCTGAATTTCGGTGGCCAGCTCTTTGTAAAAGTGACGCTGAGGTGAAGTGCTTCGCCATGCTAATGCGTGATTCCGCATCACATTAACGCCTTCTACGTCGGCGACACGTAGTTCTTTGTCGTCGCGTATTTCTGATAACGCATAAAGCGCAGGCAGAAAAGCGATTCCCATACCCATCACCACCATTTGGCGTAATGTATCGAGGCTCGTACCCTCATAATCGCGCCGGACCTCTGCACCAACCTTTTCGCAAAGCTCAGTTATCTGGCGGTGGAAAAGATGGTGCTCGCCAATAGTCAGAACCTGCTCGCCCAAGAGGTCCATTCGGTTTATTGTTTTTTTGTTCGCGAGTTTGTGATCACGTGAAATAGCCAGTTTGAGCGGCTCCCTGAACAAGGGTGCGACAACGAGGCTGCTCGACATTATGGGCTGAGTGCTGAGAATAAAGTCATGCTGAGAGTTAAGTAGACCGTATTCGAGATCGCTCGGTGCATCTTCCCTGACATAGAGTTTGAGATCGGTGTACTTTGCATGAATAGGCGACAGAATGTGGGGGAGCAGATAGGGCCCGAGGGTCGGTGTTACTCCCATGCGATACGTACCTGCGCCGCCTCCGGCCAGTGAGCCTGCTTGCATCGCGAAGCCATGTGCCTCTTCAATAATCCTGCGCGCACCCGTCAGAAGCTCGCGGCCCTCGATAGTCAGACTCGTGCCGCTGCGTGTTCGTTCAAACAATTGAACGTCTAAGAGCTCTTCTAAGCTAGCGACTTGATTACTTAGTGTAGGTTGAGTGACGTTTAAACGTAACGCTGCTTGACGGAAACTCCCATGCTCCGCAATTGAGGCGAAATAGCGTATTTGCTTCAGGCTTAACTTGTCTATCGACTCCATCAAAAGGGCTCCTGTCGAAGAGTAGCGGTCCAGATAAATTCTTTTTAGTAACGGTAACTTTATACCTTAGTTTTTTGGTATATAGAAAAATACTATCACCAATCTTTAATTAATGACTAATGCTTATCAAAGGTTCATGTCTACTATAGCTATCGTTATCACAAAGTGACTATTTCATTAGCTTAGGAGTTCTTTTCATGGAAAAAGTTATTGCCGGTCTGGTGCAATTCAAGTCTTCGCCCTATGAGGAGCGTAAAGCACTTTTTGCAGAGCTCGCGAATGGGCAGAGCCCTGAAGTCTTGTTCATCACCTGCGCAGATTCGCGTATCGATCCCAACTTGGTTACGCAGACCGAGCCCGGTGATCTTTTTATTATCCGCAATGCAGGCAACATAGTACCCCCGCATACCCAAGTCGCGGGAGGTGTTACTGCGTCGATCGAATACGCTGTAGCTGTGCTCGGTATCAAGCACATCGTTGTGTGCGGCCACTCAGACTGCGGTGCGATGAAAGGAGCGCTCAATACAGCGGCGCTCGCCGACCTGCCTCATGTGCAAGACTGGCTCGATCACTCTCGCGCGGCTGTCGAAATTGTCAAAGCTAAGCACGGTCAGGCATCGGCCTCTGAGCTTGACGCTGTGACGAAGCAGAACGTCCTCTTGCAGCTTGACCACCTACGTACACATCCGGCCGTCGCTGCAAGGTTGGGCACCGGCGAAATCGATATGCATGGGTGGGTCTATGACATAGAACACGGCACGGTTGCTGCTTACGATGAAAGCCAGCGCGAGTTTGTTTCAATAGAAGAGCGCTATGCGGCGCTGATCGCAGCAGGCGAGAAACTCGCTAAATAGAGACGGCGGATCTCAAAGGAGAAAACCATGCTTAATTTCAGATTAGATAATCTTCGCGGTGACCTCTACGGGGGTCTAACCGCCGGTGTTGTAGCTTTGCCGCTCGCGTTGGCGTTTGGTGAAGCATCCGGTGCCGGCCCGATAGCAGGCCTCTATGGTGCCATCTTTGTCGGATTCTTTGCCGCGCTTTTTGGTGGTACTGAGTCCCAGATTTCTGGACCAACCGGGCCGATGATCGTCGTTTTTGCAGGGGTTTACGCCACGCTTAACGGTGAAGCGGAGCTGGTCTTCGCGACGGTGATACTGGCGGGCGTGTTCCAAATTCTGTTTGGCGTGCTGAAGCTCGGCCAGTACATTAGGCTCGTTCCTTATCCCGTCGTTTCTGGGTTCATGAGTGGAATTGGCTGCATTATCATCGCGCTGCAGTTTAGCAGGATGTTTGGTCATGAGCCCGAAGGCGGCGGCACGATACCCGCGCTCACTGCAATCCCTGGCGCTGTCATGGATCCTAACCTCGTTGCGCTGGGCATCGCAGTGATCACATTGCTGATCGTTTTTAAGTGGCCCAAAAAATGGGGAAAGATTGTCCCCCCACCTCTCGCAGCATTGATTATTGCGACCTTAGTCAGTTTGGTTGTCCCAGGTGCACCAATACTCGGTGATATTCCCACAGGCCTGCCGAGCTTCTTGATGCCGAGTTTCAGTCAAGACACTCTGTTAATTGTAATGGAGGCGGCGATTATTCTCGCTCTGTTGGGATCTATAGACAGTTTGCTGACGTCGCTAGTCGCAGACAATATGACGCGATCAAAGCACAACTCCAACAGAGAATTGGTCGGTCAGGGCTTGGGTAATATGGCCGCTGGCTTTTTTGGAGGTATCCCTGGCGCCGGCGCAACTATGCGTACCGTGGTAAATATTCGCACCGGCGGACAGACCAAAATCTCAGGTATCGTTCACAGCCTCCTGCTGCTTGCGATTGTTGTGGTACTAGCACCGTTTGCCTCACAGATTCCGCATGCAGTGCTTGCCGGCATACTAGTCAAGGTTGGCTATGACATTATCGATGTATCCTACCTTAAGAACGCGCACCGCGGACCTCGCTGGGATCTTGCCCTCATGGTACTTGTGCTCGTTCTAACAGTATTCGTAGATCTTATCACCGCCGTGGTCGTCGGAGTCGTTATGGGTTCACTTGCATTCGTCAAACAAATGGCAGATGCACAGCTCGCCCGCATGGGTGGCTCGCGGGAAGAAGGCCAAGTTGAATACTCCGACGAAGAAGAGGCGCTATTCGCTCGCGCGAACAATCGCATCACGATGTTTGATTTCGGTGGGCCGTTAAGCTTCGGTGCCGCGGCGGATCTTGGCCATCAGGTTCGCGAAAATTCGCGGGGCAGGGGGCAGGCACTAATCCTCGATTTCAGCTCGGTGCCTTTTATTGATGTTTCGGCGGCGCGCGCAGTTGAAACGATTGGCTGCGATGCTGATTCAGCTGGCAAAAAAGTCTTTATCTCAGGGATGAATGACAGCGTAAGAGAGGTTTTGACGGGCCTTAGTGCTGACTGCTGCTTAGCCGAAGATAACTATTTCCCTAGGCGAATTGATGCGATAAAAGCGGCGGTCGCTTACATAGAAGATTCACCTAACGAAGGCGGCAGTATCCAGAATCGCATTTCTGCTCAAGCGACTTAATAGCAGGTACTAAGCGCAAGAGTGAATAGACAGAATTAACTCGAAGCAGTAAGCGTGGGCGGCATCGGCTTTACTCGGTGTCTCCTCCTTCTGAGGCCAACTCGGCGAGCGAGTTGGCCTTTTTTTTGTGTCTGGCATATCTAACGCACACAGCAACGTTTGCTAGAACAAACTCTCAACGCGAAAGCTGCTAAACTTCGGCAAACCTTCAGGCCGGTTAGCCTGCACCCGAATTCGAAACGCCTATGATTCCAACTGAAAAAGATCTCTGGTTCCTGCCCCTCGGCGGCTGCGGTGAAATAGGGATGAACCTCAACCTGTTTGGCCACAATGGCAGCTGGCTTATGGTCGATTGCGGCATCACCTTTGAAGACTCTGCAACCAGTCGAACTGGCAACCGAGTGGAAATGCCCGATCCGCTTTTTATAGCTAATCGGCATGAAGCCCTTGCCGGCATTATTGCTACGCACGCGCATGAAGATCACATCGGTGCATTGCCTCATCTCTGGGAGCAATTGCGCTGCCCTATTTATACGACACCCTTCACTCGCAACGTGATCGCGCGTAAATTCGCTCAGGCTGGAATCCGTGCGCCATTAGTAACGGTGCATGCAGGTGAAACTGTCGAGATTGGTCCGTTTAGCGTTACCTGGGTGCCGATAACGCATTCGACGCCCGAGACCAATGGGCTTTTAATCGATACGCCCGCCGGACGTGTGCTTCACACAGCGGACTGGAAAGTAGATCCGGCGCCGGTTGTTGGAGAGCCGATTCAGCCGGCGCTCTTTGAGAGTATTGGCGATCGTGGTGTAGGGTCGATTATCTGCGATTCGACGAATGCGCCATTGAAGGGCTCTTCGACGTCGGAATCGACACTCTTCGATGGTCTGCTTGCGGCGGTGAAGGCGAGTCCGCAACGCGTCGTCGTGGCCTGCTTTTCGAGTAACGTGGCGCGGTTGCAAACGATCGGCAACGTCGCTCACGTGGCAGGCCGGTATATTGGCTTACTGGGCCGTTCATTAATTAATATGCACGGCTGTGCTCGAGGTGCAGGTTATCTTACGGACAACTTTAATCTTGTGCAGTCCAATCACCTTGGCTATATGCCGCCAGAAGAGGTGCTCGCCATCGCAACGGGCAGCCAGGGCGAGGTCGGAGCAGCGCTCTACCGTCTGGCGCAGGACAGTCATCCCGACGTCAGTCTAGCGGCCGGGGACCATGTCATTTTCAGTTCTAAGACGATTCCAGGCAATGAGATTGAAGTGGCAAGTTTGATAGCGATGTTCGAGGCGCGCGGGATTCGCGTGACTCAAAATGAGTTTGAAGGCAAGCCTGTTCACGCGACTGGCCACCCCTGCGCCGAAGAACTCGCGCAAATGTACCGCTGGATTCGTCCCCGCGTTGCAGTGCCAGTACATGGAGAGGCGCGTCACATGGACAGCAACGCCCGCATCGCCGCCGATTGCGGTGTCCCGGTTCAACTGCGAGGACAGAATGGCGATCTCTTTGATTTGGTGCTGGATAAGGTTAAGCCTTCGGCTGCACCAGTGGGCAGGTTATGGTTTGATGAGCGCAAGCGCGTGCTCGAGAAGGTCTGAATACAGAGAAACGCCTTAGCCAATAGGCCAATCTGCCGCGTCGCGCGTGTCTAGCGTCTGCAAAACCGGCCCTGGCGACCAGCGGGCGACATAAGAGCCTGTAGGATCATAGGTTTCGGTTTGCTTCTGTAGATTGAAATGGCGGCCGCCTCGGGGATCCACACCGACTCCGGCGATGTACTGCCAATTGCCCCAGTTAGACGCAACATCGTAGTCGCAGAGCTGATGCTCAAACCAGGCGGCGCCATAGCGCCAGTCTGTCTCTAGCTCGTTGACTAAACAGCTCGCAGCAATCTGCCTGCCACGGTTAGATAAATACCCTGTCGCTTTTAGCTGTTTCATACAGGCATTCACAAGAGGGTAGGGGGTTGTGCCCTGACACCATTTTTCGAAGCGCTCAGGATAGAAACACTTAAATCCGCCGCACGAGTTTATACCGCGTAGCGAAAAAAGCTTGGGGCCAATCTGCACCGCAATCCACTGAAAGTATTCGCGCCACAGCAGCTCTACATAAAGCCAGTAGGTTGAGTCATTTGCTCCCGCGAATTGTTCGTAGCTGCGGAGAGTCGCTAGCGCTCGGCGGACCGAGAGGCTGCCGCTATTGAGCCACGGCGAGAACTTCGAGCTCGTCTCCCAGCCATCTAACTCATTGCGCGTTTTCTTATAGCTACTTGCATGAGTCGACCCAAAGTAGGTTTTCAGGTGGCGCTTGGCCGCCGATTCTCCGCCCTCGAAGTCAGACTCTCTGGCTTCATAGCCGCTAAGATCTGGAATTTCTGCTTTCCTAAGTTCGGCAAAGGAGATACCGGGGGGGAGAGGCGGCAAAGAAGTCGGTGAGTCTACAGGTAGCGATGTGTGCGTTCGCTCGGCAAGGGTACGAAATTTGGAATAGCTCACGACTCTATCCTTAGGCAAAGGCGAGCTATACCGATCGAATAGCGTGTAGGTATCTTGCGTGTCTATGATGAGCTCAGGGCACCGCGCAGCGAGTCCCGACAAGGCCGCAGCTTCGTCGGTGCCAGGGAGAAAGCTGCAAACCACTCTATCGATCGCGTGCCGCTCGACGAGTTCTGCCAGACAGCGGTCGGGCTCGCCAACGACGAAGAGAATCTCTTGGCCGTAAGAGGCGAGCGCGACGCGCAAATCTGCCAGACACTGCCGAATAAACTGCCACCGGTGCGCCCCCATCGAAGCGGTATGGTAACGATATTGGCTAAACCACCGTGGCTCGATGCAATACACGCAGAGAAGGCTTTCCGACTTTGCCGCAGAGAGCAGTGCGGCATTGTCGTCGATACGAAGATCTTTGGTCAGCCAGTAAAGAGTCTTGTGCATTGGTCTTCGAACCGTGAGCTTACGCTGCTTTAAAGTTTGATGAATGCGAGTGCGTAGTTGCTATTCAGTGGAATGACCAACTGATGCTGAATCGAGTCGTAACACATCGACGCCGCGCTTGGGATGCCTTCGGCGATTAGTGTTGCTTCTTGGCCTGGCGCGATCCGCGACACGCTGCCGAAGCGCACGCTGCTTACGTATTTTGTCCCGTCTTCGAGTACGACTATCCCATCGTTACCGCTTTCAACTGCATATTCCGTATTCCGCAGTTCGCCTTCGGGACTGAAAGTAAGCACGGCGTTATCTGCGATGTTGACTACAACAACATCGCCGTTGCCGTCGATTGCAACCCCGTTGGGGGTTGCCAGAGGAGCGCCATCGATTAAGACAGATACCTCACCCGCTGCACTAATCTTATATAGGCGCTCCGGAGGACGCGTGTTTGACGCGTAGATTGTGCCATCAGCGCTCACTGCGATGCCGTTTAGCAGTGTGGCACCCGGCACAGGGATGTTGCGCAGAGGTGTGCCAGTTGCGAGGTCGAACTCACGAACGAAACCCGAATCTACCGTATAGAGCGACCCATTGGCGATTGCACTGCCGAGGGGCTGATGGAGTTCTAATCCGTCTCTTGTTACGCCGATCCATTTGGGTGTATGCACACTTCCATCGGGATTGATTAACGAGACAAATCCGTCGTTTTCGGTTCCATCGCCAGGATTACCATTGTTCATTGCGAGAATGAGATTACGCTTCGCATCGAACGTGCAGCTTTCAGAGAAATGGAACGCGCCGTAAACCTTCACGTTATCTGACATGAGCTTGCGCTCACCGGCTTCATTGACTGAACCAATTGGTTCGCCGACTCGAAATTCTTGTGCGTTCGATGCGCTGGCGAGGAGCAGGCTGCCCGCAACTAGCGAGGCATTGATGCCTAGACGCCCCAGTTTTCTGAGACCGAGCAGCTGTTTAGATTTAGTGACGTTAAGCATAAATCGATTCCTTTCATGAATGGCTGACAGATTTGGTGCCATCATACTACGCGCGGCAGCATGAAGGAGATGGGCGGCGGCCATAATTTTAGTTTGCTAGGCGGTTTTCACACTCGTGTTCTGATTTTTCAAATTATTGGGTAATAGATGGGTAAATATCGTCTTGTTACCCGATCAGTCCCCCATAACTCCTTGTCACGATTTCAACGGTTGAACTAGCCTTTTGGTGGGATGGTCAATTGCATTACTCCATTTTCGCTTAAAAGTTAGTCTTTGCGGGGGGAGCAAGATGCCACAGCATCCGGAATTAGAAGAAAAATTACTATTGCTCTATAGCAGCGAGCGAAAAGCTTTATTTGCCGGCGGGATTTATTGCGAGGGCGCAACTCAATGCGGCTAGGGGTGCCATGCCCGCATCCATGACAGATTTAAATGAGGCGCTGTCCATTGCGGAAAGCACAGGCGCGTTGCTGAGTCGAATAGATGCGCTACTTTGTTTTGCACGGCTACACATTGCATCACGAAATACCAATTACGTGCGTCCTTATATTGTTGAGGCGAAGCAGCTCTTGGAGACGATAAGGCTTGCTTATTATGATGAGAAGCTGCGCATAGCCGAGAATGAAATAAATACACTTACATAGGCGCGAATAGATTAATAGGTGGTGGAGAGGCACTAATGAGCCCCATTAACAGGCGCAGTAATAATGAACGCAAAAAAGGCCGGCTAATTTCTTAGCCGGCCTTTTCGTATTCGTAGTACCAATGAGTGAATGGCAGTGCCATTCAACTCTGACTCGACACACTAGTCGTTGGCAGAAGCCATTGAGCGTGCTTCTTTAGCCTTACGCTCTGCGAGAAGAGTCTCGTAACCTTCATCGTCTAAGTGTGTGATTGCCAACCAGGCGTGAGTCATCTCGTCACCTGTTCGCGAACCGCCCATTACAAACATGTCTGGATCTGGGTTGTTGGGGTTCTCGGCTGTGTTGTCATACCACTGCTTCAGAATGATGACCGCCCCCGCTGGGATCAGAGGAGCAGCATCAGGCTCATAGAGATGGCTATGGTGCCAAGTAGCGCTCCACTTTGAGATCTGGCTGACTTGCTCAGTGCGGCCTGTCTCAGGGTAGAAGATCTCAAGCGACGCAGCGTTCATACGCAGGTGGCCATGTGGCTGGAAGCTGTCGAGACGCACAGGGTGGTCGAACGAGTGGAAGCCTTGTGTCATCGCGTAGCCATTTGGCGGTACCACTAGGTCATCTTGATCACCTAAGCGATAGAGTGAGAGATCTTGCTTGTACTTAAGCGCTTTGCTCTCTTCTTCAGAATAGAGCCACAAGCCGATTTCAACGACGTTGTCTTTGATCACGCTGCCTGGGGCCATCGCACCGAGGCCGCCTGGGAACATATGGATGTCCCACGAAATTTCAGAGTTCGCAGGGATAGTACGACAGACGCCTTCGGGCACGATTTCGCCCCACTTGCCCATCGCGTATTCGGTCAGCATACCTTCTCGGCCACTTTCAGTGATGATGCTTGAGTTGGCGTGATGCACGACAGCTTTCGCTTCGCCACGAGGCTTCACTTGAACCGCTTTAATGCAGCGATCTTCACTCAAGCCGCTTGGGACGAGGTGCTTGTGCCATAAATCGTTACCGTTGGCAGGGATATCGATTGCGACAGAAGGAATGATTAGGGTCGGCGCGCCAAATTCACCCTCGAAGTTCCACGCTTCTGGATCTTTAAGAGCCAAAGGCGGGAGTGCCTTTTCGGGATCGCCCTGAGGTGAACCTGCGTTTACCCACGCAACAATCGTATCGATTTCAGATTGCTCTAGACGCCAGTCACCTTGAAGGTCCTGAATACCAATGCCGTGGTCATACGCGTAAGGAGGCATTTCGCGCTTTGCCACTTTCATCTGAATCAGAGGAGCCCAGGGACGCACTTGTTCGTAGGTCTCGAACTGCATGGGGCCAATACCACCCTCGCGGTGACAGACCACGCAATTTTCATTGATGATACGGCCGACTTCGCCATTGTAGGCAAGGTCATCCGCGTTATGAGTCTGTGCCTGGGCTTGAACGCCGAGAGTCACAAGACCTGCCAAACCTAGCATGCTGGTCTTAAGTTTCATTGGTCTCTCCTCAAGATCTAACTAAAGATCTGATTTTGTTAAAATTAATCGTGGCTAGCGCCGTTGACATGCCAATTTATTCATCATCCAAAGACTACTCTATTTGGACGCCGGTAAAAAGTAGTAAATGTGATAATTTGCAATATTCAATCGTTTGTCAACCCAGCGCAATAATTTATTGTCACGCTCCGGTTCCAGTCCCTTTCAGATACGAAAAGTCCCCAGGGATTAGACCACTTAGGGGCTTTTCGGGGGCTTCTGAGTGTTCTACGAAGCCCTCTGCAGGAAATGCGCTACTAGGGAGTTACAGTGACCTTCTGATAAACATTGGTCCAGCAGCACTGGTCGCCGTCTTGACTGTCCGGCGAGCGGAAGTTCTCAGCCATGATGCGAAGCATGTATTCTCCGGGCGCGTTAAAAGATG
>Ga0255753_1005700_pt1 | contig 11842 bp, 10 predicted proteins | sample 041ome_10_FD_179953 | JGI IMG/M metagenome (GOLD analysis project Ga0255753, IMG submission 179953) | Coastal salt marsh microbial communities from the Groves Creek Marsh, Skidaway Island, Georgia - 041412US metaG (version 2) | ecosystem: Environmental > Aquatic > Marine > Intertidal zone > Salt...
GCCCGCCACGGGGATTGAAGCGATCCATGCCTATTCCTTGGTCCATGATGATTTGCCGTGTATGGACGACGATGATTTGCGCCGTGGCCGTCCGACACTGCACAAAAAATGGGACGAAGCGACGGCAGTTTTGGCGGGCGATGCCCTACAAACCTTTGGCTTTGAACTGACTTTATCCCCAAAGACGGGCGACGCCGAGGTGCGGGCGCATCTGGCTTTGGCGCTTGCGCAGGCTGCGGGCGCGCAAGGCATGGTGCTGGGCCAAGCGTTGGATATCGCGGCAGAAACAGCAACCGCACCGCTGACGCTTGATGAAATTACGGAATTACAACAAGGCAAAACAGGTGCGTTGATTTCCTATTCGGCGCGCGCAGGTGCCATTATGGCCAAGGCAGACGATCGTCCATTGGCCGACTACGCACGCGCTGTTGGTCTGGCTTTTCAAATTGCAGACGATATTTTGGATATTGAGGGCGATCCAGAAAAAGCGGGCAAACGTCTGAACAAGGACGAAGCGGCAGGCAAAGCCACCTTTGTATCATTACTTGGCATGGACACCGCAAAGCATCGCGCAAAAACACTCATCCAAGATGCCTGCGACGCGATATCCCAGTACGGCCCCAAGGCAGAGAACTTGCGAGACTTGGCAAATTTCGTTATTTCACGCGACAGCTAACGCAAAGGACAGTGAATGACGGACCGCCCGTTGACCCCAATGCTGGACAAGATCACCGCGCCACATGATTTGCGCGCTCTGTCGGATGCACAATTAACGCAGGTCGCCAAAGATCTGCGGGCAGAAACCATTTCCGCCGTTTCTGAGACCGGCGGACATTTGGGTGCGGGCTTGGGTGTCGTCGAATTGACCGTTGCATTGCACGCGGTCTTTGACACCCCGAAAGACAAAATCATTTGGGACGTTAGCCACCAAACCTATCCGCATAAAATCCTGACTGGGCGGCGCGATCGCATCCGCACCCTGCGCCAACGCGGTGGGTTAAGTGGGTTCACTAAGCGCAGTGAAAGCGCTTATGATCCGTTTGGCGCGGCCCATTCCAGCACATCGATTTCCGCAGCCTTGGGGTTTTCCACCGCGCGTGATCTAGGCGGCAGCTGCGACAGCGGCTTGGGCGATGCCATCGCGGTCATAGGCGACGGCGCTATGACGGGCGGCATGGCCTATGAAGCGATGAACCACGCAGGCCATTTGAAAAAACGTCTTTTCGTGATTTTGAATGATAACGAGATGTCCATCGCGCCGCCGGTGGGCGCATTGTCGTCCTATCTGTCACAGCTTTATGCAGGCGCTCCGTTCCAAGATCTAAAAGAGGCCGCCAAAGGCGCAGTTAGCTTTTTGCCCGAACCCTTTCGCGAAGGGGCCCGCCGCGCCAAAGATATGCTAAAGGGCATGGCCGTCGGCGGTACCTTGTTCGAAGCTTTGGGCTTTTCCTATGTTGGGCCAATCGACGGCCACGATATTAACCAACTGTTGCCCATTCTGCGCACGGTGAAAGACCGCGCAACGGGACCGATCCTGATCCATATCATCACCAAAAAGGGCAAAGGATACGCCCCGGCCGAGGCCGCGATCGATCGCGGCCATGCCACCGCGCGGTTTGATGTCCTGACCGGAAAACAGCACAAGGCACCATCCAACGCCCCGTCTTATACCCGCGTTTTTGCCGATGCCTTGTTGAAAGAGGCCGCAGCCGATCACCGCGTCTGTGCAGTAACGGCCGCGATGCCGGATGGAACGGGTCTCAATCTATTTGCGGAACGCTATCCATCGCGGTGTTTTGACGTTGGGATCGCCGAACAACACGGTGTCACCTTTGCCGCAGCCCTTGCCGCAGGCGGAATGAAACCGTTTTGCGCAATCTATTCCACGTTCCTGCAACGTGGCTATGATCAGGTTGTGCACGACGTTGCCCTGCAAAACCTGCCTGTACGGTTCGCGATTGATCGCGCCGGTTTGGTCGGTGCCGATGGCGCCACCCATGCGGGCAGCTTTGACATCGCCTATATGGCCAACCTGCCAAATATGGTTGTAATGGCCGCCGCAGATGAGGCTGAGCTAACCCATATGGTTGCGACCGCCGCCGCCTATGACGATGGACCAATCGCGTTCCGTTATCCCCGTGGCGAAGGCGAAGGCATAGACATCCCCGACCGTGGTCAGGTACTGCCCATTGGCAAGGGTCGCATTGTTCAATCTGGGAAAGGCGTTGCATTCTTATCTTTTGGCACACGCCTTGGCGAAGTCATCAAAGCCGCAGAATCTCTTGCCGCTAAGGGGATTACCCCGACAATCGCGGACGCGCGCTTTGCCAAACCGTTGGATCGCGACATGATCCTGGGCTTGGCATCAGATCATGACGTTCTCATCACCATCGAAGAAGGCGCGGTCGGCGGCTTTGGCAGCCATGTGATGCAACTTTTGACCGACGCAGGCGCGCTGGATACAGGAGCGTTAAAGATGCGGTCCATGGTATTGCCCGATGCCTATATCGATCATGGCAGCCCACGTGACATGTACGCCGATGCAGGCCTAAACGCTGAACATATCGAGGCAAAAGTTCTAGCGCTGTTAGGCATTACCCAGCTGAGCGCATCACTTTAACGCGGTTTGTAAATCCTTTGACGCTTGTTGCGCCAGCATCGCCACATCGGACACACCCGCCACAAAACGATAGCCAAGCGCGCGCAGATCGGCCCAATCACGCCCCGCGCTACAGACCGTCGCCAAAGGCATATTTGCGGCGTTAGCGGCTGTTTCGATCCGCGCAAATAGCGCCATGACCTCGGGGGCATCCAGGCGTTCTAAGTACCCTGCAGAGGCACCCAGATCATTCGGGCCTACAAAGATCGCATCAATCCCATCGACCGCACAAATGGCTTCAATCTGATCAACAGCGTCGATGTGTTCACATTGTAACATAATGGTTAGATCGTGATCCGACGTCTGCAGCGCATAGGCCGTATCCGCACCCCAATGTGACCCACGCACCACGGTCGCTGCATATCCACGATGGCCGCGTGTCGGGTAATAAAACGCAGAAACCACATGACGTGCGTGTTCGGCTGTATTGATCATTGGGATGATGAAATTCTTGAACCCACGGTCCAAGGCCCGTTTGATCATCGCATCATCGGCGTCAGGCAAACGCAAAATTGGCGCACCGCCCGCCGACACAATCGCGCGGGAAATATCCACCCAATCCTCTAGTGTGCCGGCCCCATGTTCGCCATCAATGATAATATTTTTCCACCCAAAATGAACCAAAACTTCGGCCGCGTTGGCGGACCCAAGCTGTGACCACGCGCCAACGGCCATCGTCCCCGTGCGCAGTGCATTTTTGAAATTGTTCATGTGACCCTCTTGCGGACATTACAGGATCAAGATTGACCTTTTTCGGGTCGTTGTCCATCAAAAGGATCAATAGATGCCAAAGTCATTCTGCCGCTTGGATTTCCCCATTTTCGATTTGTTCGCGTTCGATGCTTTCAAACAAGGCTTGGAAATTTCCTTCGCCAAATCCATCATCGCCCTTGCGTTGGATAAATTCGAAAAAGATCGGTCCAACGACGGTTTTGGAAAAAATCTGTAGCAATATCTTGGTTTCGCCGCCGTCCACCACGCCTTCGCCATCAATCAGGATACCGTGCCGCTTCATGCGATCGATCGGTTCTTGGTGTCCAACCACGCGGTCATGACTTAGGTCGTAATAGGCATCGGGCGGAGGTGGCACATAGGCAATGCCATTTGCCGCAATCGTGTCGGTGCTATGATAAATATCGTTCGAACCCACCGCGATATGTTGAATGCCTTCGCCTTTGTATTTCTTAAGATAGGCCACGATCTGCCCCGTTTCGCCGCGGTCTTCGTTGATTGGGATGCGAATGCGACCACATGGCGACGTCAAAGCGCGGCTAAACAGCCCGGTAAATCTGCCTTGGATGTCAAAGAACCGAATTTCACGGAAATTGAACAGATCACCATAAAATTTGAACCATTTGTCCATGTTCCCACGGAATACGTTATGCGTCAGGTGATCCAAATAATAAAACCCTACGCCGCGTGGTTTCGATTGCGCGATCCAATTGAATTCATCGTTATAGGGCGACGTGTTGTAATACTGATCGGTGAAGTAAATCAGTGATCCACCGATCCCAACGATTGCAGGCCAATCCACGGTTTTATCTGCGCTGGTATAGGGCGTGGCCCCCTGTGATACCGCATGATCAAACGCCTTTTGCGCATCCACAACTCGCCATGCCATCGAGGGCGCACAAGGGCCATGTTCATCGACAAACCGCGCGGCAAAGCTGTCGGGATCAGCGTTTATGACATAGGTGATATCGCCTTGCTGCCACAGCTCGACGGGCTTTGCTTTATGGGTCGCGACGTGGACATAGCCCATCTTTGTGAACAAATCGCGCAATTCCTTTGGATTGGGATGCGCGAATTCGACAAATTCAAACCCGTCTGTTCCGGCGGGATTGTCAGTGGAAATCACAGATTGCGGTGCATTATGCGGAAATGGGCCCATGGTATTCTCCTTTATAAGGACTTTATCGCAAAATATCCGCCGAATGTGCGCAAACTTGACGCTTAGATTGGGTCAGTATACCGTAATTGTGCGCATATACATATAAATGAACGGAAAATCCTCATATGGATACAACGGATCGCAAGCTTTTGTCATTGCTACAGAATGATGCCGCGCTCACAACGCAAATGTTGGGCGAACGCTTAAACATGTCGCCCAGCCAAGTGGGCCGCCGCAAACAAAGGCTTGAGGACATCGGCAAGATCCAAGGCTATCGGGCCAAGGTTGACCCCAACAAATTGGGGCTGTCGGTGCAGGCCTTTATTCAGGTTCAATTGCGCCGCCATGGGGCGGGATCGGGCGATCAATTCGCCGCTATGGTGAAACGCCAACCAGAAATCGTATCGGCATGGACCCTGACGGGCGAGGCGGATTATTTGTTGCGCGTGTATTGTCGCGACTTGCCCGCGTTGAATCATTTGATCCACCACGTGTTATTGGAACACCCCACCGTGGATCGGGTGCAAAGCCAGATCGTCATGAACCAAATCCAAGACGATGCACCCCTGCCGATTGATTAGCGTTCATTAAACCCTTTGCCCGCAAAAATCCGATCACTGCATTTTGCGATACGCGCGCTGCGCGTGGCGCTTTGTTTGGCTTCGCCAATGTGAATGCAATACATCCGCTGACGACCGGGGGTCAGTGCGTGAAATGCCTCGGATAATGCAGGGTCGGCATCCAAGGCCGCGACCAATTCGTCAGGCATTGCAACACTGGGGGCCGTGGCCTTTACAGGTTTTGCACCGCTGTCGGCCGCCTGTTTTGCGCGTTCCAAATAGTCGATGATTGTTGTGGCCATTGCCGCAGGACCGCCGTTGTCGGTGAATTTCATCACATTGGCGGTTTGCGTATGTTCGCCGCGTTTCACAAACACCCCCTGTGGATCATCGATCAAAGATGCATTCATAAACGACAGATGAAAATCACCCCGAAACGCGCCAAGGATCGCGATGTTTTTGCCATTGTGGGTATAAGCGGGATGGCCCCATTTGACGACCTCGACCAGACCTACATCCAGGCAAATCTTTCGTAAGTCTGCCAAACCTTGCGCCCAGTTTTGCGTGCTGCACTCTGGTGTGCCACCGCGCTTGCAGCGCCCGCACCCGTCGCGGAAATAGGCATCGGGATCGGTGATCATGGTCTTACAACCAATCCCGCAGGATCGGGATCAACGGAATATCGGCGGGTGGCATCGGGTAATTTTTCAAATCCCGCGCGTGCACCCAAGCCAGATTCTGCCCCTCTTTCCCCTGAACAATGCCGTTCCATTTTCGGCAGGCAAAGAGCGGCATCAACAGATGGAAATCATCATAGGTGTGGCTGGCAAATGTCAGGGGGGCAAGACAGCTGTTCCAGGTTTCGATCCCTAGCTCTTCGTGCAATTCACGCACCAACGCCGCTTCGGGCGTTTCGCCGGGTTCGACCTTGCCGCCCGGAAATTCCCACAGACCCGCCAATGATTTACCTTCGGGACGCTGTGCCAATAACACGCGCCCGTCTGGGTCGATCAAGGCAACCGCAGAGACCAGAACAACCTTCATGACCGATAATCTGCGTTGATTTCGATATAGCCATGGGTCAGGTCACAGGTCCACACCGTGGCCGTTCCCGTGCCCAAACCGATATCGGCGCGAATGATCAGGCTGTCGTTTTTCATATAGGCCGCGCCGGCATCTTCGGTATATCCTTCGGCGCGCCAGCCTTTTTCGGCGACCAGAATGTCACCAAACCAGATCGACAAAAGGTCACGATCTGCCGCCGCGCCGGATTTACCGATCGCCATGACGACACGGCCCCAATTGGGATCTTGGCCCGCGATGGCCGTTTTGATCAGCGGCGAATTGGCGATCGCCATTGCGTGGATTTTGGCATCTTTGTCCGATTGGGCGCCGGTCACTTGGACTTCTACGAATTTTGACGCACCTTCGCCATCACGCACAACTTGGTGCGCCAGATCCAAAAACAGTGCGTTGACCGCATCGCGAAATCCCGCATGGTTGCGGTCGACTGTCACGCCGCTGGCGCCAGTGGCGACCATCAACAAGGTGTCTGATGTCGATGTATCGCTGTCCACCGTGATACAGTTGAACGATGTGTCATTCGTGGCGCTGACGACCGCTTGTAAATCGGCTTGGGCGATTTTTGCGTCGGTAAAGATGTAAACCAACATTGTCGCCATATCGGGGGCAATCATGCCTGACCCTTTGGCCATGCCCGCGATTTTGATGGGGCCGTGTTCGGTGTCAACCGTGACGGTGGCACCTTTGGGATAGGTGTCGGTCGTCATGATGGCGCGCGCGGCGGCAGCGATTCCACCGGAATCCAGATCTGCGTTCAGCTGATCTAGCACGGCAACGATTTTATCATGGGGCAAGGGTTCGCCGATCACGCCCGTTGATGACGTGAATACGCGATCCACCGACACACCCGTGGCCGCCGCCGCCGCCGCAGTGATGGCCGCAACGGACGCGCGGCCATGTTTGCCCGTAAAGGCGTTGGAATTACCTGAATTCACAACAATCGCCAAAGGCCCCATGCCATCCAACCCGATTTTTTCCTGACAATCCAGCACAGGCGCGGATCGTGTGGCAGACCGTGTAAACACACCTGCAATCGTGCTGCCGGCATCGGCGACAGCCAGCATCACATCGGTGCGGCCTTTGAATTTCACACCCGCTTGCGCGGTCGCAAAACGCACCCCGTCGATGACAGGAAGATCGGGGAATTTTTCAGGTCCCAGCGGGGATACTTTGGTAATTGTCGCCATTTATTGCTCCAAAAGCGAAACGTCTTTAATCACAGCGCTATCGATGTTTGTCAGATCCGCTTTGGTGATTGTTGCACCGTCTTGCAATTCACGAATGCGGTTTTCGACCACTTCGCGCTGCATTTCGGCGGCAAGCTCGTTTTGGACCGACTCGAACTCTGGCGCTTTGATGGGGCGTGTATCATTTAGCTTTATCACATGCCAACCAAATTGCGTTTGGACGGGGTCTGATACCGCACCGACCGCCATGGCTTTTACAGCATTTTCAAATTCAGCGACCATCATGCCTTCGCCAAACCATCCCAGATCACCCCCGTTCGGGCCCGAAGGACCTGTGGAATGAACTTTGGCAAGCTCGGTAAAATCTGCACCTTTGGCCAAACGATCAACCATATCGATCGCGGCTTCTTCGGTTTCTAACAGAATGTGCGCGGCATTGTATTCTACGCCAAGATCTGCGCCCTCTTTGCCATAGGTGGCCTCATATTTTGCACGCAAGGCATCCAGGGTAATCGTGGCATCGGATAATTCATTGACCGCAACACCCGCGAGCATCAAACGCTTTTCATTTTCGATAGCATAGCGCACTGCGGGCAAATCGGGGTTTTGCGCAGTTTGGGACAGCAATGTTTGTTGAACCATTTGTTCCAACAAGCCCTGAAACAGCTGATCGGTTGGCAGGCTTTTGTAATTGTCTGGTAAAGTGTCATAGGCCAAAATCAAATGCCCGACAGTAATGTCGGTACCATTGATCGTGGCGACCACGGTTTCGGCGTTTGTGGCCTCTTGTGCAAAAGCAGGCGCAGCCATGATTGCGGTCATCGCCAAAATGCTTGCGGTTTTTTGCCAAATTTTCATTCAAAACTCCTTTATTTATTGACTGCTCACGCCTCATAGCGTTGACACTGTGGGCACAGCCCCTTACATCGCTAATGGAATTTGTGAAGAACTGCCATTACTACCTATTGGCTGAAGACGCACCAAGCAAGGCCAAGCAGCATTTTGTTGCGACATTATAAAGGGAATACGATGCTGGGGTTTGGAAAAATCGCTAACAAGATCTTTGGATCACCGAATGATCGCAAAATAAAAGCAACAAAGCCCCTGGTCGATCAGATCAACGCGCTGGAATCAGAATTCGAAAAATTATCTGACGCAGATTTGATTGCAAAGACGGCTGAATTCAAAACCCGTCACCAAAATGGTGAAACCTTGGATAGCCTGCTGCCGGAAGCTTTTGCAAACTGCCGCGAAGTGGCCAAGCGCGCGCTAGGTCTGCGCGCTTTTGATGTACAGCTGATGGGTGGTATTTTCCTGCACCAAGGCAACATCGCCGAAATGAAAACAGGCGAAGGTAAAACCTTGGTCGCAACCTTCCCCGCCTATTTGAATGCCTTGTCGGGAAAAGGCGTCCATGTTGTGACGGTCAACGATTATTTGGCACGACGCGATGCCGATTGGATGTCGAACGTATTCACCGCACTGGGTATGACAACGGGTGTTGTGTACCCCCAACAGCCCGAGGATGAAAAACACGCGGCCTATGCCTGTGACGTCACCTATGCGACGAATAACGAATTGGGCTTTGATTACCTGCGCGACAACATGCGTGGCAGCATCAACGATATGCATCAGAAGCACCATAACTTTGCCATCGTGGACGAAGTTGACAGTATTTTGATCGACGAAGCACGGACGCCGCTCATCATTTCGGGCCCATCCCAAGATCGCTCAGAACTCTATGTCAATATCAATGACTTGATCCCACAGCTTTCGGAAGAACATTATTCGATTGACGAAAAATCGCGTCAGGTGACCTATACCGACAAAGGCAATGATTTTTTAGAAAGCATTTTGCTAACGCACGGTGTTTTGCCAGAGGGGCAATCGCTTTATGATCCTGAAAGCACGACTATCGTTCACCATGTGAACCAAGCGTTGCGGGCGCATAAACTGTTTTTCCGTGACAAAGAATACATCGTGCGTGATGGTCAAATCGTTTTGATTGATGAATTTACAGGCCGCATGATGGCAGGACGTCGGTTATCCGAAGGTCTGCACCAAGCGATTGAAGCGAAAGAAGGCTGCAACATTCAGCCTGAAAACGTCACCTTGGCCAGCGTAACGTTCCAAAACTATTTCCGTTTGTATAACAAACTGGGCGGCATGACAGGCACCGCACTGACCGAAGCCGAAGAATTCATGGAAATCTACAACCTTGGTGTTGTCGAAGTTCCGACAAACCGACCCATTGCGCGGATCGACGAAGACGACAAAATTTTCCGGACTGAGGCAGAAAAGTACAAAGCCATTGTCGAAGAAATCACCGAGGCGCATGCCATAGGGCAACCAATTCTGGTCGGTACCACGTCGATTGATAAGTCAGAACAGATCAGCAAACTCTTGTCCGAGGCAGGGTTGAAACACAACGTACTCAACGCACGCCAACACGAACAAGAGGCGCAGATCGTTGCCGACGCTGGTAAATTGGGCGCGATCACAATCGCGACCAACATGGCGGGGCGCGGGACCGACATTAAATTGGGCGGCAATGTTGAATTCAAGATTATGGAAGCCCTTGCAAAAGATCCCGATGCAAACCCAGATACCGTACGCGGGAACATCGAAAACCTTCACAAAGCTGACGAAGACGCCGTGAAAGCCGCAGGCGGATTGTTCGTTCTGGCCACCGAGCGCCACGAAAGTCGCCGCATCGACAACCAGCTGCGCGGTCGTTCTGGTCGTCAAGGTGACCCTGGGCGGTCCTCTTTCTTCCTCTCGCTCGAGGATGACTTGATGCGGATTTTCGGGTCGGATCGTTTGGATAAAATCTTGTCGACCTTGGGCATGAAAGAAGGCGAAGCCATCGTTCATCCATGGGTCAACAAATCGCTTGAACGCGCCCAAGCCAAGGTTGAAGGCCGTAACTTTGACATCCGCAAACAGCTGTTGAAATTCGACGACGTGATGAACGATCAACGTAAAGCGATCTTTGGTCAACGCCGCGAAATCATGGAAACCGAAGATCTGGCCGAGATCATCACAGATATGCGCAACGACGTCATTGATGATATGATTGATCAATATATGCCGCCAAAATCCTATGCAGATCAATGGGATGCCCAAGGCCTTTATGCCGCCGTGATTGAAAATCTAAACCTAGATCTGCCGATCATCGCTTGGGCCACAGAAGAAGGCGTTGATGATGACGTGATGCGCGAGCGTATCGAAGAGGCCGCAAATAAGATGATGGCCGAAAAAGCCCAAGCCTTTGGCGCGGAAACAATGTCGCAAATCGAACGTCAAATTTTGTTGCAAACAATTGACACCAAATGGCGCGAACACCTTTTGACACTGGAACATTTGCGCAGCGTTGTAGGGTTCCGTGGATATGCGCAACGTGACCCGCTGAACGAATACAAAAACGAAGCCTTCCAATTGTTCGAAAACCTGTTGGATGGCCTGCGCGGTGACGTGACCAAACAAATGGGGCAGATCCGTCCTATGACAGATGAAGAGCGGCAAACCATGTTGCGTCAAATGGCGGCGCAACAGGCCGCAGCCACACAGCCCGTCGCCAGCGATGATCCCCGCCAAAAATCGGCAGACGACCTGCCCGCCGGTTGGGAAAACACGGGCCGCAACGAAGCTTGCCCATGTGGGTCAGGTGACAAGTTCAAACATTGCCACGGCCGTTTGACCTGATAACATTCTGCGTTTGGCGTGTCTATTGCGCCAAACGCCCCTACCAAGACGCGACATAATCACGTCACAATTAATCCCAAATGCTGCCTTATCTATGCCTTGATGACCGCGCACACTGCCTGCATCGCCGCTAAAGGAGGCAGCATTGCGATTTCTATTTTCTTGGCCAGCCCTAATTTCCTTGTCCATTACAATTGCATTTTCGGTCGGTCATGTGATGCAAAGCATGACCAATTACCCCTCGGGGCAGCATGAAAAAAACACGGTCGCATTCAATGATGGCAAACTGATTTTGTCCAACGTGGCATTTACCGCTGCCACGAATGTCGATTTGTTAGCACACAATATTTCCGATCCATTGACCGCTCTACGCGGTGTGCTTCCGCGTGGATTTACCGCCCCAGACAGGCAAACCTTACCAGCGCTTGCGCTTATGGGCTGTCATACGACGGTGACATCTGCGGTGGGGCCCATGGCAACGATCGATTTGTCGATCTCAAGCGATTGTGCGTCTGGAACCGCATTCGAAATACATCACAACGGTATGATCATATCGCACAGCCTGGACCAAAATGGCGGCACAGTTTTGACCATCCCGGCCTTGGCCAAACGGGCAGTAGTGATTGTTGCCTTGCCAGATCAGAGCCCAAAGGTGATCAGCCACGACATACCAGAGTTCGACACCCTGCAACGCAGCGTTTGCAATGGTATGGATCAGCGGACCTTGGGCTAATTTCTCAGGATGCAAATCAGACCT